>Ga0182030_10000220_pt1 | contig 100364 bp, 74 predicted proteins | sample 812S3MmetaG_FD_121299 | JGI IMG/M metagenome (GOLD analysis project Ga0182030, IMG submission 121299) | Permafrost microbial communities from Stordalen Mire, Sweden - 812S3M metaG (Illumina Assembly) | ecosystem: Environmental > Terrestrial > Soil > Wetlands > Permafrost | place: Sweden...
AGCGCAACCTAGCCCTCGCCCCCTGGACCGACTACTACAACTTCGAAAGACCCCATGGTAGTCTTCAATACCAGCCGCCCATTAGTCGCTCTGATACCGGAACAACCTCTTGATCATCTACAGCCACCCGGCGAACCTGGGGCACCGTGCTGTGAGCAAGAGATAAGGTCGGGTGCGGGATTATGCTACGGAGCGTTGCCGATGATGCGATTCCAAATGTCGGGGTCGGCGGAGGGCGCGGAAGGTGCAGCCTCGGAGCCTGCGTGCAGCTCCCTTAGCTTCTCACGCGCATTGAACATCGGATTCAACTGGAGTTCGGCGAGGAACTCCTGCTCCGCGTCTTGGGGGCGGCCTTCTTCCTGTAGTAACAGCCCGAGTGCGTAATGCATGCGCGGACCTCGCGGGGCAAGTTGAATGGCGCGGCGAAAAGACTCCTCGGCCTGAGGCAATTGCCCGGCACCCATCTCGGCCATGCCGAGATAAAAGTCGGCGGTTCCTCGCGCGCTCTCGTTGGGGGCCACCTGCGTCGCGTGCAAAAGGAACGGAATCGGCCGTTTGTAGTCGCGCAAACCGGCAACCTGAATGGAAAATGCGCAAATGTTCATTACAGATGCGGAAATCAGAAACCGGAAGTCGTCCGGGTGAACCTCGATCAACTGTTCAAGATAGTTTCTGGCAGCGGGAAAGTTTTTCTGTTGCGACATAAGGCGCGCCATCTCGAAGATCGCAGGGCTGCGCGGCGCAACCTCGGCTCCCCTGCCGTAAAGTTCCAGTTCACTGCTCCAGATGCGCGATTGCGCAAGAGTGCATGCGCCTAACGCCACCACGAGGAAAGCGAGAACAGCCGTCTGCGTTACCGGGATGCCAGCCAGGGTGTGCTGACCAAATCGAATGCGCCGCAGCGCCATCGCAAGCAGCATGCAAAGCCAATGGACGGCAGATAGAGATAACGGTCATGGACCATGATCGGAACCGCTCGGCCAAGACCGATCAGTGGAGGGACGAGCGGCAAGAGCAGCCAAACACAAGCTGGGACTGCTTCGGGTTGACGCCGCGACCACATCCACAAGCCCACGAAGATAGCGATCAGCGCAAGCGTGGGGAGAACAAAGTTGGCGAACCCGGGCTTGATGACAAAGCCGAACGGATAATAAACGCTGAGCGAAGACGGCCACACCAGTTTGCAGAAATAGAACCAGAGTGCGGATGGCAGGGTGAGTAATACCTGCATCTTCGTTGCATGCTCTTCAACCATCCCCGGAACAAATCCTCTAAGCACCCACGCACGCACAACCACATAAACGACCGTTAGCGCGGCAAAAGGAGCTACTGCAAGGGCAACCGCGCACAGACGCTGCGATGGTACGGCCTCGCGAGGCCGTAGCCATTCATAGAAGAAGAGGATCGGCACGATGATGATCGCCGTGTCCTTGGCCAGCAGCGCGAGTGCGCAAAGCAGCAGTGAAGCCGCATACCAGCGACGGTCGTTTCCATCCTGCCAGCGGCGGAAACAGAGAATACACCCGAGGAGCGGCACGGCCATCAACGGCTCCGTTACGCCGGAGATCCAGGTGACGGACTCGACGTGGATTGGATGTACGGCGAAGATGGTTGCGCAAAAGACGGCAGCGGCCTGGTCCTTCAGGTCGCGACGCGCCAAGAAGTAGACGAGCACGGTCGTTGCCGCATGGAGCAGTAACGACGTTGCGTGCCAGCCTGCCGTTTCCAAGGCGAACAATTTGAAGTTGAGCAACAGCCACGTTAGAAAGACGGGGCGGTAATAGCTCCAGAAGTCGGAAGTGAAATAGCTCGGCAGGTAATGCCATGATTGGACGGATGGATTCTTGACGATTTGTCCTAAGTCGTCATAGATAAATGGGTAGCCCAACGCGATGGAGTAAGCCAAGAGAGCGAGGAGGGCCAGCCCAGCTGGGGCCCAGATCTCCTTGGGGGGAAGTTTTCCAAACCAGGCGGGTTCGGCTGCCGTTATCTTCGGAGCGACCATGGGCGTATCTTTCCTAGAAGCGTCGCGTTTGGAACTGTGTTGAGGCTGAGACACTGCCTTTTTATTGGCGCGCTTAGGCTGGGACTTCAACTGTGCCTCTCGATCACGAACATGTCAGAGCGAACGAGAATTATACGTTGTCGAGTCAGTGTCGATGATTTGGTCGGGTGTTACAACGCGCCTCTCGAGGAGAACGCGTGCCCTTCCATCTAACGGGTGCTTCAGATCGTGGGCGTGGAGGTGAGCGCGGAAGGATCGGACTCGGCCGGGTTGAGCGAACCGATGCGGGAGCAGGTGGAACGGCGCACGGGGCGGGCGGTGGAGCAGCATCTGCTCGATGGCGGGTATCTGCGGATGGCCGACCTGGAGCAGGCGCACGAGCAGGGCGTGGAATTGTACGTACCGCCGAAACCGGCGAGAAATCCGCAGCGTCGGGGCCGCGAGCTGGAACCGAAGGCGGGCGACAGCGAGGCGGTGCTGGCGTGGAAGCGGCGCATGGCGAGCGCGGAAGGAAAACAAATTTACAGCCAACGAGCGGCGACGAGCGAAACGGTGAATGCGGATCTGCGCAGTTATCGCGGGCTCATACAACTTACGGTGCGGGGATTGGCCAAGGCCAAATGCGTGGCACTATGGTGCGCGCTGGCCTACAACGTGATGCACTTCGGCGCTGCGCTGCTGTCCTAAGGGACGAAGCAAAACGAAATTCGGGTGCCCATGATTGGGGCATGAAGCCCGCGCCGCCGCGCCCCACACCCGCGACGGATCGCGACTACGATCCACCGCAGCACCCAGAATCTCAAAGCCAGGAGCAAAACTGAATTTAGTCACAGGCTCTCAGGATGACGGCAGCCGTCCTTGCTCGGGGCTGACAGCCTGACATTGCCTACCCGCGAAGCCAGCAGCGCAAAAACTGCCAATTTTTCGCCATTTTTTCCCCGTCGAAATAGGAAAAACATTGCAGGTGCCAGTTCGGAATCTGGTAACATGCAATCAATCCGGCGCAAAATACCGCATAACAATGTCTTACCGTCGATGAGCCGCATTGAAAGTGGCCTCTGACGTGCATTTAAGGGATGCGGAAGAGGGTGAGGCCTCTCAGTCGTCCGGTTGCTATACGGGGTCTACAGGGGGCTCGCTACTTCCTTACGCATAATTTACACCCCATGGATTGGCTGTTGCATCTTAAGTTTGAAATGCGTAAGCAATGGGGATCGAGGTAGGCGTTATGGCTTCGCAGGCTTCCAATTTGACCTTAGGACTTCTTCCCGAGCCGGGTACGCGCTGGGGAAGATTCGTTCTCAGCTATGGCCTTCAGTCGGCTGTGATGGCCATTGCCCTGATTACCGCCATCGCGCATCCAGAGATTCTTGTGTTGCCCGACCACGACTACCATTTTATTAGCCTGGTCAGCACTCCGCCGCCGGTTCCGCAGAAGCCGGCGCCGGTCAGGAATTTTCCCACTCCGAAAATGGAGGCTGTAACTCCGCGGCCTGACGCGTTGCGAGTTCCAAGCGAGATCGCACCGCCCAAGAAGGCGGTGCCGGATGTGGAACCTCCTAAGGTCGCGATAGCGGTCAACCGAGAAAAGCTGCCTGACGCGAAGCCAGCGATCCCCAGGCAATTGGTCAAGACCAACATTTTTTCTACCGGAAGTTCAGCTACGCCGACCATGGCCGCAGCGCCGCAGAGAGTGCAGACCGGAGGCTTTGGCGATCCCAATGGCGTGCCCGCCCAGGGCGCGCCCGGCCGTGCCGTTACCATCAATCAAGCTGGCGGTTTCGATATGCCCAAGGGCCCGGGCTACGGCAATGGCACCGGCGGTGCGCACGGAGCGAGAGGTGTGGTCGCCAGCGCCGGGTTTGGCAATGGAGTGGCCACGGGAGACAATTCGGCCCCCATTTCCGCCTCGCGCGGCACGGTTCGCCAGGCTGGTTTTGGCGACGCCGACGTAGTCAAGAGCAGCACGCCCAAGCCTGCGAACGACCAGCCAGTAGCTAAGACGGTACCTGCGGAGATCACATTTAAGCCGCGTCCGGTTTACACTGATGAGGGTCGCCAGCTCAAAGTTGAAGGCGAGGTGCTGCTCGACGTAGTATTCACGGCGAGCGGTCAGATCAAGATCGTGAAGGTAGTGCGAGGGCTCGGGCATGGATTGGATGAATCGGCCGTTCACGCCGCTGAGAAAATGCAGTTTAAACCAGCGCTGAGAGATGGGCGCCCTGCCGATTTTGAGGCCGTGGTGCACGTCGTGTTTCAGCTTGCGTCCTAAAGGAAAATGAAACACACAAAACTCCCCCGCTCTCTGGCTATCGCCATCGCGCTTTTCCTCACCATCTCAGTTCAAACTTTGTTTTGCCAGTCCGCACCGCAGCCGCAAGCTCCGGCCGACGACGGAGCGGCTGCGTCGACTTCCGCCACGCCATCTTCCGGAGCGCCAGCTTCCGGAGCGCCGGCGAGTTTCGATCAAGTCATTGATCGCACTGTTGAGCGCGAGCATGCTTTTCTCAGCCAGATGAAGCAACTGCATCCGCTGGTGGAAACTTATCTACAAAATCTCAGGAACGATAAGGATCAGGGCACGATACCCGCCAGCGACGTGTATTTCCTGGGCAGGCTGGATATGACCGGCGGGGCAGCGGGCGACCGCTTATTCGATGCGCCAACCACCTCGGGGCTTGGCAAACGCATGCTGAGCAAGTTCGACAACATGTACAGCATGAAGTTTCTGCCGCTGGGATTTGCGCAGATGGTGATTGTGGACGAGGACTTTCAGCATAAGTATTACGATTTCACTTATGTGCGCCGCGAGTTTCTCGGCGAGGTGCGCTGCATTGTCATGGATGTTGTCCCCAAGAAGGGCGTGCACGGCGGCCGTTTTCTGGGACGCGTCTGGATCGAAGATCAGGATTACAACATTGTCCGGTTCAACGGAACGTACACTCCTCATCCGCGCAACGGGTATTATTTGCACTTTGACAGCTGGCGGCAAAATCTTCGCCCCGGACTTTGGCTGCCATCGCAAATCTACTCCGAGGAATCCGACGTCAAATCCCGTATCGGCCAGAACCTCTACTACAAAGCTCAGACCCGGCTTTGGGGTTATGACTTGAAGGGCTTCAGCCGGAACTCGGAGTTCACGGAAATAACCGTCGACGCGCCGCAGGCAGTACAGGACCGGAGCGAGAAAGCGCAGGACGCGAGTCCCATCGACGCGCAGCGGGAATGGGAACGGCAGGCGGAAAACAATGTTCTCGACCGCCTGCAGCGGATTGGTCTGGTCGCTCCCGAAGGCGAAATGGACAAGGTCCTGCAGACCGTAGTCAACAACGTGCTGGTGACCAATAACCTCGATATTCAGCCGGAGATCAGGTGCCGTGTATTGCTGACCACGCCGCTGGAGGCTTTTTCGATTGGCCACACCATCGTCATGAGTCGCGGCTTGATCGATGTCCTGCCGGATGAAGCTTCCCTGGCGATGATTCTGACCCATGAACTGGCGCACATCGTGCTGGGACATCGCACCGACACACGGCTTTCCTTCAACGATCGCTTGCTCTTTCCCGACGACCGCACTTTTCAGCGGCTGGATTTTGCGCGCGACCGCAGCGAAGAGGAAGCCGCCGACAAGAAGGCCGTCGAGCTGCTCAGCAACTCCCCGTACAAAGATAAGCTTGGAAATGCCGGCCTATTCCTCAAAGCCATGCACGCGCGCGCGCCAGAGCTGAAGAATCTGATCAGTCCGCACCTGGGAGACAGGCTGCTGAAGGGCGACGCGATACGCATGTCATCGCTGATGACAAATTCGCCGCAATTTGAGCCGCAGAAGATCGATCAACTGGCGGCGCTCCCATTGGGCGGGCGCGTCAAGGTAAATCCCTGGAGCGATCAGCTCGAATTGATCAAGACGAAACCAGCTTCCCTTTCGAGCGCAGCCGAGAAGATGCCATTCGAGGTTACGCCGTTCTACCCGTTTCTGACTCGCTACGGAACGACGTCATCAAAGGCCGTGTCCGCCGCCGCGCCCGAAAAATCGACCGCGACAGCTCCGCCCGTGCAGTAAAGTTTTATCGGGAAAAAGTCCCAAGCCACTGAGCGAACGCTCGTTGACCAAGCTCGGGCATTCTCGGTTTCAATGGGAAGGGTTAGCGGAAGAAATGCCTGCGGGATGAAGTTGCTACGCGCCGGGAGAACGAAACTACTGCCCAATCGAGCTGGCGACTTGCGAAAACACGGTATTGGCGTTGCTTCCGATCAGCCGGACGGTACCGACTACAATCACCAGAATTACCGCCAACATAACGGCGTACTCAGCCACGTCCTGGCCACTCTCGTCATTCCAAAACCGACGCATTGCTCGTATCACGATCACGCCCCCTCGACGAACGAGCAGATAGACTACCGCCCGACTCTGGTTCGCCGTATGCGTTTAATGTATCGGTAACAAGGGGATGGCTCAATGGCACAGCTGTGACCCGTCAATAGCACTTTCGTGCTAGTTCAGACGGGCGGCATGGACAGCGAAGCGAGGCAATACCACTGCTGGCGCCGCCCTAAGCTATTGATTACACTATTGTTTTTAGCGGCAGCCCCTGATTGACCGCGAACAAAGCAAGCTCCAGTCGGGTGGAGACGCCCAGCTTATCGAAGATGTTACTGAGGTGGTGCTTGACCGTGTCCTCGCTGATTTTGAAATACTCGGCGATTTCGCGGTTCGCGTAACCGGCCACCACAGCCGAGACGATCTCCAGTTCGCGCGGAGTGAGGCCGAATTTTTTCTGCTTCGTTTCCTCATTCGTGCTCTGCATCAGGTTCCGCAGGTATTGCACGAGATTCGAAACGCTGTCGCGCCCCACCCAGTATTCCCCGCCCATGACGGCATGAATGGCTTTCAGCAGAAGCTGGGTTGCCGAGTCCTTCAGCACCACACCCCGTGCGCCGAGCTGCAAGGCTTCGACGATTTGCTTCTTCTCGACCGCGGCGGTCAGCAGAATGATGCGCACAGCCCCAGCCGCTCCGGTGCGATTGCTCAGGTCGCGAAGCGCATCCAGTCCGGTATGGTGGGGCATGGCGAGATCCAACAGCAGAATATCGGGCTTGAGTTCGGTGGCCAGATTGACGGCTTCGTGACCGTCGCAGGCCTCGCCAATCACCTTCATGTCGCCTTCGGATTCAAGGAGGCGGCGCAACCCATCGCGAAAGATGGGGTGATCGTCGGCAATCACAATGCGAATAGGGCTCACTCGTTTGTCCATGACTTAGTCGCTAATATAACGTCCGTTTTTCCCTGTGGGAGGAATTCTAACTTCTAACCGGGCTCCGTGTCCGGGAGTCGATTCTACCGCGAGTTCGCCTGCCAGCAAACGAACACGTTCCCGAATAACCAATGGCCCCTTGCCCGTCGCTTCCAACTCGACCTCCGACATTCTGCCTGAAAATGGAAATCCGCGTCCGTCGTCCTCTACCGTCAGCTGGAGATTGCCTGTCCGCTGGGCCAGCCGCACCAGAACATTGCGCGCGCCGCTGTGCTTGCGCACATTCACCAAGCTCTCCTGCACAATGCGGGCCAGTTCGCGGCAAACCTTTTGCGGCAGCTCAACGCGTTCCAGTTCGCACACAAACACGGCGGAAATGCCGGTCTCGCGCTTGAACCGTTCGACGGTGTCGGAAATAAAACCAAGCAGCCGCTCGGCATTTACCTCGAACGATTTCATTTCCTGCATCAGTTCGCGCAGCTTGAGCACTTCCTCGCGCAACAACTTCTGAATGCGGCCGAGTTCCGCGTTCACCACGGGCGCCTGCGTGCCAGACTGCCGGCGCAGCACATCCAGCTGCATCTCCACGCCGATGAGCGACTGGATTGCCCCGTCGTGCAATTCGCGTGCAAAGCGCGCCCGTTCCACCGCGCCCGCCCGCTCGCGCAACCTCCGCATGAGATAGACGTTGTAGATGGCGGGGCCGACCTGCTGCGCGAACTCCTTAAGAAAACGCAGTTCCTCTTCAGGATCGCCCATCAATTCCGGATCGAAAAGAAAGACACGGCCGGACCACTCTTTACCGAACAAAAACGAGACCGACATCATGGCATGGAAAGTCTCGACCTTGGCAAGAGAATCGAGGAATTTCGTGTCCGTGTCGCGCAAGCGCTCGCCATGATGATCGAGCAGCACGGTATGAAAACCGTTGGATATTTGAGTGGCGTAGACTGCCTCTGCCGGGGTCGCAAAGAGATAAGTCCCTTTGCTTTCCGGATCTGCTTCGTGCCAGCGCAATTCCTGGGCGGCGTTCGTGTCATGCTTGATCTCCGCCAGGAATACGCGGTAGCTGTTGGCTTCCTGCGATGCGCTCAGCACGCGGCGCGCCCTGTAAATGCTCATCACTTCGCCGAGGATTTGCTGTAAGGTCCCCGTCAATCCGGCTTCAACGCGAGTGGAGCTGAGCGCGCGGATAATCACGGCGCGCTCGGCCCGAATCTTCTTTTGGTTTTCCGCCATGGAGCCAAGAAGAAATCCAAGCACCAGCAGATAAAAAGAACTCATCACCAGTTGTTGCGGCTCCATCTCACGGATACTCAAGCCGAAGCTGGAGACGTAGACCATCGACCTGGGAGCGGCGGTCCTCTGCAAGAAGGCTCCCACCGTGTACGCTTCCAGCCATAGCAGCGCCACGGCAGCGGCGGCCGTACTCACCGTTTCCCACAAGCCCCACCGGTAAGCGGCTGCCGCCATTGCGAAGACAAAGAAAAGGAAAAACGGTCCGCCCTGCGCGGGAGCAAACATCGAAATCAACACCGGCCACACAATATCGATGGCATGGACCACCACTCGAAAGGAGAGCGTTGACCGGGGACGCACGCGCAGAAGCAGCATGACGACGACGGCATGCGCCAGATATACGATCAGGAGCCAATACAGCACGCGGGAATACGGAAACTGGCGCACCGGCTCCATCGATAGAGTCACCAGAGCGACGATCGTCAGAGCGACCCGCGCGGTGGCCAGCCAGCGCTCCGTCCGCCGGATCTCATCGGCGCTGAGCGGTGCGCGGAAGCGCCACAGATCTCGTCTTTGAGGGATCATCCAGGCCACGGGTTCTCGTCATGGTGAACGGCTTATTCTAAAGTCTATCTCTCAAGAACTCCATTGTGGGACACCGCGGGTTACGGCGGTGCGCGGCGGGGTAGATTGCGAATCGGGGTCGTCTTCGCCCAAAAGACATTTCAAGCAGGCCTGCATTACTTTAGTCACGACGCTCGCAGCGCTTCCCGACCCTAGAATGGAGCCGGGGGAACGGCGTGGCGGTACGCGATCTAGCCTGGAAATTGTTGCTCGTTTCGCTGACGCTAACCCAGCTAGCGGCCTCCCTGCTGCTGCACCGGGGCGAAGCTCTCACCATCGTCAGCGACCTTATTCAAGGGGCGCTGCTTCTGATCGCCGCCGCAAGCTTCCTGCCCAGGAGCTGGCGCTCCAACTCGAAGGCTGCCCACACGCGTCTCTTCTGGGCCTTGATGACGACGGGAATCTCTTTCTGGCTGGCCTACCAATGCATGTGGAATTACTTCGAGGTCATCCGGCGCCAGGAGGTTCCCGACCCGTTTCTCGGCGACGTAGTCCTCTTCCTTCATCTTGTTCCTATGATCGCCGCACTCGCCGTGCTTCCTCATCTGCGCGAAGATGAGCGCGATGTGCGCATCCGCATGTTCGATTTTCTTCTCCTGCTCACTTGGTGGGTCTACATTTACGTCTTTCTCGTCATCCCCTGGCAAACCGTGAGTATCGACGAGCCCACATATAGTGCCAACTACAACCTCGCCTATTTGATCGAAAAGCTCGTGCTGCTCGCAGGGCTAGCGTGGCTCGTCAGTTCCGCCCATGGAGGATGGCGGCGTCTTTACGGACACCTTCTGGGCGCGAGTGCGCTGTATGCATCGAGTTCCTATGTCGCCAATTGGGCGATCGGCCACAAAACGTACTACAGCGGAAGCATCTACGACATACCTCTGACCGTCTCGTTCGCCTGGATCGCAGCCGTCCCCTGGCTTGCCGACCACTTTGATCTGTCCGAGTCGAGTGCCCCAAAGCCCGTGCTCGACGTGTGGATTACGCACCTCAGCATGTTCGCTTTGCTGAGCTTGCCCTGGGTGGCGCTGCACTCGGAGCTCGATTCCGCTCAGCCTGTCCGAGTCAAGACGTTCCGCATCACCGTCAGTCTGGCGACCACCGTACTCATGGGTGTCATGGTCTTCTGGCGGCAACGGCTGCTGGGCGCTGAGTTTTCCTTTTTTCTGGAGAAATCGCATCGTTCACTCGAAGAGCTGAAAGCTCTGCAAGGGCAATTGATTCAATCTGAAAAGCTGGCTTCGCTGGGCCGCTTAGTGGGAGGAGCGGCGCATGAACTGAATAACCCACTTACCGCCATGCTGGGATATTCCGATCTTCTCAGCGCCTCCAGCCTGCCCCCTGCGGAGCAGCAACAAGCTGCCAGGATTGGAGAAGAGGTTCGGCGCACCAAGTCGCTGGTGGCAAGTTTGCTCACTTTTGCGAGGCCTTCACCGGCGAGGCTAGTCCCGCTCGACCTTAACTCCGTGCTTCAGACCGGGCTCCGCCCGCTCGCTCCCCGCCTCGAAGCACAAGGCATCACGACCCATCTTCGATTGGCGTCTCCCCTGCCGCTCGTGCTGGCCGACTCGAATCAGGTCCTCCATGTCTGCCTGCACCTTGCCAGTCAAATCGCCGCCCAGATTGAACCCGGCACACACTCCGCTTTGTATGTTCGAACTCACCATGGGGATGATTCCGTACAGGTGGATTTCTTTGCCGACACTCCGTTTCAGCTGGCGCCGTCGTTCGATTCCGTGTTGACCTCAGAGGGATTCAATCGACCCTCCACACTCTCGCTAAGCGCATGTTGCCGGATTGTGGAAGAGCATGGCGGGAAGCTGGCACTGCCATCGAATAAAGCGATTCCGGCTTTCCGCATGGAGCTGCCCGTTGTCTCCAAGTCCACAGTGCCGTCGGCGCGAGCCGCGGCCCAGGTTGCCACGTAGGATTAGGCGAAGCCCCGCTGACATTCACAGGAGACACTGCGAGACTACGTTGCGGCTTCAGGAGCGGGCGCGATTTCGATCGTCCTCTTGAGTTGTCCGCAGGCTGCAAAGATGTCGCGCCCGCGCGGCCTACGCACGAAGGTAGGAATTCCCGCTGACACAAGTATGTTCTGAAACGCCGCCACACGTTCCCGTTCGGGCGTTTGGTAAGGCAGTTCGGAGCCTGGGTTCAATGCGATCAGGTTCACTTTCGCCCGCATGCCGCGTACCAGGTCCGCCACTTCGCGCGCGTGCTCAGGCGAGTCGTTGACGCCCGCAAGCAGCACATATTCGAATGTGAGACGCTCGCGCGTGCGCAGAGGAAAATCGCGCGCAGCCTTCATCAGCGCCTCCAGATTCCATTTGCGGTTAAGAGGCATCACTTCGCTGCGCAGAGCATCGTTCGATGCGTTCAGCGAAATCGCCAGCTTGGGACGCACCGGCTCCTGGCCGAAGTCATGAATGCGGGGGACAATTCCGGCGGTCGAAACCGTCATTCGCGATTCTGGAATACCCACGCCCGCCACCAGCAGCCGCACAGACTTCATGAAGTTCTCGTAGTTGAGAAACGGCTCGCCCATCCCCATGAAGACGATGTTGACGCGTTCCATGGGCGGGTCGACTCCCTGATCGCGCAGCACGGCCGCAATTTGCCCAACGATCTCACCGGGCTCCAGGTTTCGCTTCACTCCGAGCAATGCCGTGAGGCAGAACTTGCAGTTGACAGCGCAGCCCACCTGGCTGGAAACGCAGATGGTGGCGCGGCTGAAGTTGGAAGGCTTCGCTGCGGGCGTACCGATTGGAGCCGAAGTACTGCGTCCGGCGGCGTGAGGCCCTTCCATAATAACGAGGCGAGGCCCCGCCACCACACGTGCGTCCTCATCGCCGGCATCACTTCCATCGCCGCTTTCGCCGCCATCGCCTTCCGGCATCCAGACGGTCTCAACGGTTTCGCCGTCAGCCAGTTCGATCAGGTAGCGCACGGTCCCATCGCCGGAGATGAACTTACGTGCGACGGCGGGCATGCCAATCCGCCATCCCTGCTCAGCCAATTGCTCCCGATAACTGGCCGGCAACGTGGAAATCCCCTCCAAAAGCTCAATCCTTTGGCGATAAATGGCATCAAACATTTGTTGACCACGGTAGGAAGGCTGCCCGGATTCGAGGGCCAAATCGGCAAGTTCATCGAGACTCATGCCGAGTAGCGAGTTGGAAGCCTGGGCGGACATAGCGCTTCCCGAGTGTATCCCGGATTAAAGGCACGGCCCATAGTCCACTGTAACTATAAGAAACATAAGGGCGAATCTAACCGTCCTCGCCAGCCTGCTTTTTATGGGACAATAAAGCAAGTGGCCCCAGCCCCTCCACGTGGTCCGATCAACGGGAAAACGAGCACATGGTAAAGGAAACACGAAATATTCGTCGTCAGGTTTTGCCGAACGGCTTAACCGTCATTACCGAGCAGATGTCGCACATCCGCTCGGTTTCGATCGGTATATGGCTGAAGACCGGCTCGCGCGACGAGGATTCCGAATGGAACGGCATCTCGCATTTCATCGAGCACATGGTGTTCAAGGGCACCGAGACACGCTCCGCCGAACTCATCGCCCGGCAAGTCGACTCGATCGGCGGGAACATGGACGCTTTTACCGCCAAGGAATGCATCTGTTTCAACATCAAGGTGCTCGACGAGCACCTTCCCATCGCGATGGATGTGCTGAGCGATCTGGTGCTGCATCCGGTCTTCGATGTCGCAGATATTTCGCGCGAGCGTGGCGTCATTCTGGAAGAAATCAAGATGGACCAGGACAATCCCGACTACCTGGTCCACGAAATCTTCATGCAAAGTTTTTGGAAGGATCACGCTCTTGGCCTTCCGATTCTGGGCACGCGCGAAACCGTGAAGAAATTCGAGCGGCCGGTGGTCTCTCGTTTCTACGGCCATCATTTTGCTCCGGCGAACTTGATCGTCTGCGCGGCCGGCAACCTGAATCATGAAGATTTTGTGCAGCTGACCGCGAAGCATTTCGAGCATGTGAAACCGGCGAAAAATGGCCTGTCTTCACCGCGGCCGAAAACTTCGTTTCGCATCAATCTGCGGAATAAGAAATCCCTTGAGCAGGTACAGATCTGCATCGGCGTTCCATCTCATCCGGTGGCGCATGAACGCCGCTACGCCTCTTACGTTCTCAATACGCTGCTTGGAGGCGGGATGAGTTCCCGGCTGTTCCAGAACATCCGCGAGCGGCAGGGGCTGGCGTATTCCATTTACAGCGACCTCAATCCTTACCGCGATACCGGCTCCATGTGCGTGTATGCCGGGACCTCGCGCGCATCCGCCGTCAAGGTGGTGGAGAGCGTAGTCGCCGAGTTCCGCAATCTGAAGTCAACGCCAGTGCCGGAAGAAGAATTGCGCCGCTCCAAGGACCAGCTCAAAGGCAGCATGATGCTCTCACTTGAGTCATCGACGGCGCGCATGTCGAACCTGGCGCGCCAGGAAATGTATTACGACCGCTTCTATGGGCTGGACGAACTGATTGAGCGAATCGAAGCCGTGACCGAAGAAGAGCTCCGCCAAACGGCCGAGGAGTTTTTCCAAACCGAGCAAATCGCGGTCACGATGCTGGGCAACCTGAACGGCCTGAAGTTGTCGCGCGAACAGTTGGCCTGCTAATCGGCTTAACAATGCTCTCGTCACCGCACGGGTCAGGTCACGCGTTTCTTTCTTTCCGCGAATTGGAACATGTAGGATTGCCTTGGCCTAAGGTCGCTCCGCGTCCTGTAGAATTTTCGTAACGGCACATCCGATGCAGATGATCATCGATGTTTTCGGGCAGATTTTTCGCAGCCTGTGGGCACACAAGCTGCGCTCGTTTCTGACGATGTTCGGCATCGCATGGGGTGTGGGCTCGCTACTGTTGCTGGTCGGGTTGGGCGAAGGCTTCAGAACCGGCAACCAGCGCGGACTCTCTGAGTACGGCGAAAACATCATGTTCCTGTTCCCCGGCCGCGCACCGGCGGTCGCGGGCAACATGACCTCCGCGCGTGAATACAGACTCACTTACAAGGACTATCTCGACATCCGCAGCCAGTCTCCTCACATTCGCGCCATAACGCCGGTGATCTCTACAAATGACGTGCACGCGGTAAGCGAGTTTGCCAGCGCCAGCGGACAACTTACCGGCGCCGAGCCGCAATATAGCGGCATTCGATTTCTCCCCATCAAACTGGGGCGATGGCTGAACGATTTGGATGAAACACAGAAGCGCCGCGTGGTCGTCCTGGGCGACGAGATGTCTCGCAACCTTTTTCCGGGACGACCGGCCGTAGGCGCATTCATTCTGCTCAACGGGTATCGCTTCGAGGTGATTGGCACGCTGAAGCGCGTGGGCCGTGGCGACGACAACTCGACCAACATGCGCTGTTACATTCCGTTCCAAGTGATGCGCACCGACTTCCCGCTGAAAGGCGACGAAGCCTTCGACGCGATCTCTTTCATCAACTACCAGCCTCGCGTTGCGGACGATCACATCCTGGCTCGCGATGAGGCTCGCCGGGTGGTGGCACGCAACCACGGCTTCGATCCCAAGGACGAAGACGCCTTCGAAGGCTGGGATACGGTCGAGCAGGCCAAACAGATGGGCACGATCTTCGATGCGATGAATGAGTTTCTGGGAACGGTGGGCCTGGTCACGCTGGCGCTTGGCGCTATCGGCGTGGTCAACATCATGCTGATTGCGGTCAGCGAGCGCACGCGCGAAATCGGCTTGCGCAAAGCGCTCGGCGCCACTAACCGCAGCATCATGCTGCAGTTTTTCACCGAAGGCGTGCTGCTTACTCTGGTCAGCGGACTAATCGGTATGGGCTTGGCATGCGCCTTGATGGCGGCAATTCCCGACCCGCACGGCCAAGGCGGATTCGATCCGCCACGTCTGGTTCCCAAGACCGCCGCGCTTGCAATTGTCAGCCTCACGCTTGCCGGCGTGGTCGCTGGGCTATATCCCGCCCGCAAAGCAGCAAAACTGGAACCGGTGGAGGCGCTGCGGGCGGAGTGAGAGAGATTTTGTAAATTGGTTACTTGGTAATTGTGTAATCCAGGCGGCTGGCCTTGGGGCTTCAAATTACAAAATTACCCGATTACGAAATTACCAATTGGGTTTTGCCATGCTACGCGACTTACTATCGGAATCTTACAACGCGATGCGCCATAACCGGCGCCGCACCGCACTTACCATGTTGGGCATGGCGTGGGGGATTGCGACTGTCGTCATGCTGCTCGCCTACGGTGACGGCTTTGGCCGCGCCTGCGCCAACATTTTCGCCAATTTCGGAACCAAGCTTTTCATCGTGATTCCCGGCCGCTCCACAATGCAGGCCGGAGGCCAAAAGGCAGGCGCATTAGTTCGCCTCACACTGGACGACGTGGACCTGCTCACGGCCAACATTCCCCAGATCACGCACATCACTCCCAGTTGCGACAAGCAGGCGACCCTGCAATACGACACTCGCTCTTACACCATGAGCGTCAACGGAGAGTATCCGAATACCTTCCAAATTCGCGCGCTCGATCTGGATCAGGGGCGCTTTTACAATGCGACCGACCAGATGCAACGCGCGCGGGTCGCCGTGATCGGTTCCGAAACCAAGGAAAAGCTTTTCTCCGGCCGCAATCCCATTGGCGAGCGCCTGCGCGTCGACGGTATCAGCTTTGAAGTCATTGGCGTGCTCAAGGCGAAGATGCAAGCTGGTGACGACAACATTAACCGCGTGGTCTACATTCCGTTCACGGCGATGAGCGATCTGAAAGACACACACTATCTCGATACCATCTGGTTCAACTACGAGACCAACGATTACGGCCGTATCGAGCAGTCGACGCGGTTTATCCTGGCAACCCAACACCGGTTCAACCCTCTCGATCGGCGAGCCGTGACCATCATCAATCTGATGGACCAGGTACACCAACTGGAACTCGTCACCATTGGCCTGAAAATCCTGCTTACGTTCATTGGCACGCTTACGCTTGGAATTGGAGGCGTCGGCCTGATGAACATCATGCTTGTCTCGGTGACGCAGCGCACGCGCGAAATTGGCGTCGAGAAGGCGTTGGGCGCGCGCCGAAAGCACATCTTCTTTCAGTTCCTGGCCGAAGCTCTCACCATCACGTTCCTCGGTGGCGTGTTTGGAATTATTCTTTCCTACATCGTCGCGCTTTCGGTCGGACGCCTCACGCTCTATAGCGCCATGGCCAAACATGCCGAGGCGGGCGACATAACGCTCATCATTAATCCCATGACGCTGGTCATTGCCGTGCTTATCCTAATTGCAGTTGGACTGGTCAGTGGGATGGTGCCCGCCATTCGCGCCTCGCGCCTCGATCCCATTGAGGCTTTACGCTACGAATAGAAAGGCAGCTAGCGTATCCGCTGTTGCACACTTGACTTACCCAATGTCATACGCGAGTGCGTATTCCCGAGGAATGATGCGCGGCTGGCGCGCTGCCGAAACTGATAAGAAAAACCCCATTCGTTTACGACGATCATCGCAACGAATGGGGTTTTTACTGCTGTGCGAACACTCAAACCAGCGCCTACTTCTGCTGATCTGGTTTTTGCTCGTCCGATTTTTGATCGGCAGGCTTCTGGTCATCCGGTTTCTTGTCTTCCGGGGCTTCGGCCTTGGGCTTGTCCTGATCTTTCTTCTCAATCGAAAGCAGCTCGACTTCAAAGATCAGCGTTGAATTCGGCGTGATGTCCGCTCCCACACCCTGCTCGCCATAAGCGAGGCTTGGCGGAATAAATAACTCCCACTTGGAGCCAACCGGCATAAGCTGCAGAGCTTCCGTCCAGCCCTTGATGACCCCGGTCACAGGGAACTTCGCTGGCTCTTTCCGCTTAAAGGAACTGTCGAACTCTTTGCCATCAAGCAGCGTGCCGCGATAGTTGCAAACGACCGTATCGGTCGCCGCCGGCTTCGGCCCGGTACCCTCGGTCAGAATCTTGTATTGCAAGCCGCTGGGTAATGCCACGACGCCTTCTTTGTCTTTGTTCTTAGCCAGAAAAGCTTCGCCTTCAGACTTGTTCTTGTCCGCAGCCTCGTGCATTTTTTCCTGCTGCTCTTTCTGCACTGCCATCTGCACTTCCTTGAGCACCGCCTGCGCTTCATCCTGAGTCAGTAGCGTCTTGCTGTCGGTTAACGCATCTTTCATGCCCTCAACCACCAGCTTCGGGTCGAATTCCACGGACTGTTTCTTCAGGTTCGCTCCGAGGCCGGAGCCGATGTTCATGCCCAGCGCGTAGCTAAATTTCTCTTTACGCGTTTTGAACGGAGATTCCGGGCTTTTCGCTGTCGTGCTCGACGAAGCTTTCGCTCCGGCTGGCGCTTCTTGAGTCTTTGGTGTTGTTGCCGCCGGAGTTTGTTGGGCAGTAGCATTGGCCACCAACATCGTCCCGGCGGCCAATAGGACCGCTGCGAAGAAAGGTTTACGCATTCATCTATTTTCACATTGTCGGCGCAATCTGCGCTAGAGCAGGAGAAAAATGGCACGGCAGGAAAAGGCAGCCCAGGCTACAGGATGGTCCAGTCGCCATGTTGCTTGCGACTTGTCTATAATCCGCGTATGAAAAACACCTTCTTGTTGGCTCTTGCTGTCTCATTGTGCATGGCCGTTCTCGCACCAACGAGCGTGGCTAAGACCGTTGTTCAGCTCAAGGATGCTCAGGGTAAGAGCGTGGGGACGCTTACCCTGTGGGAGGAAAAACCCGGTGGCGTAGGGATGCAGCTCAATCTGGAGAATCTGCCGCCCGGTGAGCACGCCTTGCACTTCCATCAAAATGCCAAGTGCGAATCTCCGGACTTCAAGTCGGCGGGGCCGCATTTCAATCCGGATAACAAGAAACACGGCTTCGACAATCCGGAAGGCCATCACGCCGGCGATAACGCGAATTTCACCGTGGGCGAGAACGGCAAAGCAAAATTTCGCGTGCAAAATAAAGATGTCAACCTGGGCGACGACAGCCATTCCCTATACAGCAACGGGGGAACGTCGATCATCATCCATGCGAAGGCGGATGACCAGAAGACCGATCCCTCCGGCAATGCCGGCGATCGCATTGCCTGCGGCGTGATCACGAAGTAGGCGGCCGGCGCTGCCAAGTTTCTCGATGTGCCGAGGTCTCTCAGCACGTCGAGAACAGCCCCCTACTTCGCTTCCGGCACATAGATCGCCGGAATATTCAGCCTGTTCACCATCTCGTTTAGCGCCGGCAAATCCCTGGCCATCAAATCGTGAGCCTGCGCGAGCAGCGGTTGCGCCTGCTTTTCAAGCGAGGCGAAGACTTCATACTGCTGCGCGGTGGGCGCGGCATCGGCTGAATCCACGCTGGATAGCAGCGAATGGAGCCTCTCATCGATCAGAACAGGATAGTTCAGCGTCGATTCCGAACTTTTTGCATTCACCTGCACCAACTGCGACTCGACGTCAAAGCTCTTCTTGTCGAAGTCTTTTGCCGCGGCGATGAGTTGCGTATAACGTGGATCGCCGCCAAGACGGCTATTCAGCGTGCGCGTCTGCGTTCGGACTTCGCGCATCTTCTCCACTACGCCGTGAATTTGAGAAACCTCGGCTACGATCTTGCCGCCTAACTCAACCTGTTTTTGCACGTCCGCATTCGAGGCCTTCACGCGCACATCTATCTTCAACTCCAGCGGCGCGGTATAGGATTTGCCCTCCGATGTGAGCCTCACCTGGTATGCGCCAGGAGCGGCCATCGCACCGCGATTGCGGAACTCTGCGCCCGGCTCGCCCGCCAGCGGAGTTGCGCCTTGTGTCCGCAAATCCCAGGCAAACCGGTTCAGGCCTGCGTTCGTTGGAATCTTTTCTTCCGGAGGAGTCTGGTCCGGCCACTCCGGCGGCGTTTCGGCTTCCTTCTTTTCTTCGTTCGAGAAGTGGCGCACCACTTTGTCCTGGGCGTCGAGAATATCCAGGCTCACCACGCCTTTCGGCGCTGCAGGCAAGTAGTAATACACAATGGCGCCCGTTGGCGGATTCTCACCCACCGGCTGCCGCCGCTCGAAGGAATCCGGCCAGCGCAGCCGGTACGTCACGCGCGGCTTGTAGAGCTCAGCCTCGGTCGCGGCCTGCGAAGTCGCGGCGCGCAGCGGCGTCAGGTCGTCGAGAATCCAGAATGACCGCCCGTGCGTCGCTACAACCAGGTCGTCGTTTTTTACGATCAGATCGTGAATGGGTGAATTCGGCAGATTCAGTTGCAGGGATTGCCAGTTCGCGCCACCATCGAACGAAACATAAACGCCCGTCTCCGTGCCCGCGTACAGCAGGTTCTTGCGCACAGGATCTTCGCGGACCGCATGCGTATATGCGCCGTCAGGAATGCCGTTCGTGATTTTTGTCCATGACTTGCCGAAGTCAGTTGTCTTGAAAATGTACGGCCGAATGTCGTCGAGCTTGTGCGTATCCACGGCCGCGTATGCAGTACCCGCATCGTACGGCGAGGCGTCGATGATACTCACCAGGCTCCACTCCGGAATTCCCTTCGGCGTGACGTTCGCCCAATTCTTGCCACCATCGCGCGTAATGTGAATCAACCCGTCGTCCGTGCCCGCCCAGAGCAAGTCTTTTTGCACCGGCGATTCCGCAATGGAAAAAACCGTGTCGTAAAACTCAACCGAAGTGTTGTCCTTGGTCAGCGGGCCGCCGGAAGAAACTTGCTTGCTCTTGTCGTTACGAGTGAGGTCGGGGCTGATCGCTACCCAGTTCTTGCCTTCGTCGGTCGTCTTGAAAACACGTTCGCCGGTGGTGTAAATCACGTGCCTGTCGTGCGGAGAAATTAGAATTGGCTGCGTCCAGCCCAGCCGCACTTTCAAATCGCCGACTCCGTGCCCCGAGCTGTCCTCCGGCCACACAGTGATGTCCTGCTCCTGCTGGCTGCGCCGGTCCATGCGCATGAGCTGCCCACCACCCGACCCCGCATAAATAATGTTCGAGTCTTCGGGATCGGGTTGAAGATAGCCGCTCTCGCCGCCGCCTGCGTCAAACCAGTGCTGCCGCCCGATATAGCCGTCGTCGGTGCGGCTGGCAATGCCGACCGTCGAGTTATCCTGCTGCGCTCCGTAGACGTAGTAAAGGAACTGATTGTCCGCGGCCACATGATAAAACTGCGCCGTCGGCTGATTGTATTGTGTCGACCAATTCTTACCGCCATCCACCGAAATTGTTGCCCCGCCGTCGTTGCCATCGATCATGCGATTCGGATTCTGGGGATCAATCCAGAATCCGTGATGGTCGCCGTGCGGCGCCGGGAGCAGAGTGAGACTCTTCCCTCCATCGGACGAGCGGAACATGCCAGTGTTCAACGTGTACACCGTGTCCGCGCTTTTCGGATCGGCGAAAATATGTGTGAAGTACCACGCACGCTGCGTGAGCCGCTGATCGTCATTGACGCGCGACCACTTTGCGCCCCCATCATCGGAGCGGTACAGGCCGCTCTCCTTCGACTCGATCAGCGCGTACACGCGATTCGAATCTGCGCCCGAAACGCTAATACCAATGCGGCCCAGAATGCCTTCGGGCAGACCATTGCCTTCCAGATGCTTCCATGTATTTCCGCCGTCGGTTGAACGATACAATCCGCTGCCCGGCCCGCCGCTGTCCATGCTCCAGGGCGAACGCCGTATTTGATAAAGCGCGGCAAACATCACATTCGAATTATGCGGATCGACCGCCAGATCGATGGCGCCCGTGTCGTCGTCTTTGAAAAGAACTTTGTCCCAGGTCTTGCCGCCGTCGTTGGTGCGGAACACACCGCGCTCGGCATTAGGCCCGTATGCATGGCCCAAGGCCGCAACCAGAACATGATCGGGATTGCGCGGATCGATCCACAGACGCGCGATATGCCGCGTATCCTTCAATCCGATGTGCGTCCAGGTCTTGCCGCCGTCGGTGGTTTTGTACATTCCATCGCCGTACGAAATATTGCCGCGCAGGCAGGACTCGCCCGTGCCAACGTAAATCACATTTGGGTTCGAGTCGGAAACCGCAATCGCGCCGATCGACGAAATGACGCTGCCGTCGGAAATCGGCTGCCAGCTCACGCCGCCATCGTTCGTGCGCCACACTCCGCCGGAAACGCCGCCGAAATAATAGGTGAATGGGCTGCCCACCACCCCGGTCACGGCCAGCACGCGCCCGCCGCGATACGGGCCGATACCACGCCATTGCATGCCTTTGAACTGCGCTTCGTTATACAGCTGCGCCGCGGCGAGACAAACTGTCAGCGCTGCAAAGAGGACTGAAACGAAGACGCACCAAGCCGACTTGCGTAAATTCATCAACGACCCCCTGTCGTAGAGAACCATAATATTAAACCCGAGTAGCCGCAGGCTGCGACCCCGGCCGCGAGCGGACATCTGAAGAAGTGTTTGCCACTGTATCGGAATAAAGGAATTCCAGCGCCTCCGGAAAGCGCGCAGCCCACGCGGCCTCTGTGTGCCGCGCGCCATTATCAATTCGCAGCCTCAGCCGCTTCTCGTCGAGACCTGCTTGCGCGAGAATCGCAGCCAAATCGCGTATGTCAGCCAGAATTGTTGCGTCTTTCTCCGCATTGCCGATCTCCTTCGTTCCCATTCCCAGATACACACGCTCGGGCCATGCTCGAAATTTCGCGCTCCCTTCCAGGATCTTTCGATTGGCTACAAACAACGATGGGCTCTCGATCAGCGCTCCCCCAAACACTCCCGGCGCAGCCAAAAGCGTGTAGAGCGTGATCAAGCCGCCCAGCGAAGAGCCGCCCAGCCCAGTGTTTTCCGGCCCGCGGAGAATGGAGTATCGCTCCTCGATCAGCGGCATTACTTCGCTTTGAAGAAACTCGGGATAGCAATGTCCTGCGGGATGCAGGACTCTTGGATCGCGCGACTTGTAAGGAATAAACTCGCGCATCCGGCTTCTGCCCGTGTTGTCGATCCCAACAATGATGAGCGGACGAATCTTCTTTTCGGCGATCAGCCTCGTCGCCGTCTCACCCACCTGCCAATGGACACCGGCAAATGACGTTGCCGCCTCGAACAGATTCTGCCCGTCGTTGAGGTAGAGAACCGGATAGCGCGTCGCGCCCCATCCGTCGTAGTCGGGAGGCAGCCAAACCCGCAACAGGCGCGTGTTTCCGAAGACACGGCTCTTGAGTTCGTGCAGCCATAAATTCCCGCGAGAAACCGGAACGCCAACTTCGGGCGTAGGATCGGGCCTGCGTTTCGTCGTCGGTTTGCGAGGAGTGCGTGGGGGCATGGAATAAGTATCTAGAGAACGAGAAAATGTAGAAAGGCCGCTAGCGGCGCCACCATATCAGCCCGGACAACAAAGTCGTCGCGCTAATCAAAGCGAGCGAACTCAGACAGAGAATGCACCATACTCCCAGAATGTGCGCCTCGACATACGTCAAATACAGGGCAAACGCCAATCCCGCCGCAGCTCCGCCAAACAGTAGTGCCGGCGTCTCATGCCGTTTGCGGTATATCGTCGCCAGCGCCCCTAGAGCCAAATAACCAAGCATTCCAATCAAAGCCACCGGGATACCGAGGATCGAAGAGTACTCGCTTCGATTGACGATATCGCAGTTGAACGCTTCCCCAATATCGCAATAAGCCGTCTTCGATTTAGCAAAGTGATGCTGAAGTGACACTGTGGAAACCACCACGCCACAGACCGCAAGAACGGCAACCACGTTCATCATCCGCGCCGCGAACCGGCTCACGGCAGATCGCACCCGGTGCGGTCGCTCAATTCCTCCAGGCTAAACACACGCTCCTGCCGCTCACCTGTTGGCGGAAACTGCCAGGTCGGATAATGAACAATGTTCGCGTCCTTACAAACCTGTGTCTGCGTGTGTATGTCGCCAAGCACGCCGCACTCCACATAGGGAACATACTTGAACGACTTTGCGAATTCTTCCTTCTGCTCCTTGCAATGCGGACACCACCAGGCCCCGTACATCTTGACGCCGCGATCGCTCAAACAGTGGGCAAACCCGTCGTACTTGTGCTGCGTGCGATCTCCGAGATAGTAAGCCAGCCCGAAAACAGCCACGACCAGCACCGCATAACTCGCGAGCCGCCGCCAACTCTTCGAACTTCGCGTGCTCCCCGGTTTCTGCTTTTTTTCGCTATTTTCTTGCGGCATATTTTTCACGACAAGCTGCACGCATTGATATGTACATTGATCCGAATATCGATATCGATTTCTTATACCACGACTGATTCCGCCTGCAGCGTCAAACTACAACCCGCAACGCGGATGGCAACACTTCAATCGCCTGGCACTCCAGCGTCAGGACTTCGCCATCAATCATCACGTCCACTGGGCCATCCAGTTGAAACTCGATTCGCTGCGCTGCATGCCTCTCGGCCAGTGGATGCCGGGTGTGCGTTCCATCATAGAGCGTTGGCAGATTCTTGATCAGCCCCAAGCGCCCGATCGGCCCCCAGCGCACGTATTCGATCAATCCATCGTCGGTGCGGGCATCCGGCGCAATCATCATTGTGCCGCCGGTAAATTTGCTGTTGTTGAAGGTCAGGAACAGGCAGCGACGCCGGTCAAACTCGCCTGCGTTATTCACACGCACCGGAAACGGCCGCCGCTTCAACCGCGCCAGACTGAGAAAAATCGAAAGCAAATATCCGGCGTGCCCCAAACCCATGAAACGCCGATGCCGAAGCGCCGCCACATCGGCCGCAAAGCCCACGCTTAGAAGGTTGATGAAATATAGCTCGCCGCTTTTGTGCGTCAGCCGCAAAACATCGCATGGCCGCGACTGGCGCGCCTCAATCGCGCGCAAGGCGTATTCCAGGCCATGATCGGCGGCCTTGGGATCGCCGAAATCGCGCAAGAAGGAATTGCCCGTGCCGAGAGGAAGAAAACCAAGGGTCGGAATTTTGTCGGGTGTGTCTGGTGTCTGAGTCAAACAATCTGGAAACAAGCCATTGACGATTTCGTACGAAGTGCCGTCCCCGCCGACTGCGAGAAACTTACGAAAGCCGCGCTGGTAGCCCGCACGCGCAAGCCGCATCGCGTCTCCCGGCGCGCTCGTCTCCGTTGTCTCGATCGCAATTCCGGCCGAACGCAATCGCGCGAGCGCGGGCGCGACCAACTCGCAGCATCGCCCGCCTCCCGCCGCCGGATTGATGATGGCAAGAAAGACTTCGTTCACAAGCTAGGTCTCAGGTTTTAGGTCCTAATCCACAGGTCTCGGTCTTCGGGTTTCGGGTCCGGTGCCCAGCCGTCTGGCCCGGGGTTGGTTTTTCCTGAGACCCGAGACCTGACACCTGAGGCCTAGATCCCGACAATCTGCGTCCGCGTCGCGCTCGCCGCAATCTCACCCGCCAGTTCTCCGCGCTTGATCTTCAACGATGCCGTCCGCGGAAAATCCTTTTCCCATACAAAATATCCGCCTACCCGCTTAAAATCGGGCAAGCGGCGATTGCGCGCCGCGATTTCGTCACGCAAACGATCGTCAAACTGCTGATTCTGCTCCAACCTCACCACCAGGACCAGCAATTCCTTTTCCTTGCCTAGCGCCTTTTGCGGCCACAGATAATTCGCCGCAAACACGCAATATTCCTTCGCCGGCAGGCCGTCGAACACAGACTCAATATCCTCGGGATAAATATTCTTCCCGCCTTCAGTGACGATCATGTTCTTCTTGCGCCCGAAAAGCTGCAAGTGGCCGTGCTTCTCAAAACGTCCTTGATCGCCCGTCAGCAACCAGCCTTCGACAATGGTTTGCGTCGTCAACTCAGCATCGTCCAGATATTGCGACATCACCGCGCGGCTCTTCACCGCAACTTCGCCAATTCCCTCCGTATCGGGATTCAAAATACGCACTTCGCTCCCCGGCAGCGGTTTGCCGACCGTATCGGCACGAAACGGTTTCAGGTCGTTAAGCGTGACCGCCGTGCAAGCTTCCGTCAGGCCGTATCCGCACGTGACCGGAATTCCAAGATCGTAAAAGAATTGCATGGTCGCAGGATCGGTGAAAGCTCCGCCCACAATCAGCGCCAGCAGCTCTCCGCCAAAAGCGTTGTGTACTTGCGGCAGCAAGCGGCGGCTTAGCGCGACGCGCGGCCGGCCGCGCGTCAACAACCGATTCAGCGCAATCAACCGGTCCAGCATCCAGCGTTTTTTCGGAGGCAGTTCATCGAACTTCGCGCGCAACCCGCGCTCAAGATTTTTCAGCACCATAGGCACCAGGCTCACATAGGTGATGCGATAGCGGACAAAGGCGTCGCGCACAAACTCGGGCCGCAGCGTGCGCAAATGCACCACGCATGCCCCGCACACGAACGGCCCAATGAAGCCAACCATAAAGTCGATCGCGTGATTCGTGGGCAAAATGCTCAAGTAACGCACGCCGGGCCAGAATGGATACCACGCCGTCAGCGCTGCGCACTGCTCGAGATACGCATCGTGCGTGAGCACGCATCCCTTCGGCCGCCCGCCGGTGCCCGACGAATACACAATACACGCCGTATCTTCGCGCTGCCGCTCCACAAACTTCGGATCGCCCTTCCGCCGGAACTCTTCCCATCGATACGCGCCATACAGATCGGCGGCGGGCGGCGCCTCCGTCACCAGGACCATCCGCGTCGACAGCTTGGGGAATTCCGGCGACTGCGCAATCGCCCGCCACAGGTAATATTCAACCACCAGAAATTGCGACTTCGAATGCGCCAGCAATTGCAAATGCTCGACTGCCGATAACTTGTAATCGAGCGGCACCAGCACACCACCACAAAAGAAAATCGAGTAAGCGGAAATCAGCCACTTCGACTGATTCGTCATGATGATCGCTGCCCGGTCACCAGCCTTGAACTCGGCGTCTTGGAGAGCGCGGCACAGCGGCCGCGCCATTTCCTTGAAGTCGGAATAGGTGAGCCGAACCTTCTCGCGGTCGCGATCCGCTTCAATCAGGCAGGTTTCGTTTGGCCAGCGCTCCAGCGCAGCCATCAGAGCCGCGCCCAGACTGGCATATTGACGAAGATCGAGCATCTAGTTTTGTTTAATGCTGTGACACAGAGTAAACGAAGTTAGAAGGCAGAAGTCAAATTGGCAGAAGTGCCGCTCGGCCCCCCGTAGTGAGAGCGGCCTACAGCCGCGACTGAATTCTTTCCGCCAGCGTGCGGAAATCCGACACGCCCTGCAATTCATAATCCGGCAATTCGATGCGGAAGTGATGCTCCAGCCGGGTGAGCAAATCGAGTGCCTGCAGGCTGTCAATCCCAAGCGTCTTGAAAAAGTCGTCGTCCGGCGTGAGTTTCTCCCGCGGTACCTTGAAATGGGTCGCAGCTAAAGTCAATATTTCATCGAGCGTTTGATCCGTTGTATGCATGCGAACTCTCGCGGTCTCAAATTGCAAATCGCATATTGCCAATTACCAATTCACGGCAGATATGGCTGCGGACCTTCATTCTCCACAAATTTGCGCAGCCCTTCTTCGACGGCCGTCCGCGCATATAGGTCGCAAAAAATATCGATCTCCTGTTTCAACTCTTCGTAGGGAATTGGCTTCACAAATTTCTTCGCCGCGGCGGCGGTGGCCCGATCGAATTTTCCAACCTGGCTGGCAGTCGCGCGCGCCACTCGCAGCGCTTCACCTTCCGCCGCAATCTGGCTGACCAGCCCAATCTGCTGCGCCTTCATCACATTGAAGCTGCGCCCCGTCAGCAGCAGATCGCGCACCACTGCATTCCCCAAATCCCGCTTCAGGCGCGGGATTCCGCCGAACCCCGGAATCAGCCCCAGCCGCAACTCGGGAAAGCAGAACCGCGCCATACGATCCGCAATAATAATGTCGCAGACCAGCGCCAGCTCGAATCCTCCGCCGAATGCCACGCCATGTACGGCAGCAATTGTCGTCAGCGGCAGAGAGTCAATCGCGTTCATCACCGCATGGATGCGCTCCAAAAAATCGCGTACGCCGCTCGCCGCGTCTTCCTTTTTCATCCCCTGCCCGCGTCGATACAGCTCGGGTAAATCCGCGCCCGCCGAAAATCCAGCAGCCTGAGTCGAATGCAAAATCAGCGCATGCGCCTGTCTCGTAAGTTCCGGCAGGGCCCGCGCGAACCCCTCCAACTCATCCAGCATCAGCGAACCAATTTCGTTGCAAGGCTCGCGATGAAGGGTCAACTCAATCGCGCCATCCAGCATCTGCCACGAAAGGGTCTGGCCTTTGTGTTCGTTCATGCCGGCTTCGCCATTTCGTACATCGTGTCAATCTCGTGTTTGAACGTCTGCGCGATCAGGTCACGCTTGAGTTTTCCATTTGCCGTCAGCAGACCGCTTTCCACCGTGAAAGGCTCGTGCACCAGATGGAAGGCTCGAACCTGTTTGTAATGCGGCAGCGTCGAATTCACCAGATCGAGCGCCTGTTGCGCCTTTTCACCGCTCACCTTGCCCGTGATCAGCGCCGACAAATATCCGCGCGCATTGCCCATCAGCACGACCTGACTGGCATCCGGCAAATGCTCCAGCACTTTGTCCTCTATCGGCTCGGGCGCAATATTGTGCCCCGATCCCAAAATAACCAGATTCTTGATGCGCCCAACAATTTTCCAGTTCCCGGCCGCATCCACTTCTCCCTGATCGCCCGTGTGAAACCAGCCGTCACGCAAGACTTTCGCCGTTTCGGCGGAGCGTTGCCAATATCCCGGAAAAATATTCGGACCGCGCACCACGATCTCTTCATTGTCCGCGAGCCGCATTTCGATACCTGAAATCGCAGGCCCCGCGCGGCCTGGAATCACTTTTCCATCCGGATCGTCCATGGTGCAGATGGCCGTCGTCTCCGTCAGCCCATACACTTGCAACACAGGGATGCCGAGCATCATAAAAAACAGCTGCGTGTCTATATTCAGCGGAGCCGATCCGCAAATCAGCGCCCGTAGTTGGTCCCCAATCATCTTCTTGCGAATCGTAGGGAACACCAGCCGATTCGCTAAACTCATCCAGATTGCGTCTCCGACGCTCTTTTTGCCTTCATGACGGCGAGCGCACGCGCCTTTTGCTTTGCTGTAAATCTTCAATGCGACGCCGCCAGTCTTCCAAAGCTGTTCGTCGACTGCCTTGCGCATGCGTTCGAGCAGCGCCGGAACATTCAGAAAATAATCGGGCGACGCCGATCGCATATCGGCGGAAATCCTGGCCAGATCGGTATTCAGACTCAGTTTCGATCCGCGCAGCAAACACGTCAGCAACAGTATCCACGACCCCGCAAAACAAAATGGCAGATAATGAAAAACCGCGTCCTGCCCAGCATGCCGACTCATCACCTGACCCTTCATGAGTTGAGTCAGCCGGCCCGAAGTGCAGCCCAGCATGTGGCTAATATTCGCGGCGTTCAGCATCACACCTTTTGCTTCGCCGGACGTACCTGACGTGTAAATGATGGCAACGACGTCGTGATCGGCGACGACTGGCGCGCCATTGTCGACCCGCCCGCGCTCTTTTGTAAAAACGTTGTCGAACAGGAAACACGGCGGCGCTTCGGGCCATTCCTGCGCGATCGCCTCGGCAAGCGATTGCTCTCCGCAGGCAATCACCGATGGCCAGCAATCCTTCATCATGGCCACCAGTTCCGCCGGCGACTGCCGTGCATAAAGCGGCACAGCGATTAACCCTTCGGCCATAATCGCCAGATCCATCGCGACCCAGCGAACGGAATTATTCGCAAGCAGCGCGCAGCGGTCGCCTTTCTTTAGCCGCAATCGCCGCAAGTACGCACGCGCCACATCCACTTGCGCGAGTAACTGACGCGCCGTGACGGCCGCAGAGCCGCTGTCGTGCAACTCCTGGAGCACAACGGCGTCAGCATTCCTCTCCAGGCTGCCAAAAATTTGTTCCAGAAATGACATGAATTTCGATCCCGACGCCAAGCGCACGAATAAAATCAACTTTCTATTCGCGCCCTCTAACCGTACGCCTTCACCAAAGCACGCAACCCTTCGCTCATCGGTGGAAGATAGTCTTCCCATCCCCACTCGCCCCGCCGTGTCGGAAACTCCGGATAGCGCCGCTGCACTTCCTCTTCAAAATACACGCCCATGCGCGCCATCGATTTCAAATTGCGCACAACCGTGCGCCCAATCCCGTCGGCGATGCGCTCGCCCTCGCGATCCAGAACGTCCAGCGCCGCCAGGGTGCGCTCCTCCAAATCCGGATCGTCCACGTGCATCAGCAATTCCTTGTGGCCGCGTTCGTTCATCAGATTTCGGATGCGTTCGTCCATCGTGATCCCAGCCGACGGCACCAGCGCCGGCATCGACGTCACAATCCCGTGATAACGCGAGGAAACCATCAGCCGGCACACGCGCAGAATACTTACTAATTCGTACATGTTGTAATCTTCCGAAGTCAGCACAGGTACGCCGCCGAGCTTCTCCGAAATCCGCCGGCAGGGACGCGCATCCAGACGCTCGGTCGCAACCATAATTACAAAAACGTTTCTTTTCTGCCGGAACGCAGCCACCGCTTTCGCAATCGAACTCAGATAATGTTCGTATGCCCTGTCGGCCTCTGGCGCGGCATTATGGAAGTACGGCCCGCGATAGTGGCTCGCTTTGTAGGCTCCAGTAAGGCTATGCAGCGCGGCCTTTCCGATCGATGCCTTCACGGGCCATTCAAACGGATTGATGGGACAAACCACCAGTACCGGCGTCTTTCCATCCCAGCCCACATCGCGCAACACCTTCTGCCCATACTCGGCGGCCAACGGTTCGAACGTCCAAGCCGTGTCGGTGCCGAGTTCGGTGGGCACGCCCAGCTCGCGCAAAATAGTTCGCGACTCCTCGTTGCGCGTAATTACCAGAGAGTTCCTACAAAAACGTCCGCACATCTTTGCGACAAGAGGGTCCATCTGCCCGGCTTCCGCGCCGTACCCGACAGAGAGCTTATTTTCCGCCGCGGCAATACCGAGAGATCCGATCATCATCGTCGCCAGCGCGTTCGCGAACTTCGACTTGAACATCGATCCTTCGCACGCCACCACGCCGTGATGTTTCGACACCTCCTTCGACAGAAAGGGCGGAAAAATATCCGGCAATCGTACTTGTGACGTTCCTTCAAAATAACCGCGCGAGCGATCGAAGTTGAACGTCATCATTGTCAGATCGACGCGGTCAGCCCCGAGGATTCGCCGCACCTGCCGCAGCATTTCTTCCACGCGCACGTCGGAGCCCGTGTTGCGCGTGCCGTTGTAGCCTGCAAAAAGCAGTTTGAGTTTTTCACCCGGCTTCCACGGTTCGCCGCGGCCGAGCATCCATTGCAGCTTCTTCGATTCGACAATTCCAGAAACCCATGCTTCCAGCATCAGGTCCATCATGCGGCCGAACCTCCCGCCGATCCGCCGGACGCCCCACCCGCCTTCGATGTCGTCGGCCACTCCTGATATGGATACGTGAAATTGTGCTCGCGGCTGAAGCGCAGCAGCGGAAAACTGTAATTGGAAAATGGCGCCGGTTTGCGCCCCAGTTCCGTCGTCACCCGTGTGTTGTCGAATACGGTATTCCAGGTCAAGTAAGGCAAGAACACTTTCATCAGCGCCGCGCCTTGTCCCACCCGGCCTTTGCGGTTGCCCAGCAGATTAACCGCCGAGCTGAATGGTCCCACCAGAATCGGCATAAACAGCGGCCCGCGCGTGTTCTGCTCTTTTGCCAGCGCTCGGGTCAGCTCGCGAAACGTCTGCGAATCGTTGCCCGAAGAAAGATGATACGTGTCGTGCGCCGGATTCTCTTTCATGTGCAAATCCGCAATCGCGCTGGCCACAAAGTCCACGTTCACGATGTCGATCTTGTCATGCGGGCGAAATGGCAAAACGGGCAATCCCGCCAGAAACACAAACGACCGCACCATGTCGAACTGTGTGGTCTGCGCATACCGGCTGTCGCCCAGCACAATGCTGGGGCGGAAAATTGTCAGCGGGACATCCGGCAGCAGCTCGCGCACCATGTGCTCGCAAAATTTCTTGGTGCGCGCATAAGGATCGTAATCCGACCGCTCCCACTCTATCGAGCAGTCCTCGGTCACAATCTCGTGCGACCGTTTTCCGGCAACTGCCACCGTGCTCACATTCGAGAATCGCCGCAGCCCGTGATAATACTGCGACTGCCGTGCCAGTTGGATAACTTCCAGCGTCCCGCGCAGATTTACATTCATGCAGGACTTTTCCGACTTGCGATTCAGTGAAGCCGCGCAGTGAATCACAGAATCGGTGGTGTGCACCATCCGGTCGTAGTCTCCGCGCTCCAGTCCAAACTGCGGCGCTGTGAGATCGCCGCGAAAAATCCGGATCTTCGCCTGCAAATATTCGTAGAACTCGGGAAACGGCAGATGCAATTGCAGCGCATCCCAAAGGCGCACTTCCGCGTCGCGAGCGTCGCGCCCCCGCACCAGCAGGTTCAAAGCCGCATCATGCTGGCTCAGCAGATTGGCCGCGACATGCGCGCCGATGTAGCCGGTCGATCCGGTCAGGAATATCGCCACGTGACTCCGTTCGTCCCCGTCTTTACGCCGTTTGCGCTTTCATCGTCGGTGGTTTGCCGCAGATCACGCCGCGCGCCAGGCATCGTCAGCACCCGCGGCTCGCGCGCTTCCAGCGGACGCCCTTCGATCAGCGGATACGTCCACCGCCGCAGCGCCGGGATATGAATGTCTATCCAGTACTCCCACCAATCGAGCCCAGCCGTGTCGTAGCCGAACGCTTCACGCTCTTCCGGCACGAGCGCCTGCGAGAGCTTTTCGACATTATCGGCCACAAAATCGTGTTCATTGTGCAGGATGAAAGGCTCGAACAGCTGAATCAGTTTTTCCACGCGCTCCAGATTGCGCTCGGCTTTCGCAAGCGGCTTGCGGACCGGAAGCGGAGACATGATTGCCTGAATCCTTCGGATCATCATGCGCTGCGCCGGCGCCGACATGCGGTTATACCGCTCCTTTGAAACCGGAATCGCATCCAACCGCAGACGCAGCCAGTATTCCAGCCCCTCCTGTGCGCGGTAATGGCGCCGATGCCCGAGTGTGGTCAGTTCAATCGAGCGGCCCATGTCGCACGGATTCGTCACCGACGTCGCCAACTGATACAGCGGATCGTGACGCCGCTCCACCAGCGCCGCCGCAATCAGCGTCATGCCGGCGCACACCGCATCCACCGGAATAATGTCGAGGCGCTTGCGCTCGTTTGAAGGCAATTGCCGGAACGAAGTGCCCAGCAAATACGATAGCGATGCCGATGTGTTGATGCCCTCGTTCCATCCGCGGAACGGCTTCGCGACCGATGTTTCCACAATCGACGGCCGCACAATCGCAATCGGCAGCCCCCTGCCATGGATGGCGATCAGCGATTCCGCGAGACTCTTCGTGTACGTGTAAGTATTCGGCCAGCCCAGTTCAAGCGCCCGCTTCTTGCCTTCGTCGGTGAGATAGTTTTTCAGCCAGCGCACGCGGTTCTTGCGAACCTGATTTTCCAAGGCAGCCCCGCTCAGCCCCTTGGCGGCGTGCTCTTTCTCCAGCGCCTGCTTCCTGAGTTTGTCGGTGACCTCCGCTCCTTCGGCGCGCGCCTCCGCCGCTTCCACCAGGTCGTGCAGTTGCCGCCATTCGTGCTCCGCGTTGAAACCCGGTGCGCCCGCCGGCGTGTAATTCGCGCGCACGCGCTCTCCCACTCGCCCATCGCGCTGCCCGGCAACGTAGCAAGTTGAAAGGTGCAGCAACGCTGCGTGATCGGATTTGCGAATGAACTCGACCAAGTGAAATGCCGAGTCCACGTTCACCGCCAGCGCTTCCCGCAGGTCGGGATTGAAATCCGTGAGCCCCGAGCTGTTTACGATCAGATCCAGTTCCCTGCCCAGCCGAGCCGCCACGTCCGCATCCAAACCAACTGCCGGCTGCGAGACATCGCCTTCCACAACCTCTATTTTTTCGGCCAGCAGCGTGCCCAACTGGTCCCCGTACTTCTCAAAGAGCGGATCGAATACCGGCGAGTCCTCCATCATCCTCTCGAAACGCTTCTGGGCTGGATTTGACTTCTGCCTACGGATGAGCAGGTACAACTTTCCAATCTCCGGAAGATCCATCAGGATATTTGCGAGCCAGACTTTGCCGATGAATCCGGTCACGCCGATCAGCATCACGCGCTTCCCGCCCAGAGCCTTCCGCACCGAAAACCGTGCTGGATGCCGTATTTCATCGAAATACACAATCGGCCGCACCCGTGGAGCTTCCACTCTCACTGCCGGAACGATCGCAGCAGCCAGTTCCTTCGGCCCGCGCAACCCGAGCGCCCGCACCCAGCGCGCCGTACTCTGCTGCCCATCCGGGCCCGCTTCGCGGATACGCGCGAAAATCCCACGCGGCCGGATCACCGGACTCAGCAGCCGGCCGGTAGCGACTCCATCGCGAAAGTCCAGCCGGTTAGCGACAATCCACTGCACCCCCAAATGCCGCGCCAGTGGCCGCATCACATGATCCAGCCCCTGGCTTACCAGCACTACGTTCGCGCCCGTCGCCTGCGATGCCTTTAGTTGACGAACGCCTTCCTCTTTGAGCAGCGGCTTGAGCTTGTATTCAAACTCTTCTTCGCCCAGCAAATCCAGCCGGTCGCGCGTTACGCCGCTCAGCACTGCGTGCACAATCCGCGTAGCCGCCACTCGATTCGTCGCATATAGAAACGGCCGCAGCAGCGCCATCAAAAGCACCAGGCTCCGCCGCACCACCCGCGCAATAAATGTCTGGCTGTTCCAGGTAAAGAATGCAATGGGCCGGATCGTCGTCAGCTCAAGTAAACTGCCTTCCACACGCCAATACACGGGATTCGCAGGCCGCGGACGCAACGGAGACGACTGCGACCGTCGCGATTCCGCAGTCGAACTCTGACCCGAAGACTGTGCCGCAGCCGCGCCTGGAGCCGGAGCTCCTGACTCAATCGGCTGCTGAAAGCCGGGTCTTGACGAATTAGCGATAGGTTCCAAGAATCAGTTGCCCTTGCTGCGATCCGCTCCGCAGCCCGCCTTCAGGTAGCACAGCGAGCGTAAGCCACACAACGCAATCTCTTATTTTAACCTCTACCTCGCCAAGGGCGAAATACACTCTTCCAATCAAGGCGGGGTCAATTCGTCCCATCACCACCCCGGGTTGCTGATAAAATCACAGGGCTAGAAAATTGGTAAATTGCGATTTGTATTGAACCTTTTGGATTCCAAAATCCAAAAGCTCTCGGTCTTAATTCTTTGCAAACTGTATCGCCTTAATGGGAGAAGTAATCGATGTCTGTTAAAGATACCCTGCTTCCCGAATTCGACATGGAGATGGACAACACACGGCGCACCCTTGAGCGCGTCCCCGACGACAAGTTCTCATGGAAGCCCGACGAAAAATCCGGCACCCTCGGCTGGATGGCTACGCACATCGCCTCCCTTCCACACTGGGCCAAGATGACCATGGAGCAGGATTCGCTCGACCTTTCTGCGGCCGGCGGTGACGCTTATGTGCCGCCCAAGCCAGCAAATCGTAAGGAACTGCTCGAAGTCTTCGACAAAAATCGCGCCGAAGCGCGCGCCGCCCTCGCTGCCGCCGACGACGCCACCTACGCGAAGCCGTGGGCATTGCTGATGGGAGCAGAAGAGCTTTTCCGCGAGCCGCGTGCCAACGTGCTCCGCCGCATGGTTCTCAATCACATGATTCACCATCGCGGGCAGCTCACCATGTATTTCCGACTGCTCAAAGTGCCCGTACCGGCGCTCTACGGCCCGTCGGCCGACGAACAGAAATTCTAGGTCCGGTTGGATTGGCTGCGGCGCAGATTCTCGAAAATGATGGGGATCTTCGCCCAGCATGCCTCATCGCATCACAAGCCCCACCAACACCGCGGCCCCAATCAACCAGGCCGAGTTCACCCGAAACCGCAGCAGAGCGATCAAGCTCACTCCGAAGATCGCCAGCGTCGGCCAGCTCACAATCGACGCCTTCCCGAGTTGCCAGGCCACAACCGCGATCAACGCCAGCGATCCGGCAACCACACCGTCCAGCGCAGCCGAAAATACAGGTGACCGCCGCAGCCGCGGAATCACCGGCCCGCTGATCGCCACCAGAATGAATCCGGGAAGAAAAATTCCCAAGGTTGCTACCACCGCGCCCCGCCAGCCTGCAACAATGTATCCAATAAACGTAGCGGTCGTGAACAAAGGTCCCGGGGTGAACTGTCCCACCGCGATTGCATCCAGCAGTTGTTGATCGGTCAGCCAATGCAGATGCTCCACGAACTCCGTTTGCAGAAACGCCAGCAAAACATATCCGCTGCCAAACACCACCGACCCGACTTTCAGAAACGAAAGAAATAGCCGGAGTAACCCAACCTTCACTGCGGCCACCGCCGTTACCGCAACCAGACTGGCCGCCAGCAGCTTTGGCGCGCTGAGCACCCCCACGCCCAGCAGCCGGTCCTTCATCCCGAGCGCGGCCGCCGACAACAATCCGGCAAAGATCAGCACGAAAACCGGACTCACTCCAATCAAACTCAACACGGCTGCCAAAACCGCAATCACCGCCAACAGCGGCGTCCGCACGCCCGTCCGCGTGAGCTTTCCCAGAGCCTGGATCACGATTGCCACCACCACGGGCTTGATAGCGTAGAGCACGCCGTGCGCGCGGGGCAGCGAACCGAATCGTACATACGCCCACGCAATCGCCGAAACAATCAACGCCGCCGGAATAATGAAGCAGCAGCCCGCTACAATCAGGCCGCGCCAGCCCCGCTTCAGTTGTCCGATGAAGATTGCGACCTCGGTCGAACTCGGCCCCGGAATCAGGTTCGCAGCCGCCAGCCGGTCGAGAAACTCGGTGTGCGTAATCCACTGCCGCCGCCGAACGAACTCCTCTTCCATCATTGCCAGGTGCGCCGCCGGGCCGCCGAAGGCGATGGTTCCGAGTTTCAGGAACACAAGCGCGATTTCACCCAGCGATGCCTCGCGAATTTGTTGCACTTCCGCCATACTCGGAAAATCGGAAAGTTCTTTTCAGACCATGCAAACTCGACTGCCAAACGTGAGGATTGTAATGCATGCTACATTGCGACCATCCGTCGACTAGCGGCGTCGATCTAAAACACATCAGAGAAACTACAGAATGAACCCGCTCACTCTATTCGGATTGTTTGCCGTCACCGCGATGCTGGTTACCTACGCGCTGGAGAGGCGCAGTCCCTGGTTCATCCTCGCCTTCGCCGCTTCATGCGCGCTCGGCTCTGTCTATGGATTCTTGCAAGGCGCGTGGCCATTCGGTCTGGTGGAGGCGATATGGTCTGTCGTAGCCGCGCGCCGCTGGTATCAAGTGGCCCGCCGCAAACCTCCACACTGAACCGCCTCCCCGGCGAAAAAAAGGCTGCTCATGAAGAGCGGCCAAATGTTTTCTGGAAGTTCACAACCTGTAAGTTCCCACCTAAAAACTAGTCTCCCGCGACCGGCTCCGCCATCTCTTCGGTTTGCTTCGCCGGTTGAATCTCGTGCAGGCCGTTGCCGTTCGAATGCCCGTTTCCATTCGAGTGGCCGTTACCGGAACTCGGAGCAATCGCGCCCAGCGGAATAAATCCGGCTTCGTTCGACGTCGCCGGCTTCTCCTTTAGCACCACCTCGCGGTAGAGCTGCGCCATGCGCGCGTCGTAAGCGGCATCGTTCTTTTCCGCACCGCGCTTTTCAGAATTCGTCGCTGCCAGCTTCGCATCGCGCGCCCGTGTCTTTTCTTCACGCGCCGTCTTTGCAATGCCCAGCTTGTCGAGATCGTGCTGCACTTCGTTGGTCACGATTTCTTCGCGGAGATAAAGAGCGTGCTCCTTATCTTCCATATTGACTTTCTTGCCGCCCGCAAAGATCTCATGCCGCCCATGCTCCTCGTACCACTTGGTGAGTGTGGCCGTCATGTGCATCTTCTCGATAATGTTGCGCCAGCCCACGCCCGTGTTGTAGGCGCAGAAGCTGATTTCGCCTTCCTGCGTCGCATAAGGAATGATGCACTGCTCGGTGCGCCGGAAGTCGTAATTGAACAGATCCTGGAACCACATCCCTGCGATGAATAGAAAGTTCCAGCGATCCTGACGGCGCTTCATCACGTCGTCAATCGTGCGATCCGGCCCAACTTTGCCGTAGTTCTTGCCCGTCGCGTTGAAGTTCTTGTCGAACTTCTTGAGCAGGTCCGTCATCTTGAAATGCGTCGGCGATTTGAACGGATCGTAGTTCTTCATCAGCACCAGCGCCATGCCCACAACCGTCCAGAACTTGCTGCGCGCCGCGTCGTTTACCTTGGCGATGTCTTTGCCCAGTTGGTCGCCCTTCAGGAACGCCGTGACCGGAACCGCTTCCTTCGTTTCTTTGTCGATCATCACCGCCATGCCCGTACCGCAATTCGGATGGCATCCGCAGGAGAGCTGGCCCCAGTCGTTGCTCAGGTCCTCGGAGTGCATCAGATCGGCCCAATCGCTGAACGTCGACATGAAGCTGATCGGGAACCAGTCGCGCGCGGGCTCGCCCATGCCGGTCTGATTTTTCACATCGTGTGCCAGGTGCGCCAGCGTGTAGCGCTGCGCAATGCGGCGATCGTCGGTGATGGCTTCGTCGCGGCCCGTAAACGAAACTGGCTGGAACGACAGGAATCCGATCTTCTTCGGATTGTCGAGCGCGAATTGAATGATGCGTCCGACCTGCTCATTGTTAATGCCGTTGATAATCGTGATCACTGGTACGATCTCGCAGCCCGCCTTGTGCAGGTTATCAATCGCCTTCAGCTTCACATCAAACAAATTGGCGACGGCGCGATGTGAATTGGCCGCATTGCCAATGCCGTCAAACTGCAGATAGGCATAACGCATGCCGGCTTCAACCGCCTGCTGGCAGAACTCGAAGCTCTTCGCAAATTCGATCCCGTTAGTCGCCGCCTGCACGCTGTTGTAGCCAACCTTGCGCGCATAGCGAACCGCATCCAGGAAGTACGGGGAAAGCGTTGGCTCGCCACCCGAGAATTGCACCGACATCTGGCGTCGCGGCTTGATCGTAATGGCGTTGTCGAGCATGGTCTTGATTTCTTCCCACGTCAACTCATGCACAAAGCCAACCTGGTTCGCATCCATAAAACAGGGATCGCACATCATGTTGCAGCGATTGGTGAGATCAACCGTCAGCACCGCGCCGCGGCCATACTTCACCGTCGAAGAACCGTGGTGGTGGAGGTGCTCATCTTTATGCGCCTTGATGTCGCGGCCCGGGAAAACTTCTTCGAGGTGCTTCGTGAACTCTGTGTCAATCGACATCAGGTCTTCAAAGTGACCGTGCTTCGGACAGTCTTTGACCATCCAGATCTTTCCATCGCGCTCAATGATCTGCGCTTTGACTTCGCCGACTTTCTCGTTCATCAGAATGTCGACCGGCAGATGGCCGTCGAGAATCTGCTGGCGAATTTCCGGCACGCACTTCGGACACAGCGAGTCGGTCGAGCGCGGCCAACCCAGCGGCGGCTTCGACTTTTCCCACGATTTGAGCAGCGGCTTATCGGACCACTTCGGAGTCGGCGATGCGTTGGGAGCAACGCGGTTCAGGCGCTCAAAGACGGCCCAGGCGCCAGTGGCGGCAACTGTCACGGCCTTCTCAACATATTTGATCGGCTTGTGCATTCTGCTCTCGCTTTCTCAACTCTCGCTTAGAACTTTCCCTCTAGCTGTCTCTCCGCGCCTTGGCGTGGAACACGACTTAAAAGGGATTCCACGAAGAAACCTGGAAGCTTCGATGCGTGGAATGGCTCATCGTTATGCTATTGAATCCTTGATCTCTTACGCACGCGGAAGGCAGGGAAAGGATGAAAATTCGTAGTAAACGGCGAAATGAGGCAGCGAACGGTTTGTAAGTTATTGAAAAATATAGCGGTGACTGCCTTCAACGGGGGCAATTCGACGTTCGTTGGCTGTTTGGATGGTTGAACAGCGCCCTCCCGGTCGAAATTAAGATGTGCCAGAGCCTGCTGCGCTTGTCGAGCGTTCACGCCTGTTTGTTGGGGGCCGGTAACCTGGCCTCATTTAGCCGCTCATCGGTGCGATCCCAATCGACCACGGTCACTTGTGGTCTTGCACTTTCGCGCGGTTCGGCGGAATATAGCCATCGCCCCGAACCTACTCTCGTTCGGTTGACATTTCGAGCCGCTGGAGGCAAGTTCAAGTTTTCATGAAAACCGAAGCTCCCCAAAACTTTTTTTGGCAGGGAGTAAACTGCTACCGACAGTAGTTGCGCGACAGCGAAACCAATACCGCTCTCGCCCGGTGCTTCACGCTTAACAGCATGTGGGCGAGAGATCGACTCCAAGTTCAAAGAGTGCGTCTTCAATCGCACCAGAAATTAATCGCACCTTTCGCATCAATGAGCGGTGGCCTCCAGTTGCCGCCAGACCCCAGGGACACGCAAATGACTTTTTCCGCAACCCATTAAATGGTTGCGCACGGACTCAATCATGACGTCACAGGCTCACGAGGCTATGCCCGCCTCTTTTTTCGAACACCCACGGCAATCGCGCTCTACTCAAGAAGAATCTATTGCGAACAAGAACTCAGGCCCCACTCTGCTTGCCCACCTTCACCAATTGCGATGCACCCACGACCTCGATGGACGCCTGTTGTCGGTTGATGCCGTTTCCGCCACCCTCCTTGGCTTCCCGCCTGAAGAAATCCTCCGCGCTCAATTCCGGAAACTCGTCTCTCCCAGATTCCGCAATCGGGTCGAAAAATACCTCGGCGAAGTGCGGTCCCAGGGCGAAGCGCGTGGCATTGTCGCGCTCGTCGCACGAACCGGTGAGCGCCGCTACTGGCAATATCACAGCTCCTTGCGAGCCGAGGGCATCGACAGACAGGTCGTCCGCTGCATCGCTCACGATGTCACCGGCCGTGTGCATGCCAGAAAGGCTCTGCTTGAAGAAAATGCCAGGCTGGAACGGATTGCCCGCGAAAAAGAGTTGATGCTGCGTGAACTGCAACTCTTTCGCACCTTGCTCGACCAATCGAACGACGCCATTGAAGTCATCGACCCCGCGACCCTGAGCTTTCTCGACGTAAATCAAAGGTCGTGCGCTGAGCTCGGCTACACCCGCGAAGAACTGCTCACCATGACGGTTTTTGACATCGATCCAAGTATTACTCCCGCTTCCGTTACTCAGACCGTCGATGATCTGCGAAAGTCCGGATCCATGGCCCTTGAACGCCTTCACCGGCGAAAAGACGGAACCACCTTTCCGGTTGAGATCAGCTTGAAGCATGTTGTACTCGATCGCGAATACCTGGTCGGCGTCTCCCGTGACATTACCGAACGCAAGCTCCGAGAGGGACGGCTCCAGGAATACGAGAGAGTAGTCGAGAGCCTCGACGAAATGATTGCCGTGGTGGATCGCGACCATCGCTTTGTAATCGCCAACCGCGCCCTCATGAACTACCGCGGGATAACCAGGGAACAAATCGTTGGGCATTCGATAAAGGAAGTGCTGGGCGAGCCTATTTATCAATCGAAGGTCAAACCGAAAATGGAGGAGTGTTTCCGCGGCAATATCGTTGAATACGATATGAAGCATTCATACCCGAATCTCGGCGAGCGGGATTTGTCCATTACATATTTACCAATCGAAGGCCCAAACGGCGTCGATCGAGTAGCCGCGGTGGCGCGCGATGTTACGGACCACAAGCGCTCCGAAGAAGCGTTGCGGTCGAGTGAAGAACGCCTGCGTCTGGCGCAGGAAGCCGCGCAGATTGGCACCTTCGACCGGAATTTTCTTACCGGAGAATCCCGCTGGACGCTCCAACAAGAGGCGATCTATGGATTGCGGCCGGGCGAGTTTCCAAGGACAATCGAGCAATTCATCGAGTTAGTACATCCCGACGACCGCCAGCAGGTCTCGGCGCTCGTCGCCCAATCCATGGAATCCGGCGAAGCGCAGGGCGAATGGCGCGCCATCTGGCCCGATGGCACCGTCCGCTGGATATCGGGCCGCTGGCGAGTCTTCCGCGACGCCGAAGGAAAACCGGTTCGCGCGATTGGCAGCGACTATGACATTACCGATCGCAAGCGCATTGAAGAAGAACTGCGTCAGGCCAAGGAAAAACTGATTGAGGAAAAACTCTATCTCGAGCAGACCATCGATAGCGAACTCGGCTTCGAGGAGATCGTCGGCCGCAGTTCAGCCCTCAGGACCGTCATGGAGAGAGCCGGCCGCGTCGCGGCAAGTAACGCCACCGTCCTCTTGCTCGGCGAAACCGGAACCGGCAAGGAACTGGTGGCGCGCGCCATTCATCGCCTCAGTCAGCGCCGGAGCAACAGCTTCATTAAAATGAATTGCGCCGCCATCCCCACCGGTCTCCTCGAAAGCGAACTGTTCGGCGCCGAAAAGGGCGCTTTCACCGGCTCCGTGAGCCGCAAAGTCGGACGCCTCGAACTCGCCGATAAAGGTACTATCTTCCTCGATGAGATCGGCGAAATCGCCTCCGATCTGCAGCCCAAACTCCTTCGTGTCCTCCAGGACCAGGAATTCGAGCGCCTTGGCGGAACGCAGACGATGAAAATCAATTTCCGCCTGATCGCCGCCACCAACCGCGATCTCGCCGACGAGGTGCAGCGCAACCACTTCCGCAGCGACCTCTACTATCGTCTCAACGTTTTCCCCATCCTTATTCCGCCGCTGCGCGAGCGCCGCGAAGATATCCCCTTGCTCGTGGAACACTTCGTTCGCAAATGCGCCCGTCGCATGAACAAGCCGATTGCCCGCGTTCCCAGCCAAACCCTGGCCGCCCTCGTCGCTTGGGATTGGCCCGGTAATGTGCGCGAGCTCGAAAATTTCATCGAGCGTTCAGTCATTCTAACTTCCGGCTCGGTCCTGGCCGCTCCACTTACCGAACTCCAGGCAAGAGCGACCTCCGACGGCCGAGCCGAAACTCTCAAGGCCGCCGAGCGCAAGCATATCCTCGAGGCCCTGCGCCTTTCGAATGGCCGCATCAGCGGCGAAAATGGCGCTGCCGCCCGCCTCGGCCTCAAACGCACCACACTGCAATCCAAGTTGAAGCAGATGCGAATCGATCCCCGCACCCCGCCATCCAGTTAGACCTGCCTCGCTCGTGGACATCCTCATACCCTTGTCTTGTTGTCTCTAACAATGCGCTGAGCTAAGGGTTCACGAAGTGAGCGTAGTGGAGTCGAAACATCCCCACTTATCCGGCGCCGCGCCTTCGCCGCAGATGCTCCCAACCCCGCCTTTCAGTTACAATCCTCGGGCGCATGCACCGCGAATTCTTCAAACACTACAGCCAGGAGCTGGGCCGCGACATGGAGTCGCTCGTCTTCGGTCACGCCGGCCAACCGATTCTCGTTTTCCCTACCTCCATGGGCCGCTTCTTCGAATATGAAGATGCCGGGATGATCCGCGCTCTCGCCGGCAAAATCGACCAGGGCGCAATTCAGATTTTCTGCATCGATGGAGTCGACCGCGAAAGCTGGTACAACAAAGGCGTCCACCCCGGAGCACGCATCTGGCGCCATGTTCAATACGAAAGCTATGTCGTCAACGAATTCTTGCCGTTCTTGAAATGGAAGAACTGGGCGCCGCAAATCGCCGTCACCGGTTGCAGCTTCGGCGGTTATCACGCGCTTAATTTTTCCATGCGCCATCCCGATATCGTTTCCGCCTGCGTCACCATGAGCGGCTCGTTCGATATCAAAAGCTTTCTCGACGGCTATTACGACGACAATGTCTATTTCAATAATCCGCCCGATTACCTGTCGAACACGAGCGACGACTGGTTCCTGAGCCGATATCGCCAGATGAAGATCGTTCTTGGCTCGTCCGATTGGGACATGTGCCTGGACGCAAACGTGAAAATGGCCGCCATACTGCACTCTAAGAGCATTCCCCATTGGCTCGATATCTATGGGGATAACAGTAAGCACGACTGGCCATTGTGGCAGCGCATGGCGCAAAAGTATTTTTGACTGTCGGCGGTCGTTCGTCGTTCGCTGTTCGCTATTGGCCGTTCTCGAGCAGCAGATTTGTGAGCGCGGACCTCACAATCATCCCGGGGACGCCGTCGAATCTGCGTTTGACATGAGAAGTCCAGTAGGGGGCCTTCGCGAATAGCGAACGCCGAACAGCGAACAGCGTTTCCACTTGTAAGGAGCATTCCATGAGCACAAAACAAATCGCCATCCTCTTCGGTATGGAAAACACTTTCCCACCCGCTCTGGTCGAGAAGATCAACAGCATGAACGTCGCCGGCGTCACCGCCGAATTCGTCATCATCGGAGGCATTCGCATGGACGAGCCCAAGAAATACGACGTCATCATCGACCGCATCTCGCAGGACATCCCGTTCTATCGCGCCTATCTCAAGAACGCCATGCTGCACGGCACCATCGTCATCAACAATCCTTTTTGGTGGACCGCCGACGACAAGTTTTTCAACTACGCCCTCGCCGACAAAATGGGCGTTGCCATTCCGCCCACGGTGATCCTTCCGCACCACACGCATCCGCCCGACACCACCGATAAGTCGATGCGCAACCTGATCTACCCTCTTAACTGGGAAGAAATTTTCGCGTATGTCGGCTTCCCGGCGTTTCTCAAGCCCTACGCCGGCGGAGGATGGAAGCACGTCTACAAAGTCGATTCTCCCGAAGAGTTCTTTCGCGCTTACAACCAGACCGGCGACTTATGCATGACTCTTCAGCACGGCGTTGAGTTCGAGGACTACTACCGCTGCTATGTCGTGGGCCAGGAAAAGGTCCACATCATGAAATACGATCCCAAAGCGCCGCACCACGAGCGCTATGTCAAAGGCAATCCGCCTCCGCCGCCAAAACTCAAAGACCGCATCGAGAAAGATGCGCTCGCCCTCTGCCGCGCGCTCGGCTACGACCTGAACACCGTCGAGTTCGCCGTCGAAGGCGGTGTCCCCTATGCCATCGACTTCATGAATCCCGCGCCCGACGCCGAGATCACTTCCGTGGGGCAGCAGAATTTTGACTGGGTAGTGAACGCGGTCGCCGAAATGGCCGTCAAGAAAGCCCTAAGCGATGAGAAGCCGTTCCAGGAAATGCGCTGGGCATCCTTCCTGACCGGCGCCGAAACGCCCGCTCCGAAGGCAAAGAAAAAAGCCGGCGCATAGAAGCGACAGAGACGCAAGCCGCGTGGGTCTCCCTTAGCGGACCGGTTGCTCGCTCGCGGCTCGAAGCTCGCAGCTCGTAGCTTCCCTCCGGTATACTAATCCAACTCTCGCCACGGCAGTGCCTCGCCTGGCGGCCCGGGGGTACAGCGATGAAACCTACTTTCACGCTCGGAATTGAAGAGGAATACCAGACCGTCGACCCGGAAACCCGCGATCTGCGCTCGCACATCCACGCCGAAATCATCGAGAAAGGCAAACTGGTCTTGCAGGAACGCGTAAAGGCCGAAATGCACCAGTCGGTCGTCGAGGTCGGCACTTCCGTCTGCGCAAATATCAAGGAAGCTAAAATCGAACTCAAAAAGCTCCGCCGGCACATGATCCAACTGGCGCGTGAAAACGATCTGCGCCTGGCTTCCGCTGCCACGCACCCCTTTGCTGACTGGAGAACGCAGGAAGTAACCGCCGACGACCGTTACAAAAATATTGTCGAAGATATGCAGTTGGTCGCGCGCGCTAACTTGATCTTCGGCCTCCACGTGCACGTTGGCATCGAGGATCGCGAGACCGCGATCCACATGATGAACCACGCCCGCTATTTCCTGCCTCACTTGCTGGCGCTTTCCACCAACTCTCCTTTCTGGCTCGGCATGAATACCGGGCTCAAATCGTATCGTTGCAAGGTGTTCGATAAGTTTCCGCGCACCAACATGCCGGATTTCTTTCCCAGTTGGAGCGAGTACGACAATTACGTCAAGCTGCTGATCAAGACCAACTCCATCGACAACGCAAAAAAAATCTGGTGGGATCTCCGTCCTCATCCATTCTTCAACACTCTCGAATTCCGCGTCTGCGATATTCCCATGCGCGTCGACGAAACCATCGCGCTCGCCGCGCTCATCCAGGCAACCGTCGCCAAGCTTTACAAACTCTACGAGGCCAATCAGGGCTTCCGCCTCTATCGCCGCTCGCTGCTCATGGAAAACAAGTGGCGTGCCGCCCGCTACGGTCTCGGCGGCAAGCTCATTGACTTCGGCAAGCAGATGGAGGTTCCAGAGGCGGACCTGATCGAGGAGTATCTCGCCTTCGTCGACGACGTTGTCGACGAACTCGACTCGCGCGAGGAGGTCGAATACATCCGTGAGATCATGAAAAGGGGCTCCGGCGCCGACCGCCAATTGCAGGTTTTTCAGGAAACCGGCGACACGAAAGCCGTGGTCGACTACATCATCGAAGAAACGGAAGTGAACGTAGGCGAAGAAGCCGATGATTTGCCCGCTGCCCGTGCCGTTTGAATCTGCGCGGTTTGATTTTGGGTGGCGCAGCGCTTCACCGCTGCGATAAATGCAAAACAACCAAGCGGCTTGAGCCGCTGAGGTCAATGATAGCTAATTAGCTCCGCACACTTACAATGGGACCCGCATCCTGATGAATTTAAAAACCACGGCATCATCCAATCGCCAACTGAATACCTTGCCTTTCGATCCCCAACTAACTCCGGGCGCGCGTAATGCTCTTCGTGTCTGCCTGCGCATTCAACCGGCCGAGAAAGTCACCGTCATCACCGACGAAGTGACCCTCGAGATCGCGGCCGCACTCGTGCATGAATTGGAAGACTTAGGCTGCACTTATCGCTCATGGGTGCTTGAAGACGTCGCAACTCGTCCATTGAACGACCTGCCAGAGGCCATCGCTGCCGATCTTGCCACCAGCCAGGTCAGCATCTTCGCCGTGCAGGCACAGACCAACGAACTCAAGTCGCGCATGCAGATGACCGACATCGTGAACCGCCAGAAGATCCGGCACGCACACATGGTCAACATCAACAAGCAGATTATGCTCGAAGGCATGCGCGCCGACTATCTGAGGGTCGACCGCCTCAGCACCAAAGTCGTCGAGCGGGTGCGCGCCGCAAAACAAATCCGCGCTACTACGTCCGCCGGAACGGACCTTGTGGCCGACATGAATCCGAATTACCACTGGATCAAGACTAGCGGAATCATCAGCGTCGAAAAGTGGGGCAACCTGCCCGGTGGCGAGGTCTTCACCACCCCCGGAGAAGTCAACGGCACGTTCGTCATTGACGGCGTGGTAGGCGATTATCTCTGTGCGAAGTTCGGCGACTTGAAAGCGAATCCTCTGACCATCCAAGTGAAGGCCAATCGCCTGGTGGAAGCGCATTCTAACAATCGCGAACTCGAAGACGATTTCTGGAAATATACTCACACTGACGAAAATAGCGACCGGGTCGGAGAATTCGCCATCGGCACCAACCTCGAACTCAAAGACGTAATCGGCCAGATATTGCAGGATGAGAAGTACCCCGGAATCCATATCGCGTTCGGCAATCCGTACGGAGCGCACACCGGCGCCGACTGGTACTCTGCGACGCATATAGACGTGGTCGGCCGCAAGTTCAACATCTGGGTCGATGGCGAGCAAATCATGCAAGCCGGCCAATTTTTGATTGAGGCGTAAGGCTCGCTGCGAGCGCGGGAGGCAGGACGATCGGAGGGTTGCTTTCCTCCGTGTTCCCTGTACCCCGTGGTTATTTGCTTTGAAAGCTCGTAAGCCAGCGTGCGGCCAATAAAACTGCCATGATTTCCTCTTATCGAGAATCTTTTAACGCGAACTTCACCCAGGAAAAATACGAGCGCCTGCGCCGCGAAATCACCGCGCGCTGCGGCATGGAAGTTCCCTTCCCCATGTGCGAAACACCATGCTTTTTCCCGCGCGAGTTAGTCGAGCGCATGGGAGAAGATGGCAAGGCGCTAATTCGCCAGCTCGTCGACAATCCCGAATACCGGACGATCTCCGACGCTTCGATCCCAGAGCGTTTCCGCGTGCCAAACGAAGCGCCGCATCCAATGTTCATCCAAATCGACTTCGGATTGGTGCGAGATGCCGCGGGTAACTTACAGCCGAAGTTAGTCGAGTTGCAAGCCTTCCCTTCCCTCTACGCCTATCAGCCGGTTTTAGCGCAAGCTTACATGGACGTGTTCGAACTCGATTCAAAGCTTCGCTACTACCTGGACGGTCTAGACGCGGCCTCCTACAAGCAACTGCTGAACAACGCTATCGTCGCCGGACACGACCCAGCACATGTCGTGCTGATGGAGATTCATCCTGAGGAGCAGAAGACGCGCCCCGACTTTCTGCTGACCGAAAAGATGCTTGGCATCCGGACCGTCTGCATCACGAAGATCCGCAAGCACGGCCGGCAGCTGTTCTATGAAGAGAATGGCAAGCAGGTCCCAATCGAGCGCATCTACAACCGCACCATCGTGGATGAGCTGGAGCGCAAGGGAATCGAGTTGCCGTTCGACTTCCGCGACGACCTGAATGTGGAGTGGGCCGGTCATCCTAACTGGTATTTCCGCATCAGCAAGTACTCGATCCCATATCTCAAGCACCCATCGGTGCCGCGAACATGGTTTCTCGATCAGTTGCCCGAGATTCCCGCCGATCTTGAAAACTCTGTCCTGAAGCCGCTCTACTCGTTCGCCGGGCTTGGCGTGGTAATCGCGCCGTCGCGGAAGGACATTGACGCGATCCCTTCGGCCCGGCTGGGCGACTACATCCTGCAGGAGCGGATGAACTTCACCCCGGTCATCGAGACCCCTCACGGGATGACGAAGGTCGAGCTGCGCATTATGTATGTCTGGCTCGACGAACTACGTCCGGTGTTAGTCATCGTACGCATGGGGCGCGGGCAAATGATGGGTGTCGACCAGAACAAGGGGATGGCATGGGTGGGATCGTCGGCGGCGCTGATCGGCGATTAGCGGTGCATAAACATGATATATGCTCCGCGAGCTATTAAACACAGTGCCAATGAGTTATCAGCATAACTGGATTTTGAGCAGATTTTTGGCGATCTAACTCCTAATGGCTTACACCTGGTTCATTCTTCTGTTAGTGGTGTCGGGGACCGCGCTCATGCTGCTGCTTTTGCATGGGACTGGCCTTGGCTCATTGGTGCACGACCGAATTCCAGATCGTCCGCGGCGGCGGCTTTTTGTGGCTACGGTCAGTTTCTTTCTGACGTTTGCCGGAGTGCGGGGAGTGGTGTATTGCATCACGCACCAGATTCCTCCGTTTCACTTTGTGATCATGAGTGGCCGCCATGTTCATCATCTGGTATTCGGCATCATTATTTTGCTGGCGGTGGGATATGCGTGGCTGGCGGAGATTGGAGTTGGGGCGGGCGCTTCGTCGCTGCTGGTGAGCCGGCTGCTTGCGATTCTTTACGGAGTTGGTGCGGCGCTTACGCTCGACGAATATGCGCTGTGGCTAAATCTGCGCGACGTGTACTGGTCTCCCGAAGGACGCGCCAGTATTGACGCAGTGGTGCTGTTCGGAGCGTTGCTGGCCGCGGGGGCGTGGGGCGCACCGCTGTTTTCGGGGAAGAGGCGGAACCGGGGTTCATAGACGAGACCGGATAGGTGCGTCGGCATGCGACCAAGTTGCCCCTGCGCGGCGGCGATTCCTACGCAAGGACGGTCGATTTTTCTGGCGCTCCTTCCCTAGCTGTTTCCGGTTCCAGCCTGGCGGTGAAGTGGCGCAGAAAGGGGGCTTCATAGGCTAGGGTCAGGCCCTGGATCCTTTTGCGGTTTTGCCACACTTCCAGAATTACTTCTACTACGTAATCAATATGGCTTTGGGTATAGACGCGGCGGGGGATGGCCAGGCGGACTAAGTCCATTTTGGCGGACTTACCAAACATCAGCGTGCCGATCTCCACGGAGCGGATTCCCCCTTGCAGATAAAGCTCGTTCGCCAGCGCGACCGCGGGAAAATGATCCGGCGCGATCTGCGGAAGAAAAGCGCGGGCGTCGATGTAAATGGCGTGGCCTCCAGGAGGCTGGACTATCGGAACGCCCTGGGCCGAGATGTGGTCGCCTAAGTACGCCGTCGAGGCAATACGGTATTGGAGATAGTCCTCGTGAAGGACCTCTTGCAGTCCGACGGCGATAGCTTCCAGATCACGACCGGCGAGGCCTCCATAAGTAGGATAACCTTCGGTCAGAATTAGTAAGTTCTTTTCCTGCTGGGCCAGTAAGTCGTCATTAGTACAAAGGAATCCGCCGATGTTGACCATGCCATCTTTTTTGGCCGACATGGTGCAGCCGTCGCCGTAGCTGAACATCTCCTGCGCAATCTCCTTGGGAGTCTTGCTCTCGTAACCCTTTTCGCGGAGTTTGATGAAGTAAGCGTTCTCGGCGAAGCGGCAGGCGTCGAAGTAGAGCGGGATTTTGTGACGGCGGCAAACGGCGCTCACGGCCTTGGCATTTTCCATGGAGACGGGCTGACCGCCTCCGGAGTTATTAGTAACCGTCAGCATGACCAGCGGGATGCGATCGCGGCCCACTTTTGCGATCAGGGATTCGAGCGCGGCCACGTCCATGTTGCCTTTGAATGGATGCTGGAGGCTGGGCTGGCGGCCTTCCGGGATGACCATATCGACGGCCTCGGCGCCTACGAATTCAACGTTGGCGCGGGTAGTGTCGAAGTGCGTGTTGTTGGGGACTATGTCACCTTTCTTGCATGTACAGCTGAAGAGGATGCGTTCGGCGGCGCGGCCCTGATGAGTCGGGATCACGTGGTTATAGCCGAAGATGTCGCGGACGGAGGAACGGAAGCGGGTGAAGCTGGGACTGCCCGCGTAACTCTCGTCGCCCTCCATCATGGCGGCCCACTGGTGGGTGGACATGGCGCCGGTACCGGAGTCGGTGAGGAGATCGATTAGGACGTCCTCGGCCTGAAGAACAAAAAGATTGTAGTGGGCGTCGCGCAGGAATTGTTCGCGCTGGGCGCGGGTGGTCCAACGAACGGGTTCAACACTCTTGATGCGGAATGGTTCGATAATTGTGTGCGGCATAGTAGTCGAGGTTAATCGTAGCAGAACAGTAAATGGGCCGGATGTGATCCAGGGCACTGCTGTTCGCTCTTAGCTCTCGGGTCTTAGCGTTCGGATCACGGCTCTCAGGGAGATTTGGCGGCTTTGGCTTGCTTCGACTACCATTCCTCACGTGGCGGACTGAGCGCTGCGGGCTTGCCCGCTGGACGGGCGAGGGCGACAGTCCCCACATGGGCAATCCGTCCCCACACGGGCGGGCAGATCGTAATCGGGCTCTGGGATAATGGAAGCAATGGGCATCGGGTATTCGACAATTCTCATTTTGGCGGCGGTGGTGGCTTTGGGATGCGCGGCTGTGCTCAGCATTATTAGCCGCGGGAAACACAGGGCCAAGGCGTGCTCACAGTGCGGGAAACGGTCCTCACATGGTTATTCGCGGGTTGGCGAAAAAGATCGGGGCAGAGAGATAGAACGGAGCGAGACGGTACCGCTGTGCGTCGATTGCCTGCTGAAGCATCTGGACGAGGATTACTGCACCTACGACGGGCGCGCTGTGGTGGTGCAGCCGGTTGCGGAGCTTCCCTGCTACGTTTTTCGTCCGAAGCAGGATTGGGGCGAGGCGGTGAAAAACGATCTGGACTCGATTTTGGCCGGGCTTGATATCCGCTGCAGCTCGTGCGGAAACGAGGCGCGGTATGCGTGGGTGAACGCGCTGGAACCGGGGCCGGTGGCGAAGCTGCCGACGGAAGGAATCAGGAATGCTCTGTTGAACGGAGCGCGGGCGCATCCGGTGGCACTGTGCGCGCGATGCACGCTGCGGCGGATCGAGCACAGCCTCAGGGCGCAAGAGGGGGGATATTTGGAAATCTGCGGACCCTATGGAAGTGATGACGGGGTGGTAAGCGGGATGGGGTATTAGGGCGGTTCGGCTTTCGGCTCTGGGCTCTCGGTCTCTTCTCCTCATTTATAAGAACTTCCTCTTCACTCCTTTCGATTGTTTTCTTTGGTGGGACGATGTCGCTCCCACGACCGCCGTCGGGACGCCGGCGCCACGAGAAACTACACTTTCACCGAATCCCTTCGTTCGGCAGGCGTGTATTTTACGGCGGCGGTGCGGTCGAGTTTGTCCCAGGCGAAGGGACGGCCGGTGATGGCGCGCTTGAGCGTGCGGAAAAGAACGAGCGAAAAAATCTGGCGATAAGCGAAGCGCTGCAACCAGACCTGGCTGAGGAGCCAGCCATCTTCGCGGGCTTCGGGCCGCCGGCGTTCGAGCGCGAAGGCGATGGCCGAGGCGATGAAATCTATCACCAGAAAAACCACGAAGAACAGGACCAGTCGCTGGAAGCTTACGGGGTCGGTGGAGTCGGGGTGGAAATACAACTGGATGCGATACCAGACCACTCCGACGACAAACATGATGTCGATGAAGGGCGAGACCAGCGGCAAAAGAATCTGGAAGATAAGGATGTTGGGAATAGCGACCCAGCCCAGAGCGCCTTTGCGCGCGACTACATCAATATGTTTGAAGACAGCCTGAAGGATTCCGAATGACCAGCGGAAACGCTGACGCATGAGGGCGTTTGCGTTGGTGGGCGCTTCGGTAAAAGCAAGCGCGAGATCTTCATATTCCACCCGATATCCGTTGCGGAGCAGCGCCATGGTGAGATCGGCGTCTTCAGCAACAGTATCGGTGTGATAGCGGCCGGCCTCGCTGACGGCGGAGACTCGCCATGCGCCGATGGCGCCGGGGACAACGCTAACGGCTCCCATGGTGTTGAGGGCGCGGCGCTCGAAATTCTGGCTGGTGATGTATTCAAGCGCCTGCCACCGCGTCCACAAGTTGACGCGGTTTCCTACCTTGGCATTTCCGGCAATGGCCGCCACTTTGGGATTGAGGAAGTGCGGCACCATGCGGGAAATGGCGTCGGACGCGATGATGGTATCGGCATCGATACCGACGAATAATTCGGCGTCGCCAATGTGATCGAGTCCATAGTTGAGGGCTTCGGCTTTGCCGCCGTTGGGCTTGGTGAGGATGACGACCGCGCCGGCGGCTTCTTCGCGAGCGAAGGCGCGGCGCACGATTTCCAGCGTTCGATCCTTGGAACCGTCATCGATGACGATAACGCGCAAATTGGGATAATCGGAATCAAGCGCTCCTTGAACCGTGCGTTCGATGACCTTTTCCTCATTGTAGGCGGGGATGAGGACCGCAACCTTCGGACGGTAAGCGGCAATCTGTTCGGGCGTACCGAACACGTGCGAGCGGAAACGGTCGTAGAAGGCGAGGACGCCGACGAAAATGAGGCGTCCGGTCATCAGGATGTCGCCGAGGAAGAAGATGACAGTGATGGCCGTCATGGTTGCGCTGAACAACCAGAAGCTGATCCAGTTCAGGCGTGCGGCCCAGCGCTCATTGATGGGCAGCGGGGGCATGACGTCGGCTTTAGTTTTTCCCAGCAACTGGTAGATGGGTACGAATTCAAATCCGCGCGCGCGGGCGCCCTCAATAATGAGCGGGAGGGCGAGCACGGTTCGCTCGCGATTGCCGCCGCCATCGTGCATGAGAATGATATTGCCGCATCGTTGCTGATCGTTCGGTTTGCAGGGCGGCAGGTGATCGAGGACCTCGGCGGCAATCTGCTGGGGCGAGAGCGGCGGCAGGTCGTTCCAGTCTTTTGTATCAAGCTTGTTGCCGATCGTGATGTAGCCCAGGCTCTGAGTAAGATCGAGCGGCTTGACCTGATCTTCGGTATCGGGCTCGGCATCCACCGAGTAGGGTGGGCGAAACAGCATGGTGCGAATGCCGAGGCGGCTGGCGAAGAGCCGCTCGGTGAGATTGAGCTCGACGCGCATATAGCTTGAGCTGATGTTGCTGATATCGGGATGGGTGAAGGTATGGTTGCCGATTTCGTGGCCTTCGCGATAGATGCGCTGCGCAATGTCGGGGAATTTCTCGGCCTGTATGCCGATAAGAAAGAAAGCGGCCGGAGCGTGTTCGCGCTTGAGAACGTCGAGAATCGCGGGCGTCCACTGCGGGTCCGGGCCGTCGTCGAAGGTTAGCGCCAGTCGATTCTTGCTCGCGCCGTAGCGGGCAACGCGATAGGGTTCGGGCAGCGTTTTAAAAGTTTCATCGTCGATGAGGCCTGTGTCCTTATCGATGCTGATTTCGCGTTCGCCATCGGCGGGCTTGGACTCAATGTGGAGAATCTCGCCGTCGCCTTCCATATCGACATCCTGGCCGGGCGGCACATCCTTGAGCAGATTCGGAGCGTTCGCTTCGCCGGGGACATCCCACACGCGCCACAACGAGCGGTCTTCAGAGCCCAGCCGCCACAAGGCGAAGGTCTGAATGCCGAGAGTCTGCGCGGCGCGCATCTGGTTGAGGGCCGTAACGGCATCCAGGAACCAGACGTCATGGCGATGGTTATCGTCATCGCGGTAGCTGAAGTGAGGATTCAGGGCGTCGTCGTCGTACTCGATGTCTTCTTCGGAATCGCGCGAACCGATCCAGGCTTCCTGCACGGAGACACCGTGGTCGGCGGTTCCGCGCGGGAGCTTGCCTTTCTTGTCCCTCTCGATCCAGTCGTAACCGTAGTTGCCGATCGCACAGATCAGCTTTTCCTTGGGTATCGTTTTCACGGCGAACTTCAGATTGTTGGTAAACCAGTCCTGAGAAGCAACGGGACCCGGCGTGCCTCCAGGATAGTGTTCGTCGTAATTCATGATGACGACGCCATCGACGGCGGCCGAAATCGCTTTGTAGTCGTAGTCCTCGTTCCGGACCTGAACACTGACATAGAGTTTCATGCCTTTGGCGTGCAGGTCGGAGCCAACCTCATTCAGTAATGCAACGTAGCCGGGCTGTCCCTTCTTTGGGAAAGACTCGAAATCGATCATCAAGCCGCGATAGTGATCGGAAGCAAGGTAGAGTGCGATCTCGCTGCGAAAGCGGGCACGCGCCTGCGGATCGTTCAGGAAGTCGGCAACCGCGGGGCTGAAGTCGTTGCCATCGAAGTTCTGAACGACGGGAAAGACTTCCATGTTGGTGTTTTCCGACTTGATGAACGGCATGACCTTGTCGTCGACGGGATGGACTTTCTGGTTTTGAATCACGTCGAACATCCCATTTGTTTCCGAATCGACGGCTTGCAGGCGGCCATCGGCGCTTAGCACTTGCAGCCAGGTGGGGAACAATAAGTCGATCTGGCGGGCATATTCACGGAGCGAGGAATAGCTGGCGGAATCCCATGAGACGTAGAAGGCGGCGCGCACGCCTTCTTCCGAGTTAAGAACGATTTGCGACGGAGTCTTGCGATGCTGGTGGGTGCGTCCGATGCGGGCAATGGTGGCAAGGCGGCGTTTTTCGCGCGCCTTTTCTTTTTCGCTTTCCTTCAGTGCGTGATAGGGACGTTTCTCGGCGCCCCAGGGCAGATCGGGCAGCGGGTCGCTGCGCAGCGCGCTGTAAAAGAAAAAGATGATGAGCAGGGTAAACGCCACTGCCGCGGCGTCGAAGATGCGGCGAATGCGCCTCCAGCGCGCCTGCAAGGGATCGTAAAAAACCTGTTTGGCCATTGATTCGGTGTATTTCATCCTAAGGGGCGCGGGGCGCGGGGTCAAACCGCTCATCGGATCATTGGGTCCATCGGGCCATCGGGTCATGGCATCATCGCCAACTTGGCAATGGCATTTATCGGGCGTTCCGATGTTTGAGTTCCACCAAGTTGCTGATCTTCGGTCCGGAGGGATCGATCACTCAACCTGGGCTCTTAAGAATTTCAATCACCCGATGGCCCAATCACCCGATGGCCCGATGGTCAGATGGCCCGATCACCCGATGGCGTGCGTTATATTTTCAACGTGCTACGAATGCTCGGTGAACATCGAAGGTTCTTTCTTTGGGTGGCTCTGGTTGGCCTTGCGCTGCGGATTTTCTTTTTTGTGTACGCCCCGGCCGTGACCGACGACTCGCGCGTGTACATCGACCTGGCCAAGACTTGGCTCCAGCATGGAATCTACGGGCAAACGGAGGTCGGACAGATTGTGGCAACCGACACACGGCTGCCCGGATACCCCGCATTTCTGGCGGGAATTTTTTGGATTTTTGGCGTCGACAATATTCGTGCCGCGCTGATCGCGCAGATCCTGCTGGACATGGTCGCGTGCCTGGTAATCGCGGACCTGGCACGGCGAACGGTTGCGAGCCGCATGGCTGGCCCGGTGGCATTTGCGCTGGCGGCGACGTGTCCCTTCTTGGCGAACTATGCCGCGGCGGGACTGACCGAAACTCTGGAAACACTTTTTACGGCGGTGGCGCTCGATTGCGTAGTAGCGGGGCTCGATTGCGTCGGCGAGCATGCGGGCAACGCTAGATCTGCTTGGGCTTTATGGACCGCAACTGGCGCAGCTATCGCGGCATGCATTTTGCTGCGTCCGGACGGAGGAATTCTGCTGGCAGCCGTTGGTTTGTATCTCGCGATCGCTATGTGGAGAGCATCGAGAAACCCGCTCATCGCAGGAACAGGCACGCAAAATAGGATACCCACAAAGCGTTCGATCGCAGTGGCGGGGATCGTGATCGCGGTCATCGCGCTAGCGCCGCTGGTTCCGTGGACGATTCGGAATTATCGCGCGTTCCACCATTTTGAGCCGCTGGCGCCGCGCTATGCAAATGAACCCGAGGAACTCACGCCACGAGGATTTAACGCTTGGGTAAAAACGTGGATGGCGGAGTACACGTCGGTGGAGGAAATTTATTGGAATGTTCAGGGCGACAAAATCTATGTGGAAAAATTGCCCTCGCGTGCGCTGGATGAGCCGGGGCGGAGTGAAACGCAGGCCGTTATCGCCGACTATAACCAGACGCAGGAATTGACACCGCAGCTTGATGCGCGCTTCGCGGCGCTGGCTGCGGAGAGGATTCGGGCGCATCCCGTGCGCTACTACCTGCAATTGCCGGCGCTGCGCATTGCCGACATGTGGATGCGGCCGCGTACCGAACTCTTGCCTCCCGACCCGCGTTGGTGGGAGTTCAACGATGAGCGGCGGGAGTCGGCGCTGGCCCTGGGGTTTGGGCTGTTGAATCTGATTTATCTGGCTTCCGCATTGTTGGCTGTCACCCGAGGGTCATCGTGTCTTCGCTATGCAGGATTGCTGGGCGGATTCCTTTTGCTGCGCTCGGCATTCCTGGGCACGATTGAAAATCCCGAGCCGCGCTACACGTTGGAATGCTATCCGGTGGTGATCGTGTGGGCAGCGGCGTTTTGGGCAAAGAAGTTCGAGCGGCGCAGCGCGGCCTGAGCGTTGCCAGGATTTCGATGTCTCCGATTTATTGGAACGATATTCCGAATACCGTAGACAGTGGGCGGACGCATATGAAATCCCCTGGAGTTCATCCCTCTTTTCGTTGGCTTGGCTCTCTGCATACCTGGCTTCGACTCTTGTTTCGTGGCGCATAACGTGCAATAGTTATGCCCACATTTGAGGCCCTGACCCTATGAGAATTGTCTTTTTCCGCAAAACCGGTTCCCACATTGCCCTTCCCCTTGCCGCATTCATGACGTTAACGGCTCTGATTTTGGCCGGCCCCAAGCAGGCTTCTGCGCAACAGGCCACAGCCCAGATTACGGGCACAATCCGAGACGCATCCCACGCGATCGTGGTTGGAGCGAAGGTGACGCTGCGCAACACCGACACGAACATCGCGAAGGTTGCGACCTCGAACAAAGACGGCGATTACCTGTTCACGCTGGTTCCGATTGGAACGTATGAACTGTCGGTGGAGCAAACGGGATTCAGCAAGTACATACGCAAGGGCATCACGCTGGTGATCAACCAGAACGCCAAGCAGGATGTGGAACTGAAATTAGGAACAACAAGTCAGATCGTGGAGGTCCAAGGGAATGTCACACAGGTAGACACGATCAGCGCGACGCTGGGAAAAGTGGAGACGACGCAGCGAATTGAGACGCTGCCGCTTGCCTCGCGCGACACATTGCAGTTGGGGCTCCTGCAGGCAGGGGTGTTCGCTCCGGATCAGGATGATGGATCGGGAAATCCGTTTTCTGTGAGCGGCCAGCGCTCGGAATCGATGACATTTTTGTTAGACGGCGCGGATAACACTGACTTCCTGGGAAACAACATCGTTGTCGATCCGAGTCCGGATGCCGTTGCCGAGTTCAAGATCATTACCAACAACTACGAGGCGGAATATGGGCGGACATCGGGTGGCATCGTCAACCAGGTGATTAAGTCGGGGACGAATGCCCTGCACGGCTCATTGTTCGATTACTTCCGCAACACGGCGCTGGATGCGAGAGACTTCATTGTGGGACAGGTGCCGGTTTTCAAATACAACATTTTTGGCGGAACTGCGGGCTTCCCGATTCTGAAGGACAAGATGTTCATGTTCGCTTCCTATCAGGGGGGGCGTAAGCAGATCGGCCAGGATCAAATTCTGACGGTGCTCAGCCCGAATGAAAGAACTGGAGATTTCAGCGAGCTTGGCTTTCAACTGACTAATCCTGTGACCGATGAGCCATTTAAGTGCAAAGGAAAGCCCTGCGATCAGGTTCCAGTGGATACCGTGATGCAGAACTATATCAACGATTACGTGCCTCTGCCGAACGCTCCTTTCAATCAGTTTGTTGAAGACCCGATTGCGCGATTGCAGACGGACCAGTTTATTTTCCGTTACGACTACACAATCTCTCCCAAGGACACGCTTTCAGCGACCTACATTTTTGATGACGACCCGGACAATTATCCCGTCGGACCTCTGGGAGGAAACGTTCCTGTGGGTTCCGGGTACAGGGACAATAACCGTTTCCAAAATGGCTCCATCCAGTGGACACGGACAATTTCTCCAACCATGTTGAACGAGTTTCGCGCTACGGCAAACCGCAGCGCTTCTCTCGGGTCAATTCCGAGTAATACAACCCCGCCGTCGGCGCTGGGATTCCTAACTGTGATACCCGATGACCCGACAGGCGCCGCGCCGCCCTATGTAAGCGTCGCCGGCGCGTTTGCTCTGGGACCATCCCCCTATGGTCCGACAAAAACCCATGACGCGGCATTTCAATACATGGACACATTTTCCTGGACACACGGACAGCACGCGATGAAGTTCGGGGCAGACGTTCATTTTGTTCGGGACAACTTCGATTACGACTTCTTTACCAACGGGTCCTTCGACTACGGAACCTACTACACGAACACGGGCAATGCCTTGGCTGATTTTGTCGGTGGTTATACAGATAACTACTTCCAGTTCTCGAATGCCACCTACAACATCCGAACGCACCAGTTGGACTTCTTCGCGCAGGATGCGTGGAAGATCACAAGAAGGCTTAGCCTGGATTATGGGTTGCGCTACGAATACAACTCTCCCCAGGAAGACATCCACAACGAGATCTTAGGGTGGTTCCCGGGTCAGCAGTCCACCGTCTATCCCGATGCACCAGCAAACATTTTGTATCCTGGCGACCCCGGAACACCGAACCGCGGATTAGCCTACCCCGACCGAAACAACTTCGCGCCGCGTTTCGGCTTCGCGTGGGACATGCTGGGTAATGCAAAACTGGTGATGCGAGGTGGTTTCGGAGTTTTCTACGACATCGAGGATGGAGCCTTGAACCTGCAGTTTGGTGGCGAACCACCTTTCGGTTACGGCGCGAATAACTATCCTTGTTTTACGACGAAAGGCAAGGGAGCCTCAACCGGCTGTCTTGAGCCGGTAAACGGTTCCTACACTGCGGACCCGTTCCAAACGGCGAATACGGGCTATTCGGATCCCTACCCTTTCATAGCAGGCGGTCATCTTGGGCAATTTTTCAGTCCCAAGATTCCCTTTGCCTACGTCGTTACACCTCATTTCCGAACGCCTTATGCCGAACATGTGAATTACGGCTTTCAATATCAGGTGACGAAAGACACGATGATCGAGGCAGTATACGTGGGAAGTTTCAGCCGCAAAGCGATTGCGGGGCAGAACTACAACTATCCCATGCTGGGCGGGCCCAACGGATTGATGGCGCAGTATCAGTACTACGTGAGCCAGGGAATTGACCCTTATTCTGCTATCAGCGCCGACTGCGCGAGGCCTCTGGCGGCTTGCAACGGCAGCCCTGCTTTTACGGGCAATCCCACGGGGGCGACGCAAATTCTGACCAATGTGAGCGAAGGGAGTTCTTCGAGCAATGAGCTGCAAATGACGGTGGATCGAGAGGTGTCGCACGGATTGCAGTTCCGCGTGGCCTATACCTATGGCAAGACGATCGACCAGACCTCAGGCTTCCGAACGCGGTCGTCGACATACACCAATCCGCTGGATCCGGCCTTTGACCGCGGTCTGGCTGATTTTGACGCGACGCACCGGTTGGTGCTCAGCCCGATTTGGGAAATTCCATTCGGAAACCACGGAAGCGGACTGAGAAAAAACTTGATCGGAGGGTGGGAGGTGTCGACAATCACGACCTTCCAGTCGGGAAATCCTTTCACGCTCTATTCAGAAAACGGCGCCAGCTTTTCGAATGGAGGGCTGGACCGTCCCGATGTGATCGGACCGGTTCAAATATTCCACAATCCGCGACAACTGCGGACGTTTACGCTTCCCAATCCGGCGGTCGATCCTCTCCATCTAAGCTGCGTGTCCCCCAACGGCGTCGACGGGTCAGGAAATCCAACCGTGACGGGCTATTTCTATTTCGACCCCACGAATCTGGTTTGTGCCGCCGGGCCGCCGGTTGGTCAGACCGTTCCCGCCGGAAGCAGTCTGGTGCAGGGCGGAGTTCCGCTTTTCACGTATGGAAACATGGGCAGGAATGTTCTTCGCGGACCCGGGATTAATAACTGGGATATCTCTCTGATGAAGAATTTCCGGTTCACGGAAAGCAAGTTTCTTCAATTTCAGTCCAACTTCTTTAACGCCTTTAACCACACGCAGTTCTTTAGCCCAACACTGGGCGCCGGTACCGTTGGCGGAACTTCGACCTTCGGACAAGTGACGTTGGATAATACCGCTCCGACTTCGGCTTACTACCGGGGACCGCGCGTCATCCAATTTGCGCTGAGGTTGAGTTTCTAAGGGAATGTAATCAGCGCGAGATAAGCAGAATAGTGCTGTCGCTTGCTTGCCAGGCAAGGTGCGATCTCGCCGGAAAGCTTACGCAGGCGCATTCGGACCGGCTCAGATCAGCTCAACGGAGAGTCGGTCATGCGGAAGCGGGTGCGGACGTGTTCGGAGAGTAGTTCGATGGCCTCGCGGTTGGCGACCGGATCGGCCTTCGCTAGGTATTTCAGCGCTTCCACCAGTGTCTTCTGCCCATCCACGTAGCGGGGATCGGACGTGCGTTCGCGGTGCCTGCGGGCAAGATCGGGCGGGACGGGGATGGTAAACACTTTGGCCATTTGAACTTTGTTTTCCAGAGGCTTTGAGCAGTATATCGTCTCGGCGGTGGTTTTTCAGCTTGATTCTCTTGGTACGTATTTTGCCGCTGCGGCCCTGGGTTGCACAGGTGCCGTAACACCTCAAACCTCTCCGGCTCACTCACTTCAGGTCGCCCTACTGGCCGAGGGCGGGACGTCCTCGAAAACGCCAGCAACGTGAGAGCGCTACACCTCCGGGCGCTACTGCGTGCGAGCGCTCAGCTGCCGGCGCTAGGGGTTCCGCGCCCACTTACCTGCTGACTTAACCCTGCGGCGATACGACTTTTGTCTTTCCAGTGGTCTTCAGTTTAAAGGCATTCTCCGGCAACTTCTGGTTGACCTGAATATCGGAATACTTCGCCAGTCGGTAATCGCCGCCGGGAAAAAACATCTGCTGCTGCACGGACATGCCGTCCGCCGGATCGATCCAAAGAATAATTTTGGAGATGCTGTTGCCCAGCGCTTTGGATATGGGCGTTAGTTCCAGCTTCTCGGCCTTCACGCCGTTCGCAGTCTCCGTTCCCTGATATTGCACGTCGTAAGTGGCGAGCAGGTCATGCCCTCCGCCGCCGAAACCGAGCAGGACGAACGCCTCCACCTGAGCGCGGTTCTTGTCGGCTTGATATACGTTTACCGTGTCGGTCCTGGGATTGTAGAGCTGCGCTTTGCCATTGGAGTAGATGGCGTATTGCTGGGGCACGGAAAAATCCGCAGCCATTTCCACTTCCTTGCCTTGGCGCCGGAAGTAGAGTTTGCCCTTTTGCGTGTCCGTGTCGTTCACCACCTTGGTGTATTGATCAAAGACGAAGTTGGCCTGAGCGGTATGGAAGCCCTTGGCGGACGCATCCATCGCGGTGAGCACGTGATCCAAGGCGGGTGCCGTGGATTGCGCAAAAGCGGAAATGGCGATCAGCAGGCCGGCAGCAAGCGTAAAGACTGAGAGTCTCATCGGCATCTTGCTTTATTCTTTATTCACCCAGACTTTGTAACTCTGCGTGTGGCCGGCAGCGTCTTTTACCGGCTCAAACTTAGTGACGCTGACCGCGCCCGAGATGGGTTCAATAATTCTTTCGAGCTGCGGAGAGATATCCGCTCCCGCCGACGTGTTCACCGCGTCCGCCGGAATCTGGTAAACGAAGCCATTTTTGTCGGGAATGATCAGAACGCCCGTCGAAATCGGATTCCGCTCGACCGGTTTGTCTTTGAAGTTGATGACGTGCGGCGACACGAACACGAACAACAGAATGAGCGTGACCATGATGTCATAGTGAAGGCTGCCGCGCTCGTAAGACCAGAGGATGTATCCTCGAATTGTTCGCCAGATCGTGCCCATGGGAGTGACGGGCACTTTCGGCACCGTCAGGACTGCTTCGGAATGTTGCAAGTGTATTTGGGAATTCATGGGATGGCAAACTCGCTGATTGTTCGGTTGATTGTCATCCGGAGCCAGCGTTTTTTGCGCAGCGAGGGATCTGGGCGAGCCGCGAAAAGCGTCGCGGTTTTTGCGACGCAATAATCGCGCGTCTGGCTCGCTTCATCTTCAAACTGCGCCACTACCGATTGCTCGGCCAATCGCTCCTGATTGTATGTCTTCGTTCATGATTCTGCTTCACGATCCTGTTGATGATTCCGGTTGTGGGCCCGAATCATAGCGTCCTTGGTGTGATGCGGTCCGTACCCATGTAGGGTTGCAAGGCTTCCGGAATACGCACGCTGCCGTCGGCCTGCTGGTAATTTTCCACGATTGCCACCCATGTGCGGCCCACGGCCAATCCGCTGCCGTTCAGCGTGTGCACCAGCTCGGTCTTGCTCTTCCCTTCCGGCCGGTAGCGTATGTTGGCGCGGCGCGCCTGAAAACTTTCAAAGTTCGAGCAGGAAGATATCTCGCGAAAAAGATTCTGCCCCGGCAGCCAGACTTCGATGTCGTACGTTTTCGCCGAGGAAAACCCAATATCGCCCGTGCAGAGCGTCATGACGCGGTAATGCAGGCCCAGCTTCTGGAGCACGGTTTCGGCATTGTTCGTTAGTTTTTCCAGTTCGTCATAGGAATTTTCCGGGCGCGAGAATTTTACCAATTCAACTTTTTGAAACTGATGCTGGCGGATGATTCCGCGCACATCTTTTCCATACGAACCAGCTTCGCTGCGGAAACAGGGTGTGTAGGCGGTCAGGCAGATGGGGAGCTTGGCGGCATCGAGTGTCTCATCGCGGTAGAGATTCGTGACCGGGACCTCGGCAGTCGGAATCAGCCAAAACTTCTTCATGTACGATAGTTCGGACCACGGCACTCCCGCCTTCGCGCGTTGCACCTCGATCAACGATTGAACATCTATGGTACGAGCTGCAGCATCAACACTAACCACATTGTGGAACCCTCCATTCCACCAAACTAATTCTCCTACCCTCGGGGTGTGGTACGGGTCCTTTTCGCACGTTCCCGAACCAAACAGGCCAGCGCCGACGCTAAACAAATCCTGCTCAAACTTCGGCAACTGCCCCGTCCCGTACATCGAATCCGAATTCACTAAATAGGGCGGAAGCACCTCGGTATAGCCGTGCTCGCGCGTGTGCAGGTCGAGCATGAAGTTGGCGATGGCTCGCTCCAAACGCGCACCCAGCGCCCAATAGACGGCGAAGCGTGCGCCGGAAAGTTTGGCTGCGCGCTCAAGATCGAGCACGCCGAGTTGCTCCCCAAGCTCCCAGTGCGGCTTGGGCGTGAAATCGAATGTAGGCAGAGTGCCCCAGCGGCGCGCTTCCACGTTGGCATGTTCGCTAGTGCCGACGGGCACGCTGGCGTGGGGAAGGTTGGGGAGCGCGGTCAGAATCTCGCGCAGCCGCGCATCGGCGTCGGCAGCCTTCTTTTCGTGTTCCTGGATTTGCCCGCGCAGTTCCTGCGTTTCCTTGATCAGCGCGCTCGCGTCTTCCTTATTCTTTTTGAGCTTGGCAATTTCTTCGGAAGCCTTGTTGCGGCGCGCTTGCAGCATCTCGGTTTGAGTGATGGCCTGCCGGCGCTCGGCGTCGATTGTGCGGAAGTCTTTGAGAACCTCGGCGGGGTTCATTCCACGCTGAGAGAGCTTTTCCTCTACGAGAGCTAGATTATCGCGTACGAAATTAAGATCGAGCATTGCTTATAACTTTAGCTGAAAAGATGCGTTCCGTGCACAGCAATCAGAGTCTTCAAGCGCGGAGGACGCTGAGCGCGGCAGAGAACAATGAGCCATTAAATCTCCGCGTCCCCTACACCCGTGCGCTTAATTCCGCCTCCAGCTTATCTGCGGTTACATTCCTTCTTCCTGTAAACTAGCCGCAATGATACTCCCCCGGTTTTCTCGCGCGGCGGCGGCGTTGGTCCGCGCCTTGATTTTGCTCGTTCTGCTTGCCTCCGCTTGCGCGCCCGCCGCCGTAGCGTCAGCCTACAACGCCCATCCCAAACTCATCGTCGTCATCGTGATCGACCAGTTTCGCGGCGATTACCTCGAGCGCTACCACGATCAGTTCGTCGAAGGAGGGTTCCGCACTTTTCTCGATCGCGGAGCGTACTTCAGCGATTGCAATTACGACTACGCCAACACGCGCACGGCTCCCGGGCACGCCACGCTTTTTACGGGAAGCTATACGAGCGGGCACGGCATTGTTGCGAACGAATGGTGGGATCCGCTGAAAAAGAAAAGTGTGACTTCGGTGGAAGACGCCACGGTCAAGTTGATTGGGCTGGAGGGAGCCAGCGCCGCCATAAGCGCACTGGGCGCGTCTCCGCATGACCTGCTCACCGACACGCTGGGAGACGAATTGGAGCTCGCGACCGGCGGCAAGGCGCGCGTGTTTGCGATTTCGCTTAAGGATCGCGCAGCCGTGCTGCCCGCCGGTTTTTCGGGCGATGGCGCTTACTGGATCGATCCCAAGAGCGGCACGTGGATTTCCTCGACTTATTACGAGCAGGACCTGCCCGAGTGGGTGCGCAATTTTAATGGCAGCCATCGCGCAGAGAAATATTGGAATCGCGAATGGAAAGATGCCGACGGAAAGCTGCTCGGCTCGACGGCTCCGCGCAACGGCAGAGATGGCACGCCTGCGGGATTTTACGAGGTGGTAGGCGCGACTCCGTTTGCAAATGAATATCAGTTTGAATTCGCCAAGGAGTTAGTGCTCTACGAAAAATTGGGAACAGGGCCGACGACGGATTTGCTTGCCATCAGCCTTTCGGCGAATGACATTCTTGGCCATCGCGTCGGCCCCGACTCGCCGCAGATGCGCAGTATGGCGCTTGAGCTGGACCGTCAACTCGCGGAGTTCTTCGGATTTCTTGGCCACCAGATTGGGCTGGCGAATGTTTGGCTCGCGCTCTCGGCCGATCATGGCATCGCTCCACTGCCGGAAGTTGCGAAGACTCTGCGGCTGCCCGCGGCTAATCTCGATACGAAGGCGATGCGAGAACAGGTCAATTCCCTGCTCTCGAAGAAGTACAACAAAACTGCCAACTACGTGCTCGATGTGGATTATCCGGACGCCTGGTTAAACGAAGAAGCATTCGCAGCAGCCGCGCGCAAAGAGGCTGATGCCGAAACTGACGCCGGCGAAGCGCTCATGCAGGCCGGGCTGGCAGGATACTTCACCAAAGCTGAGCTGGCGCGTGGACAAATTCCGAACACAGAGCTTGGCCGCCGCTATGCGCACAGTTATTCACCCGAAGGCGGATGGTATGTCCTAGGCGTGCCCAAGCCGTTTCAGGTAGGAACCACGGCAGGCACCGATCACGCTACGCCTTTTTCTTACGATACGCATGTGCCGCTTGCGTTTTATGGCCTGGCGTTTCAGCCGGGAATTTACAGGACTCATGCCGAGCCGACCGATCTCGCGGTAACGCTGGCGTCGCTGCTCGGCATCAACGCTCCGGCAAAAGCCACGGGAAGAGTGCTGACGGAAGCGCTCGCGCAGCCGCATCGAGGTGCAAATGGCGCCGATCACTCCGCGGCGCCCTCGGCGGACGAGCACGAGATCACGCCCCCAGGGAGTGTGCGATGAGTTCGCCTTCGATTAACGATAGCACCGGCAATAGCGTCAGTAATGGCGCCGGCAATAGTGCCGGCAAATTTTCCGGCACTCCCGATCTGCGCGTTTCCGTCGCTGGCATCGATCTGAAAAATCCGATCATCGCGGCTTCCGGCACATTTGGATATGGAGTGGAATTCGAAGACATCGTGCATCTCGACCGGCTCGGCGGCCTGGTCGTGAAGGGGCTGTCGGTTGAGCCAATGACGGGGAATCCCCCGCCCCGGTTGTATGAAACTGCGGCCGGAATGCTGAATGCGATTGGCCTGCAGAACATAGGAGCGCAGGCGTTCATTGCGGAGAAGCTGCCCAAACTCAATGCGAAAAAAAATGTGGTCGTCTTCGCAAACGTATTCGGTTACACGCGCACGGATTATGAGCGCACGATTGAAATCCTCAATCAGGGCGAGGGCATCGCGGCTTATGAGCTGAATGTTTCATGTCCGAATACGGCGCATGGAGGCATTCAGTTTGGCAGCGATCCACAGCTGCTCGATGAATTGGTGCGCCTGGCAAAACGCACGGCAACTCGGCCGCTGATTGTGAAACTTTCACCCAACGTCACCTCCATTTCGCACATGGCACGGGTGGCCGAGGAGGCCGGCGCGGACGCGATCTCGCTGGTAAATACATTCTTGGCGATGGCGATTGACGCCGAGACGCGGCGTCCGCGGATTGCCAATGTGACGGCCGGGCTGTCTGGGCCGGCGATCAAGCCGATTGCTTTGCGCATGGTTTATGACGCGGCGCGTGCGGTGAAGATTCCTGTGATTGGCATGGGCGGGATCGCGACGCCGGTCGATGTGGTGGAATTCTTTTTGGCGGGCGCGAGCGCCGTGCAGGTTGGGACGGCGAGTTACTTCGATCCGGTTGCGACCGAGAAACTTGTTCAGGAATTGACCGAGTATTGCCGCGAGCATCGCATCGAACGGCTCGCTGACCTGACTGGCGGAATGATTGCCGACTGATGGTCGTCTCTAGAACCGGTCTCATTAACAGACTTGGGAAGGGCACGGCTTCAACTTTTTCCGCAACCTCTTCCACTCGTGCCGTAACTGTCGCCGAATCAAAGGCGGCTTCCAGCCGCTGAGGGAACGCCGAACGACCCAAACATTTTTCCGCAAACTCTGAAGCCTCCGCTCGTTTGTCTGCCTTCCACACGCATGACCCCAAATCTCTCCCGATATCGCGCTAATTAACAAAGGCCGCTAAAGGCCATCGGGAGGAATCTATGACGACATCAATCAAACACATACTTGCGGTGACACTTGTGGCAGCGTTGGCTCTTCTAGCGGGCGCGCGGCCACGCAGTCCAAAAGAGATTGTTACGCACAGGATCTGCTACACGGACGACGCGGGGAATCGGACTTGCGAGTAGTCGGATTTGGGCACGAGCTCGGTTGGTGCATTGCTTTATAGTCCCATCCCGACTCACGATTCTTGACGCACCTGCGGCGGCCCTGATTTTATTGCAATCAGCGCGTTTCGATACCGAACTGCTTAGCGTACTCCGCGTACAGCCGCTGCCAGCCAAACTTCATGGCCTCGGGGCCGACGATGCGGCCGATAGGAGTCCCGCTGAGCAGCTGATCCAGAACATCGAAACAAATGTGCCACACAGCAGCGCCCATTGCAATGAAGCGGTGGCCGATGTTGGTCCACAGCGTCAGGCGCGTCCCACCACCAAGACCTTCGAGGTGAAGATCTTCGAGTTCCCACCGCATATCGAAGTCACCCCACTGGTACTCCAGCGCCTTGGGTTCGTCGGCGCGCGTCACAGTTGTTTCGGTAAGGCGCGGCGCAGGCGCTGCCACGGTGGTGAGCTTCACCGTGGCTCCAATCGCACCCAGGGTCCCATCGGCGTCAAAGGGCGCCCACTCCCGCAGATGCGCCGGATCGGTTAGCGCTTGCCAGACTTTTTCCGGCGAGTGGCGCAGTTCCCGCACCAGAATGAGGGTCCACTTCTCTTCATTTTTTTGCACCCGGCCGTTTTCTCCCCGATCCTTTTGTATCCGCGCTCCGCGGGCCGGACTCGGTGTGTAGTGCTCGCGATTCATCGTCTTCTTCATTCGAAGCGTCAATAGCGTGCCAGTTGGGTAAGCTGAATCAGGTTGCCGCAGGTGTCCTTCAGCGTCGCAATGATCGAGGCAGTCACATCCGTCGGCGGCATTGTGAACTCGGCGCCGCGGGCTTTAATGCGCTCGTAGTCGCCCCTGACGTCGTCGGTGAAAAACATGACCGCCGGCTGGCTCTGCTGAAACAACGCCTGCTGATACGCTTTGGCCGCGGGATTGTTATTCAGCGCCAGCTGCAGCTCAGTGCCATCCGGATCTTCGGCTGAAGCCACGGTCAGCCACCGGTATGGGCCGTTACTGAAATCGGTCTTCTTGGTAAAGCCCAGTACCTCCGTATAGAAGCGCAGAGCGGTGTCTTGGTTGTCGACGTATACGCTGGTCAGTTTGATTTTCATTTCGCTTCTCCTTTATTACGTTCGCGGTTTAGGCCGCGTCGTTTTGTCGTTAGTCTTTTTTTAAGTGGTGATGATCCATTCTGCTGGCGATCCATACTGTGATGATCCATCCGATCCATACGGTCAAGATGGCGTTCGAGAGCATCCACGTGTGCGGACCAAAACCGGCGGAACTGAGCCAGCCAGGCATCCACCTCCTGAAATGGTTCAGGTTTCAGCCGGTAAAGACGGCGCTGTGCGTCCACCGTCGATTCCACAAAACCGGCTTCTCGTAGCACTCGCAGATGCTTGGACACGGTCGGCTGCGTCATCCGAAGCTGGCGCTCGATCTCTCCCACCGATTGCTGTGAGGAGACCAGTAGGCTCAAGATCGCGCGGCGATTCGGCTCCGCAATAATTTCGAAAACAGATTCCACCCTCTTCATATACCCATACGTACATATACGTGTCAAGGTATATTACACATCCCGGCAAAAAAGGGGCGATTACGACACGTTCAAATGTAATTTCTTACGCAACTTGAGAGGACGCCGAAGACGCAGGAGCAGGAGGTTCGGATTATCTGCCGCTGGCGTGCCAGATGGAGCCTGGCGATTGGTAGTTGAGGCCTTCGCCCCAGACGATTTGAGTATCGCCGTGGTTGTCGATGGTCATGCTGAAATAATCGCCGAACGGGAAGCGGAATCCTTGCTGCGAAATGTACTTGAATCCCGGCACGTAGTGAGACACGCGCACTTCATCGGACCAGGTTGCTCCGCCGTTGCTGGAGCTGCGGTAGAACGTGTTCCAGTATGGAGTATTGCGGGTATCCATCCAGGCGATTCTTACGTCTCCGGCGTTTCCCGATGTGATCGCGGGAAAAGCGTGCTCAGCGCCGACCTGAGCGGAGGAAACGGAGACGCGTGGCAGCCAATTGTCGCCCCCGCTGGTAGAAGACGAAAAGTAAATCTGCTGCGGCCCTGAAGCCGTCTGGCCCGCATTCCACAAGGCATATAGCGTTCCGTCCGCATCGGAGGCGAGCGCGATCTGCGCGCCCAGGTAGCCTTCACCGCAATCTTCATCCTTGCAGTCGGGTGAGGCGGCGGAAATATCCAGTAACTTGTGTGTCCATGTCTTGCCCAGGTCGGACGACTTGGAAACGAAAAGCTGGACCGATCCGCGAGCTCCTCCCGCCTTCGAATAAGAGGCCCATCCGAGATAAACGTTGCCATTGGGATCGACGGTGGTCGAGCCCAAGAGCGACCATCCGGGACGGGTTTCCGCATTAACCCTCGCCCAACTAAAAGTCACGCCCGCATTTTGCGACGAGGCGACCCAGACCTCCTCTTCGTGATTGAAGGCAAGGTAAACGTTCTGGCCGCGGACTGCTAAAGAGGGCTTGTCGAGTTCGCCACTGCCTCGGGCGGCGACGGTGAACATCCAGTTGCTGCCGAAGTCGGACGATCTGGCGACAATCACATCGCGCTTACGGTCATCGAGCCAGGCTGCAAACAGAGTGTGATGGTCAACCGGATCGACAGCAAGTTGAGCGTCAAACTGGCCGGAAGGGGAAACAAACATCACGTGCGGAGGTTGCCAGGTCTTGCCGTTGTCATTGCTCGTCAGCAGCAGCATGGTCGGAACGTGGCAGTCATCGCAATTGGGGACACGTCCGTACTGCGGATAGAGAACGTAGATGTGGCCGGAGGCATCGGCGGCAACAGCGGGCTCCCACTGATCGCCCGTAGTGAGGCCCAGCCGCCTCTGCGCGGAAAACTGCGGCGGAGCAGCCCATGCCAGAGCGGATACGGCAAGGACCAGGATCGCGAGTTTGAGGCCGGCTAAGCGCACTAGAGTAGTCAGGGTAGGGGGGAGAGACGGACCCTAAACTGCAACTTTACGCCCAAGACTGGCGGCGGTCAATTTAAAGAAAAGCAAACAATGTTGAGGCGAGGAGGCATGGCCCGCGTGAACCGAGCGGCGCCTAAGCCGGAAATGGAGGCGATGCGGAAAATAGGGGCAACTACATTTCCTCGCGATGGCGCTTCAGATTATGTATATGGTAGAATAACGCGGTAGATTGGTAGACCAACACAACAAGCATCATATAACGCTTTTATAATCAATATATGAAAACAAATTCCGAATCATACACGCGAGGTTGATATCCGCTGTGAGCCTGAACATCAAGAATGAAGAGGCGCACAAGCTGGCTCGGCAATTGGCTGCGTCGACTGGCGAGAGTATGACAGAAGCGATCATCGCGTCCGTCCGCGAGCGGTTGGAGCGAGTACGCGGAGCTCGGTCCTGCAGACTACGCGACAGGTTGCTGGAGATCGGGAAAGATTGTGCCGCTCATCTCGACGAGACGACACGGTCGGTGGACCATGATGCGCTGTTGTACGACGAGAAGGGATTGCCGCGATGATTCTGGATACGTCGGCCGTGATTGCAATTCTACGCTGCGAGCCGGAAGCCGCTGCGTTTGCCGAAGCCATTGAGCTCGACCCGGAACGGCAGATCTCGGCAGTGAACTACGTGGAAGCAGCGGCGGTGATTGAATCGAGCCGCGATCCGATTGCGAGCCGGCAATTCGACGAGTTGCTTCGCGAGGCGGATGTGAAGATCGAAGCCGTGACGGAAGAGCAGGCCGAGATTGCTCGGCAGGCATATCGCGACTTTGGAAGGAACAGTGGACATCCCGCGAAGCTCAATTTAGGCGACTGCTTCGCCTATGCTTTAGCGAAGGCGAAAAGGGAGCCACTGCTGTTCAAAGGCGATGACTTCACGCGAACGGATGTGCGGCGCATTGCGCATTGATTTCGGCCTCCTGCTTGGGTTCATCGACCAACGCGTGTCGCGTTAAATGGCGGTCAGCAGGATGGGCGCACCCGATGTGATGACCAGTGTGTGCTCGAAATGAGCGGATAAAGAATGGTCGCAGGTGCGGATGGTCCAGCCATCTTTCTCCGTCACGATGTCGGGCGAGCCGCTGGCAATGATCGGTTCCACCGTGATCACCAGCCCTTCCTTCATGATCTGGCGAGCCTGCGGATCGGGATAGTTTGGCACATGCGGCGCCTCATGAATCGTGCGCCCAATGCCGTGTCCGCCAAGTTCGCGAATTACCGAAAAACCAGAGCGGCGCACTTCTCGCTCCACGGCGCGGCCGATTTCGAAGATGCGAAAACCAGCACGAGCCACCAGCATGGCTTTCTGAAATGCTCGTTCGGCACACAGCATCAACTGCTCAGGCTGCCCGGCGACGCGGCCGACAGGCACAGTGATTGCGGCATCGGCCATGTAGCCGTCTTTCTCGGCGGTGACATCGAGCTTAACCAGGTCACCTTCCTTGAGTTGGCGATCGGAGGGAATGCCATGCACGGCTTCATCGTTCAGGCTAATGCAGGTGGCTCCGGGAAAGTGGTAGACCATTTGGGGAGCCGACCGTGCGCCGTTCTCTTTCATGACGCGCGCGCCAATTTCATCCAGATGGCGGGTTGAAACACCGGGACCAGCCCCGGCTTTCATTGCATCGAGAATCTGGCGCACAATCCGGCCGATTGCACGCAGCGATTCGAGATCGCGCTCATCCTGAATACTCATCTTGCGGCTCCGCTCCGTCTAGCGTGGTGCGTAAAACAGTTCGACATTTATGAGTGGCCGGTTTCCTCTGTGATCCTCTGTGCCCTCTGTGGTTAAGCTCTTGAACTCCTCGCCGGACACCACCGATCCCCAGAAAGTCGAGAGAATCCACTCCCCACGAATTCAAATCCCCGCCTGCCTACGAACCCGTGATCTTGACCCGCAACTCTTCCGGCAAGCGCTCGCGAATTTCGGCGGGGAGGCGGTCATGCACGTGGCGCGCGCCAAGTTTGGCCACATCGACCATCACCATGGGGGCGGGCGTGGCAACCGCAACAATCAACCAGATCAGCGCCGAAAGGGCGAAACCAGCTAAGGCGCCGGCCTCAAGCCAGAAAGCGTGTCGCGGCTCGAAGTAGCGAATCGCAGCGAAGGCCAGCAGAAACACGGCGGCCGAAGCGGACGCCAACACTATCAGGGAAATATCAATGACACGGTGCAGCTTCTGGCGGCTGCGGCAGCGCTGGCAATCGGCAAAATGCCCTTCGTAGTCCTCACGCATCTCCGGCGCCAGGCCAGAGATGTCGTATCGCCAGCCCGCAAGGATCTTCCCTACGATCGGTTCAACACACTCGCTCATACGAATTTAGATGCGAATGGGCGCGGTAGCCTCGCCCTGAGCAGCCAAAAGCACGCGGTTGGCCCACAAGCCCTGGCGGCCGCGCAAGGCATTTTCCGCCGATGCCCGCGCGATTTCGGGATGATTATTCTGTTCAGATAAGTGCGCCAAAACCAAGTACTCTGCAGCCCCATCATAGTCGCTGGCAAAGAATTCCGCGAGCGAATCGTTCGACAAATGGCCCACGCGACTCATCACTCGCTGCTTCACCGACCACGGGTAAGGCCCCGAGCGCAGCATCTCGACATCATGGTTTGACTCCATCACTAATATGGTTGAACCTCGCAAATGGGTTCGCACACTCACCGGCATGTAGCCAAGGTCGGTGGCAAACCCTATCTTGATTCCTTCCGCCTGAAACGTGAAGCCCACCGGATCGGCGGCATCGTGCGGAATGGTAAACGGCGAGACTTCGATATCGCCGACGCGAAAGCTGCGGCCAGCGGAGAAATGCTCCGCCACCGGCAACTCCGGCGACTTCCCTGCCTCGTCGCGCAACGCGCGGTTCCAGGCCTGATGCGTGCCTTCGGTGATGAATACAGGAACTTTGAGTTTGGTTGCCAGACGCTGAAGCCCGGCGACGTGATCGGAATGCTCGTGGGTAATCAAAATGGCGGTGATTTGATCGGAGCGCTCGCCCAGTCCTGTGAGGCGCTTGAACGTTTCGCGCCCGGAAAGACCGGCATCGACCAGAATGCGGGTTGAACTGCTCGCCACCAGCGCACAGTTCCCACGACTGCCGCTTGCCAGCACCGAAACCGACACTGCCATATGCCATTGAGCTTACCGTGATCTCCTGTGGAATGGGAATAGCTTTTGTGTCATCCGCGCCCTTTGAGCGAAACGCGCGCAGAAGGAGGAAAATGGAAAATGAGAGCGAAGTACGTGAAGCTCGCGCCCGCTCTAAAGTGCGCTGGACTAGCAAACGACGAGCGGCGAGAGCCGAACAACGAAAGCCGGTCTTTCTCGTCGCGCCGAGAAGCGCGAACTACGAACGACCGACGACGAAGCTCTCTCATTGCGCCGCGAACGAAAGGAGCGCAAGGATATAAACCCAGATCGCGGTCATCGCGTGCCAATACCACGACGTGATGTCCACAACAATGCGGCGGCTTTCGATGGGAACTCCGCCTAACCAGGAAGCGACATCGGCGTAGAGCAGAGCCAGCAGTCCTCCCGCAAGATGCAGCCCGTGCATCGCGGTTAGTAGGTATACGAACGAACTGCTCGTCCCTCCCTGGAGATGAAATCCATGCGCGGAGAGCTCGTTCCACGCCAACAGTTGCCCGCCGAGAAATAGAAATCCGAGAACGGTGGTTAGCGCGAGCCACGGGAACTGGCGCTCGTCGCCCAGCGAAATACCTGGGATGGACCGAACCGGCGCGAGCGCGGCTTCGCGAGTGATAGCGCGCCGCGCGAGGTCAATGGTGATGCTGCTGGCAATGAGCACAATGGTGTTGGCGAGCAGAACCAGCCACGGAAGTTGCACGGGAGCCCAAGTCCGAATATAGGTTTCGCTTGGAACGTCAAAGCTAAGGAACCCGCGGCGAACCAGATAAACCGCTGTGAAAGACAGAAACAGCATGACGATCGGCGTCATGGCGACCGCAAGGCCAAGCCGCGCATGACGCAGGCGCGCGCCGTAGTTAGGGATTGAGTCGGGCGTGGAGTCGGGTTTGCCTTCGCCGCCGTCGCGTCCGCGGTTGTCGTCGCCTCCGCCAGCGTGCGGAGGCGGCGCAGCGCCATTGTGTCCGGCAGAGCGCGGCGAGATGGGCGTCGAGCGCGGCATGCGAGCAAATTTGGAGGTGAACGGGCTTTGGAGCGAAAGCCGTTCAGTCCCACATCCTTGTTTAGTAAATGATCTCACCCAATTCACCGGTTCGCCAAACGGGTTTTGCCGTATGCAGGGACGCGGTATGTGCCAACTTGATCGCGCAGAATCAGGGACCGGGTCGAGTAGGGATGTTTCGACTCCGCCGACGCTTCACTTCGTGAAGCCTCGGCTGCGCTCAACAAGACAGGGAGCGCAGAGGCATCGACAAGGACATCCGTTGAGGAGTCAGCAACGGCAAGGCCCCGACTCCGCAGGTGCAAAACATTGCTCCCACACGCTCCGGAAGCCAGTTTCCAGCTTGCTTTTGCGCGAGCCAGAAGTCATCATTAGCGACGGTGTAAGTGGCCGAGTGAATCCGGGAGCGAACGAATGAACCAGGGCTTTGGAGTTAGGGCATCAGCTGTCGCAGCAGCTATCGTTGGCATTGCAATTGGGATTGCATTTTTCATCGGAGGCATCTCGTCTCCCGCGTCCGCGCAAGGACGCACCGAATCGACGTTCAACGGGCACAGAATCATCTACCCCCAATCGAGCATTCCGCAGCCTGGACGCCATCATACGAACTATTTCTTTGTCGACTCCGATACACCGCAAAGCGGACCGCCCAGCGGAGTTGAAACTCCTGGCTCGCTTGCCTGCGTGTACCAGTTGGTGAGCGGACCTGCGGGTTGTCCGGTGGCAACCAGCACCGCAGTGCCCAGCGGCGGGTGGGGCGCGATCGCCATCGTCGACGCCGGCTACTATCCAACTGCGGAGTCTGACCTGGCTGCATTTTCGAGCTACTACGGAATTCCGCAGGCCGACTTTACGCAGGTCTGGCCTGGCAAGAAGCGGCCCGAAGTGGAAACCGGCTGGGAGGGTGAAGAAGCGCTGGATATCGAGTGGGCGCATGCCATGGCGCCGCAAGCCAAACTGTACCTGGTGGTCTCGACCCTGTGCCAGACGGGCACTTGTGCGACTGACCCCACCTGGGAGGCCGTGACACTGGCCGCCACTCTGGTGAAGGAAGCCGGGGGCGGCGTAGTTAGCATGAGTTGGGGCGATCCGGAGTGGAGTGGCGAGTTGTCGTACGACAGGTACTTCACAAGCGACCATGCCGTTTTTTTCGCGGCTAGTGGCGATAGTGGTTTGAACAACAGCCTTTATCCCGGCGCATCGCCGAAAGTTGTTTCGGTGGGAGGCACACATATCAATCGCGATTCGAATGGCAATTACGTAGACGAGGCCTACTACACCGGCGGCGGTGGCGGCGACCTCAGCCCCTATGAGCCCCGGCCAAAATATCAGAACGGCGTTTCCAGTGTCGTTGGTACGCAGCGCGGATATCCCGACGTGGCGTCCGATTTCTGCTGCGCGCCCATTTACCTCAATGGAGGATGGTACTCAGTTGGAGGTACGAGCTGGGCGTCACCCACATTCGCTGGGATTGTGAATGCGGCCGGCACCAAGGCGAAGGGAAGTACGGCCGAGCTGAACATGATTTATAAAGTGCTGGCGAATCCGACGGAGTACTCCGCCGATTTCTACGATATTACGAAAGGCGATTCGCGCTGCACTGTAGGCTTCAATCAGTGTGCGGGTATCGGCTCGGCACGAACTTACGCGGGCAAGTAAGAGCGAGGCGCGAGAACTGCCGAATGTGAATGTGCGCTGGGTCAATCGTTCAGTCACGGCGGCATCCGCGAAAACATCCGCTAAAATAGAAACAGCGACGGGCCGTCGTTTGTTGACGGGATTAATTCCCGCGGATTGGTTTTTGCAACTGCGAGAGTGGCGGAATTGGCAGACGCACCAGACTTAGGATCTGGCGGGTAAAACCGTGGGGGTTCGAGTCCCCCCTTTCGCACCATCTAAGTAAGGGCCGATGTCGGATCGGCCCTTTTCCCGTTGTGCCTAATTTTGTGCCCACCCGTTTATTTTCCCGCCGCAAGAAGGGTGAAGACCAACGGTGCGTGACAGGACGCGTATCTTGTTGGCAACTACGCGATCGCCGGCGCCATTTCGGACGCTATGATTTCATCGGCCGCGCCTGCGAATTGTTGTAGGACCTCGCGCACATGGAAGGTGCTACCACCTATGAGTTCCTGTGCAATCACTTCGTGTTGCCCCATTTCCAGTTGCGAATCTCCGGAAGATCCTTCCCGTGTCGATCGATGTATTGCTTATGCTCGATAAGTTTGTCTTGCATTTGCTGCTTCAGATAATTTCCCTGTACACCCACCTGCGGCACACGATCGATCACATCCTGTACAAGATGAAACCGGTCCAATTTGTTCTGTACTCTCATGTCAAACGTGGTTGTGATCGTGCCTTCCTCTATATATCCACGCACATGCTGATTCTGGTTGGTACGGCGATAGGTCAAGCGGTGTATCAACCAGGGGTAGCCGTGAAAGGCAAAGATGATGTGCTTGTCCTTGGTGAAAAGGGCGTCATAGTCAGTCTCGCTCAACCCGTGTGGGTGGTCGCTCTTCGGCTGGAGCTTCATCAGATCGACAACATTGACTACCCTGATTTTCAGCGCAGGCAGAGCCTTTCGTAGGATAGAAACGGCGGCTAGGACCTCGAGCGTCGGTGTGTCTCCACAACAGGCCATCACGACGTCCGGCTCACCACCCTGGTCGTTACTCGCCCACTGCCAGATGCCAACTCCTTCGGTGCAATGCACGATCGCGGCGTCCATAGTTAGCCATTGCGGCAGCGCGTGCTTCCCGGCAATCACCACATTGACGTAATGCCGGCTGCGCAGGCAGTGATCGACGACGGACAGGAGGCAATTGGCGTCGGGCGGCAGATAAACGCGCGCGATGCTGGCCTTCTTGTTGACGACGTGGTCGATGAAGCCGGGATCCTGATGTGTGAAGCCATTGTGATCCTGCTGCCAGACGTGGGAGGCCAGCAGATAATTCAGCGATGCGATCTTGCGCCGCCATGGCAGCTGCGATGTCACCTTCAGCCACTTGGCATGCTGACTGAACATGGAGTCGACGATCCGTATGAAAGCCTCGTAACTGTTGAAGAGTCCGTGCCGCCCGGTGAGCAGATAGCCTTCGAGCCACCCCTCGCATTGATGCTCGCTGAGCATCGAGTCGAGCACGCGCCCAGCGGGCGCAAGGAACTCGTCGTCGCTTTGCCGCCTGGCGTCCCATTGGCGGTCAGTCACTTCGAAGACCGCTTCCAATAGGTTTGATACGGTCTCATCGGGACCAAAAATCCGGAAGTTTCGCTGTTCCTGATTAAGCTTCGCAACATCGCGGAGGAATGCGCCCAGCACATGGGTGTCTTGCGCCTCAATAGCTCCGGGAGTGGTCACCGACAGGGCATGATTACGGAAGTCCGGCATGCGTAAGTCACGCAGCAGGATTCCACCATTGGCGTGGGGATTGGCGCCCATGCGGCGATCCCCTTTCGGCGCGAGTTCCGCCAGTTCTGCCTTGAGGCGGCCGTTCTTATCGAACAACTCCTCCGGACGATAGCTCTTCATCCAACTCTCGAGTTGCGCGACGTGCTCTGGATGCGCTGGATCGACGAGGATTGGCACCTGGTGCGACCGGAACGTTCCTTCGATCTGGAGGCCATCGACTACTTCGGGGCCAGTCCAGCCCTTGGGCGACTTTAGGACGATCATGGGCCAGCGCGGTCGCGTTGTGTCACTGTGTCCCCGCGCGTTGCTCTGAATGTTCCGTATATCCTCGATAGCCCCGTCCAAAGTCTTAGCCATAGCCTCGTGCATCAGGCCCGGTTCGTGCCCTTCGACGAAGTAAGGCGTCCAACCACAGCCGCGCAGGAATTGGTCCAGTTCCTCGTGCTCCATGCGCGCCAGGACGGTCGGATTGCTGATCTTGTAGCCGTTGAGGTGCAGGATCGGCAGCACCGCACCGTCAGTGATGGGATCGAGAAACTTGTTCGATTGCCATGCGGTTGCCAGCGGGCCGGTTTCGGCTTCGCCATCCCCTACGATGCAGGCGACGATCAGTGTGGGATTGTCGAATGCGGCACCGAAGGCATGACTGAGCGAATAGCCAAGTTCACCGCCCTCGTGGATCGATCCGGGCGTCTCCGGCGAAACATGACTGGAGATCCCCCCTGGGAATGAGAACTGCGTGAACAGTTTTTTCAAGCCAGCCTCATCCTCGCTGATGTTTGGATAAACCTCGCTGTAGGTGCCTTCGAGATACGTATTGCCCACCAGCGCCGCTCCGCCGTGCCCTGGACCTGAGATGTAGATCATGTTGAGGTCATATTCCTTAATGACCCGGTTCAAATGCACGTAAATGAAGTTCTGCCCTGGAACTGTTCCCCAGTGTCCGACCACAAGTGGCTTCACATGCGAGAGCTTCAGCGGTTCCCGCAGCAGTGGGTTGTCGTAGAGATAGATTTGCCCGACTGCCAGGTAATTGGCGGCACGCCAATAGGCGTCCATCTTCCAGAGCAGCTCTGGAGCCAGTGTCCCTGCGTTTGCATTCGGGAGTGCCGCGGAATTGGATTTCATGATTCAGCTCCTCTCGTTTGTGCAAGTCCGAGAATTCGACAGACGGACTTTGCGATCATCAGGTCTTCATCAGTGTGAATAACGCGAACGGTGGCCCGGCTGGCGTCCGTCGAGATTACCGCAGCAGTCGCCCGATTGCGTGACTCATCTAATTCGATGCCAAGGAAGCGAAGCCCGTGGCAAATACGGGCGCGTATAACCGGCGCGTTTTCGCCGATGCCTCCTGCAAATATCAACGTATCCAATCCACCCAAGGCAGCGGCATATGCTCCAATCCACTTTTTTGCCTGATAGCAAAACAGCGCTACCGCTTCCTTCGCCCGGACATCATCGTTCTCTCGCGCGAGTAACTCCCGCATGTCCGAACTGATCTCCGATACTCCGAGCAGCCCAGATTCGTGGTTCACCATCCGGTCAAAATGTGCTGGCGTCATCTTTTCGCTGCGTGCCAGAAAAGCGACCAGCCCAGGGTCGACGTCGCCGGAACGGGTTCCCATCACCAGGCCTGCTGCGGGCGTGAAGGCCATCGTCGTGTCAACGCTCCGTCCGTCCAGCACTGCTGCCAGACTCGCGCCGTTTCCGAGATGAGCCAGGATGACGCGGCCCTTCGCCGCCTCCGCGCCCGCAACCCGTCCGAGTTCCTGCATCAAATAGGCGTATGACAGACCGTGAAAACCATAGCGTTGAACGCCTTTTGCGTCGTACCGGCGTGGGATCGGCAACAGACGTGCCACGCGCGGCATGTCATGGTGAAAGGCCGTATCGAAACATGCGATTTGGGCCAGATTCGGAAACCGGCGATGAAAGGCTACGGTCAGAAGGATCTCTTCCGGCAAATGGTCGGGGTCAAATGGGCTAAGCTGCCGCAACTCCTCAATCATTTCCGGAGTGATCCGCTGCGGCTCCGAGTACTTCGGTCCACCGTGCACCACGCGATGACCCACCGCAGTCAACGGACTGAGTTCCATTCGTTCCTGAATCCAATCCATCAGTAGGCCAACCGCGGCTGTATGATCCGGTACGGCCGCGGGCCGCGCGAGGCTATCGGCCGGGTTCAAGCTTTTTACCGTGAAGCTCCCTTTCGCCAGGCCCACACCTTCAATCTTTCCTTCTAATGTCTGGATCAAGCGCTCGCCCGCTTCAAACAATGCAAACTTGACGGTCGAGGAACCGCCATTGATCGTCAGGACGCATGGTCGGGCAGACTTCACGAATGACATCCAGCTAGTATGCACCAAATCAAGTTTCAAACCTCATGCCCAAGATTGGCTGATCAATTCTGATCAGTATTACGAACGAGGTTCGGCGACTCTATAAATAAGGGCAAGGAGACAACGTGGCAGAGACTGTTCGTATGGACTCGATGGACAACATAGAAACAGTCACTGCCAGCACGTTTACACGGCTAGTTCTGGAGGCAGAAGGACCAACCGCGGTTGAGTTCATGTCATACGGGTGTGCACACTGCCGAGCGATCGAGCCGGTTTTGGAGCAGGTGGCAGAAATGGTGAAATCCCAAGAGAGGATTTTCAGGGTTAACATCGCAGTCGAGCAGGAACTCGCAGGCAGCTATCAGATTCAGGGCACACCGACTCTAATCATGTTTCTTAACCAGAATGAAGTTGGACGAGTCGAAGGACCATCCCCGACAGTATCCAGCGTCCTGACAGCGGTGACGCAGCCCTTTAAGTCGGGAGTGGAGGCCAATTGACGATGACGCAAAACCAGCCTAAGCCGATTCTCCTCTTTAATGACGAATGCGCTGTCTGCCGCGACATTGGGCATTGGGTGCAAAGGTCGGCGCAGAGCAAATCGGGCGAGACAAGCATCGTCGTACAACCGATTGGTGACGACCCGGAGAGGCTTCGCTCGCTCAATCCCGATCTCAATATCTGGGATGCCTATGAGACGATTCACGTCCTCATGCCCGACGGCTCCATGAAGCTGGGAGGAGAAGCCGTCGCTGAGGTTCTTAGAAATTTACCCAACACGAGATGGTTCGCGTGGACTTTCGCCACCAGCATGTTCGGATTCCGGCCATTTCAAGTCGCACTCAATGTGGCCTACGCGATCCTCTCAGATGTTAGGCCGCTCTTCGGGTGTGAGAGTTGCGGGAAGTCAAGAGTTCTGAGGCCGGTTCAGTGGATGACGAAATGGGTGAAGAACTTATTCGGCGGAAGTCCTCACCCAAGCCCGCATTTCAGTTCGCTTTCGGCAGCGAGGCGTCAACCAGTAACGGTCTCGGTAGAGCCACTTTCTCAATCAAGTCACTCCTGAGATTTCGAAAGTTGAGTTTTGCCTCCGCAGTCGTTGGTCCGAGTGAATGAAGAAGCGGAGGGCCTGCTTATGACGACGACAGCTCTCGATCTTGCACCAGCCACACCGAAGAAATCTCCCAGCAAGTTATCCGTAGTTAGATCGGCAGATAAATCTGGATTAACCACGCAGGAGGCACAAACCCGCCTCAAAACAGTGGGGCCGAATTCCATGCCCAGCGCCGCGCTCCACCCATTGCGCCGAATGATCGACAAATTATGGGCTCCCGTGCCATGGATGCTTGAGGCGGCGATCGGCTTGCAGTTAGTCCTGCACAAAATTACCGAGGCAGCGGTCATAGCGTTTCTTCTATTGTTCAATGCTGCGTTGGGATACTTTCAGGAAGGAAAAGCGCAAGCAACACTCGCGGCCCTGAAGTCGCGCCTTGCCTTAAATGCGTCGGTCGAGAGGGATGGCGCATGGAAAGTGGTACCGTCTGCGGAGCTAGTGCCGGGTGATTTGGTCAAGCTGTCCCTGGGTGCGGTAGTAGCCGCGGATGTCAAGATCGTGGACGGATCCGTTCTTCTCGACCAATCGATGCTTACCGGTGAATCCGTACCGGTCGAGTCTGGCGCGGGCGTAGAAACCTATGCAGGTGCACTCGTGCGGCGAGGCGAGGCTACAGCGAAAGTAGTCCAGACCGGGCCGCGAACCAAATTCGGGCACACTGCCGAGTTGGTGCGTACAGCGCATGTTGTGAGCTCTCAGCAAAAGGCGGTTCTCCACGTCGTGCGCAACCTAGCGATTTTCAACGGCATCATTATCGTGGGCCTGCTCGCCTGTGCGACCTTACGTGGTCTGCCTTGGAGCGAAACGATTCCTCTGTTGCTAACCGCAGTTCTCGCAGCGATCCCGGTAGCTTTGCCAGCGACATTTACTTTAGCTACTGCTCTCGGGGCACGATCGCTTGCGAAAATGGGGGTCCTTTCGACGCGACTTTCCGCGGTCGATGAAGCCGCGACCATGGATGTGCTCTGTTCCGATAAGACGGGTACGTTGACTCAAAACCAATTGTCCGTGAACTGTGTCCGTCCCATGCCCGGTTTCAGTGAAGCACACGTCCTGGCATTGGCGTCGCTGGCAAGTGCGGATGGTGGTCAGGACCCTGTCGACGCAGCCATTCGAGGTGCCGCTAAACAGAAGGGTGAGCAAAATTCACCGAAGCTCGTCAAATTCATACCGTTCGACCCAGCCAGGAAGATGTCGGAGGCGATGGCCACTGCAGGAGACGGTCAGAGTTTGCGGATCGTGAAGGGGGCATATGGCACGGTGATAGCTCTTGCGCAACCGTCTGCAACAGGGGCGAGTTCTGCAGGATCGACTGACGCCGATGAACTTGAGAAGCAAGGTTACAGAGTCCTCGCAGTTGTTGCAGGCGCTCCGAATGCTATGCAACTCATCGGGCTGATCGCGCTCAGTGATCCGCCTCGATCCGACGCCGCTGCGCTCATCACCGAGCTAAAGACTCTAGGGGTGCGCATGGTTATGGTGACTGGCGATGCGTCGGCTACAGCCAGTATTGTGGCTCATGCGGTAGGACTGGACGGGCCGATCTGTCCGCCTGGCGCGCTTCCGAACGATGTGCACCCGGAGCAGTTCGCCGTGTTCGCCGGTATTTTTCCCGAGGGAAAATATGACCTGGTGAAGGCGTTCGAGAAGAGCGGTCACACGGTTGGAATGTGCGGGGATGGCGCGAATGACGCCCCCGCTCTTCGCCAGGCACAAATAGGAGTTGCCGTATCCACCGCAACGGACGTGGCAAAGTCAGCCGCAGGAATCGTGCTGACCACTGCCGGACTCGGCGGTATTGTTGACGCCGTCAAGGAGGGCCGGTCGGCATTCCAGCGCATTCTTAGCTACACGCTAAACTCCGTCACCAAGAAGATAGTCAACGTGCTATTTCTCGCCGTTGGGCTCATCGTCACCGGCCACGCCATCCTCACGCCCTTGCTTATGGTGATCATCATGATTACAGGTGATTTTCTTGGCATGTCTATCACCGCAGACAACGTCCGGCCGTCGGCAAAGCCCAATCAGTGGCAAATCGGCAAGTTAGTGCTGGCATGCTCTGTCCTCGGGATCTGCCTTCTGGGGTTCTGTACGGGATGGCTACTTATAGGTAGATACCAGCTAGGACTCGACATGGGCGCGCTTCAGACTCTCGCCGCGATCGCGCTTGTGTTCGGCGGCGAATCTACCCTCTACGCAATTCGCGAACGCCGGCATTTGTGGAACTCCCGCCCAGGTCCATGGGTCATCGTTTCGTCGGTAGGAGACGTCGTAATCATCTGCACCCTTGCAATGCGTGGCATCGCGATGCGGCCTCTGCCAATTGCAGTGGTAGCCTCCACGCTTTTGGCGGCGCTGCTTTTTGCATTCCTATTGGATTTGATCAAGGTACCCGTCTTTCGGCGACTCCAGATTGCGTGACCCCGCAGCGTCCGCTCTCCGTTAGACCTAATAGACACGACTTGCCAAGTGATCCATTCTGCACAGTATTTGAAAAAGAATTGAGCGAGTCTGGATACGGATCACAAGAGGACAATATGGCAAAAACAGCTGTTGGTTTGTTTAAGAATCCAAAGTCGGTCGACGATGTTGTCCGCGAGCTCGAGGCTAGCGGTTTCCCGCGGAATGATGTCCGCGTTTTGGGCGAGCCGCGCGAGATGGCGGGCAGTGGAGTCATGAGCACTCCGCACACCGATTTTGAAGTGGATCTGATTCGGGATCTGAGGGCATTTGGGGCCAACGAGGCCCACGCTGAAGCCTACGTCCAAGGAATACGGCGCGGAGGAGTCATGGTTTTCGCGACGGGATCGGGCCCGATGGCGGATAACGCCGCCGCCATCATGAATCAACATTCTGCGGTGGAGATCGAAGAACATAGCGCTTCACAATCGTACCTTCCGGGAACAACCAACGACGAGATCGCTCCAGATCGCGACGTCGCCTTCCAGGCTGGACGAGTCCGCACTTCGGGCTCCGGCGCTCGCCTGTTCGTTTGGTAGCCATTTGAGTTCGAGCTGTGAGCCGCGAGCTTCGAGCAGACCAGGTTTCCGATAACCCCAGTTTCTATTAGCTCGCAGCTCGCAGCCCAATCACGAAACACGAATTGCCCAGGAGTTAGATCCAGGCAATGAAGGTGCAGAGGAGATTCAAGAACATGAATACTTTCGAATGTGCGACAGAATTCTCGTGGTCTCGATGGGGGAGGCAGAGCCTTATTTCTCTATTGTCGATCACGCTGTTGTGTGCGATGGCGGCCCAGAAACTCTATGGGATGCAGGACGCACCCGCCGCAGCCCAGGCTGCGCCTGCCGCAGCGCAGGCCGCTCAAGCCCCACCCTACGCGCAACAGACTCCCGAGCAGTTGCATCGTTTGGTAGCACCGATTGCGCTCTATCCGGATTCACTGGTCGCACAGATACTGGCCGCGTCCACGTTTCCCGAGCAAGTTGTCGAAGCCGATCGATGGGTGCAGGCAAATCCGGATTTGAAGGGCGATGCCTTGGGTAAGGCTGTGGACCAGCAACCTTGGGACCCGAGCGTCAAAGCGCTCGCTGCATTTCCATCCGTTCTTGGGAATATGGACAAGAATCTCTCCTGGGCGTCATCACTCGGCGATGCCTATTTCAATCAGCAAGCCGATGTCATGGATGCCGTGCAGGTGATGCGCCGGCGGGCGCAAGCGGCTGGCGGTCTTAAGACCACCGAGCAGCAAACGGTAACCACGCAAGGCTCGACGATTGATGTGGAACCTGCTAACCCCGATGTGGTTTATGTCCCTGCCTATGATCCGTGGCTGGTTTACGGAGATCCCATCATGGCATGGCCTGGGTGGTATCCATATCCCGGAATCTGGTTTGGCGGGCCGTACTTGTCGTGGGGCGGCGGTTTCGGAATTGGCTGGTTTGGCGGTTATGGATGGGGTTGGAATCACTGGGGATTCAATTGGGGTGGCCGATACGCGATGTACGGCGGCGGCAGGTACTACTCCCGGAGCAACACGTTTTATAACCGGAGCAACTTCTACCGCGCAGGAAGCACGCGCGGAGTTAACGGCAATCGCGGCGAAACTGGCGCACGAAACGCTGGAAACAGAGGCGCCGGCGAACGCGGCGAAGTCAACAACCGCGGGGGTGCAACCTCCCGGGCCTTCAATGGAAACACCAAGGCGGCACGGGGATATGCTGAACCTCGCGGACAGAGCGGCACACGCACGGGCGCCTTCAGCGGCTACGGAAAAGGCGGACAAGCGCGAAGCGCTTCGTCACGCGGAGCCGCGAGCATGGGCGGCGGAATGCGCGGTGGTGGTGGTGGCGGAGCACGTGGCGGCGGAGGCGGATCTCATGGCGGCAGTGGCGGCGGACATCACTAATCCTTTTGTCGGCTGTCCCAGTGTCGGCTGTCCCAGCGTCAGCGTGTTCCTATAACTTGCAAGACTTATAAATGGAGAAAAGACATATGCGGCGAGTAAATGTGAATTCCGGCAAATCCCCCTGGGTAAGTCTTGCTAAATCGGCTGTAGCCGCTGTTTTCTTGACGGCATGCCTTTCCATGACTTCCATGGCTCAACAACTGGGCCAGAAAACATTCTCATCGGCGGAAGATGCGAGTACCGCGCTCGTGACGGCAGCTCAGAACAACGATGAAAAAGCGATGCTCGATATCCTCGGGCCGGACGGGAAGCAAATCGTCTCCTCTGGAGACGACGCCGAGGACGCCAATGGCCGCGCCAATTTTGTGCAGAAATTTAAAGAGATGCACCGTTTGGCGACGGAACCGGACGGAAGCACCACCTTATATATCGGTGCGGAAAACTGGCCTACGCCTATTCCGCTGGTGAACAAAGGCGCTGCCTGGTATTTCGACACCGATGCCGGCAAGCAAGAAATTTTGTACCGGCGAATCGGCCAGAATGAAACATCGACGATTGCCGTTTGTCAGGAGCTGGTTGCGGCGCAAAAAGAATACCGCGCCACGCACGACAACGAGTATGCGCAGAAGTTCTTCAGCGATGAAGGACAGCACAACGGTCTTTATTGGAAAGCTGGGGATGGCGAAGCCCAGAGCCCGATCGGCCCGCTCGTGGCGTCGGCGGTGGCCGATGGCTATACCCAAGGCCAAAACGGTACTCCGACTCCTTACCGGGGCTATCACTTTCGCATTCTGATGCATCAAAAGAAAACGGCCTCCAGTGCGGCGAAGGGGTACGTGGTCGATGGCAAGATGACGGCGGGCTTCGCATTTGTGGCCTATCCCGCGGAATATAGATCGTCCGGCGTGATGACATTCATTGTTAATGACGATGGAGTGGTGTATGAAAAGGATCTCGGCCGTAAGACTGATGTTCTAGCCAAAGCGTTGAAGGAATACAACCCCAATTCCAGTTGGCGGGAAGCTGAAGGGCAGCAGCAAGAAATTGCCAGTGAGCCGCTAACCAAATAAAAAAGTTTTGCCACTATGCGCTGGATACAGTCTGAACACGTCAGAGAAAAAGAGATTATCAAATGACAACCGCCGAACTCGAACTGCCGACTAAGAGCGATGCAGCTATAAGCACCCGTACTACGATGAAAGCGCTGGTCTATCACGGTCCGGGCAAGTGTGCATGGGAAGACAAGCCGCGCCCCGTCATTCAGGACCCGGGCGATGCCATCGTGCGCATCACAACCTCGACGATTTGCGGAACCGATCTTCATATTCTGAAGGGAGATCTTCCGGCGGTGGTTAATGGACGCATTCTCGGCCACGAAGGGATTGGTGTAGTAGAGGATGCCGGCAAGGGCGTCTCGGAGTTTCATGCAGGGGACAAAGTCATCGTCTCGTGCGTCACTGCCTGCCTGAAGTGCGACTTCTGCAAACGAGACATGTATTCCCATTGCCGGCACGGCGGCTGGATCTTGGGCAACACCATAGACGGGACTCAGGCCGAGTATGTGCGCATCCCGCACGCGGATGGAAGTCTCTACACGTTCCCTGCCGATGGTGACGAAGAATCTCTTGTGATGCTTAGCGACATTTTGCCGACTGGCTTTGAGTGCGGCGTCCTGAACGGGCAAGTAAAACCTGGGGACACGGTTGCCATCGTAGGCGCGGGGCCGGTCGGCTGGCGGTTTTGTTGACGGCGCACTTTTATTCACCGGCCGCAATCTTCATGATCGATCTGGACGACAAGCGTCTGGCGATAGCGAAGCAGTTTGGCGCAACCCATATCATCAACAGCGGCGACGGACACGCCGTCCATCATGTCATGGAACTGACGGAAGGCGCGGGCGTTGACGTGGCTATCGAGGCGGTCGGAATTCCCGCCACATTCGACATTTGCCAAGATATAATCGCGGCGGGTGGACGGATTGCGAATGTGGGGGTCCACGGCAAGCCCGTAGAACTGCACATGGAAAAACTTTGGGACCGCAACATTTCGATCACCACGCGGCTGGTGGACACCGTGACGACACCGATGCTGTTGAAGGTCGTGAGTGCGGGCAAGCTGGAGCCAGCTAAGCTCGTAACGCATCACTTCGCGATGAACGACATCATGAAAGCGTAGGAGACTTTTGGAAACGCGAACAAAGAAGGTGCGCTCAAAGTGGTCCTCACAAATAGCGCGTCTCGTTGACTCGGTTGATCGCGTGCCAGGGTACATGCGATCTTTCATCTACACTAGCTTTGCGGACCTCGCGCCTTCATGGGATCCCGGCTGTTCGTGGGCGCTGCGGGATGAGCCGCGGCTCCGAGGACCTGTTGAATGCCTCGGCTGCCTATTGACCAACGATGTCTATTTCACCACTTTGGCGGACTGATTATGGACAACCTTTCGCGTTTTAAACCTCTTGTGGCTTTTGCGCTATGCCTGATGTTCGTGAGCTCTGTGTCCGCACAGAACGCGTCCCAGAAGAAAACGCTGGTAGTGAACGGGCGCGCGGCGGACGGAGTGGTTGCGCAGATCGATGGCCGCTCCTACGTGGATTTGGAAGCCTTCGCGCGAGCCATGAGCGCCACCGTGAGCTTCGAACCCGGGCGTGTGGTACTGACGATCCCGGCCGCCGAAGCCGGCGCCAATTCGGAATCTGCCACGCCAAGACTGTCAAAAGACTTTGCCATAGCGGGTATTTCACAACTGGCGGCGATGTCGGAATGGAAGGGCGCGATTGCATCCGCGATTCGGTCTGGAGTGGCGTCAGGCATGTGGCTCGGTCCCGCCCTACAGGATCACCGGGCGCGGGCAGAAGAGAGCCTAAGTAAAGCCTCATTAGCGGCAAAGAATGAATCCGATCAGAAGGCTCTGCAATTGCTCAAGAACGAGTTCGCGAACTTGGGAGAGTGGGACAGTAATACTCAAGCAGCCATCCAGGCTCTAAATGGCGAGAAAGCCGTCGATCCGAATGCGGCGCAGAACGATCCTCTTTTGCAGAAGATCACCGAGTGCAGCAGGTTCCTGAATACGATGCTGGTAAATGGCGAGTTTGCGGACGGTCCCAGTTGCCACTGAACCCGAGAGCATTTCCGTTGCGATCCGGAAAACCTTCGGACTGTCCGTAAGCATGCGGCAAAGATTGAAGATAAGTGTCAGATGCGTCTTCCCTACCTACATGCTGCCACATCCTTTCTTCTTTTCATTCCACATTATTAAGGTCGTATCAACGTGCACCCGGCAAACTGCAATTTCCGTCACCACCCAACATAAGAAAAGTTTCGTACGAACGCCGCGAGTCAATCATCCAATTGACGGGTTAAGACACTGGAGATCGTAGGTGTATTGCGTCCTCGCTAGCGTCGTCCACCTCGTCTGTCTGCCAATTCCATCCGAAGGAGAATCCTTATGCAATCCGGGCCCAGGGTTTGGTCACTATTCGCAGCCGCGCTTCTCTCCACTGTAGCCCACGCTCAGTATGGGACCACTCCAATTAAGCACGTTATCGTGATCTTTCAAGAAAATCGCTCGCCCGACAACCTCTTTCAAGGATTGTGCACCGCAAACGACGGCGTACCTGGATGCAGCGCAACTGGCGCGAAGGAAACATACGACATCGCCTCGACCTATGTGAATGCCGACGGACAGACTGTGCCACTGACGCCTGTCGGACTGGCCACCAACTTTGACCTGGACCACAGCCACGGTGGACCGAAGCTCAATGGGACCACCAGCGGATTCGATTTCGAGTACAAGAATCAGGGAATCAGCGGCAAACCCGGAGTTGTCGTTCCGCAAGTCTGCGGGGCCAACGTCTTTGGCTGCGTGGTTCCAGCCAACAATTACTCTCAATTTATGTACGTCTACAATTCGCCGGTCACGAACAGCAATGGCAGTAAAGGTGGGCTACTCGACCCCTATATCACCTTAGCAACCACCTATGGCTGGGGGAACCGGATGTTCCAGACCAACCAAGGCCCCAGTTATCCGGCGCATCAGTTTATTTTTGGCGCAACTTCGGCACCCACTGCGGGCGACGACCCACTGGGTATTTTTGTCGCAGAGAATGCCCCCGATACGAATTATGGTTGCGGCTCTGGAAACTCTGTGCAACTAATCAGAGCAAATGGCAACAGTGCTCCGCCCTTTGGCACGGAGACTCCTGGCGACGAAGTCACGCAATGCTTTACCCGGAATGCCATGGACTACCTGCTTAGTCAACCCAGCCCTAAAATCACCTGGACCTACTATGCTGAGGGCCAGACTAGTCTCTGGGTAGCGCCCAACTCGCTCTCGAACATCTGCATTCCCTCCAATGGTGTATGCACTGGGCCGGACTGGGTGAAAGGGGAGTCGAATGGTTACGTCAACACAACACCACCCGATGTCCTGAACGACATAGGCAACTGCGCACTCTCGCAGGTAAGTTGGATCACGCCAGCCGGGCAATATTCCGACCATCCAATCAATAGCGGCCAGGGCCCGTCGTGGGTGGCAGCCATTGTCAACGCCATTGGGAACAACACGAATTGCGACGGCGGCACTGGCTACTGGAAAGACACGGCCATATTCATTACCTGGGACGATTGGGGAGGTTGGTACGATCACGTGCGGCCTGTCTTCCAGACTCGCCCAAACCAGAACGATTACCAATTCGGGTTCCGTGTTCCGCTGGTGGTCGTTTCGGCCTACTCGACCAAGCCCGGGTACATCAGCAACCTGGAATACGATTTTGGCAGCATCCTAAAAGCGGTCGAAGGGATCTTTGGCCTCGGCAACCTCGGTTTTGCCGATGCTCGGGCGACCAACGATCTCCACGACTTTTTCAACTTCAAGCAAACGCCAACCACGTATAAAACGATTCCGGCTCCGCTGGCGGGAAGCTTCTTTACCCAGACCGCCGCCACGGAGGTCGATCCGCCGGATACTGACTAGGCGACAATTTTCCGGGCATTACAAGAACCGAGCCCACGGCAGCAGGAAATGCTGCCGTGGGCTTCCAGTGCTGTGGCCCCTATCCTCGCGGCACGCTCTTCATCCCCATTTGATTTGTTTGCCTTCCGGTTCCTCGATCCTTTATTTCTTTCTGAGACTCCGTCGCGTTGTGATCTCCTAATATCTTGCGTGACATAAGTCACATCCCACTGTGAGCGCTTCGGTTATGTTCGAAGTGAACGGGAAGGACTGTGGAGACAGCTATTCTGAACGAACCCGATTCAGTAATTTCCGGGTTGACCATCCAACAAGCCCAGAGCGATCGGCCAAGGGGCGCCATTACGCCCAGCCGCAAGAAACTTGTGCGCCGTGAGGGCCGCGACTTCTCGCAGCGGATTCGAGTCGCAGTTCAGATCGTTTTCTCCGCTTTGAGTCTCTGGATCGGTTTCCAGTTCTATTTATTCGTTCGCTGGGCCGAGAGCAATGGACAAACTGCCGTCGTCTCTCGTCCCCCGGGAGTGGAAGGCTGGTTGCCGATTGAAGGAATGATGCAGTTCAAGTACGTGCTCTTCAGCGGGCAATTGCCCCACGTGCATCCAGCGGCTTTCTTTTTGTTTCTTGTTTTCACGCTCAGTTCTCTCCTGTTCCGCAAATCGTTTTGCAGCTGGATTTGCCCGGTCGGAACCGTTTCCGAATATCTCTGGAAACTGGGACGCCGGGTTTTTGGTAGAACCTTCCAGCTTCCACGCTGGCTCGACTTGGCGCTTCGCTCCTTGAAGTATCTGCTATTGAGCTTTTTCGTTTACGCGGTGACGATGATGTCCGCCTCCGCCATCGCGGAGTTTATCGCCAGTCCATACGGGCTGGTGGTCGACGTGCGCATGCTCAACTTTTTTCGCTTTCTTGGAGGTACAACGGCCATCGTGGTCGCGGCGCTGCTATTCGCTTCCGTTCTCATCCAGAACTTCTGGTGCCGATATGTGTGTCCTTACGGCGCGCTGATGGGATTGGTCGCGATGCTCAGCCCGTTGCGGATCATGCGCAACCAGAGCACGTGCATCGACTGCGCCAAATGCGCGAAAGCGTGCCCGAGCGCGCTGCCGGTCGATAAACTGGTCCAGATTCGTTCGGCTGAGTGCACGGGCTGTCTCGAGTGCGTCGCGGTGTGTCCAGCTCAGGATGCGCTATCCCTGCGCATCGCAGCGCCAAAGAGCTGTCAACATGGCGTTCCTGCCTGGAGCGTGGCCGCGGGTATCGCAATTATTTTTTTTGGTTTGGTGGGATACGCAAGGTTGAGCGATCATTGGCAAACTCACCTGCCGCAAGAAGTATTCCTGAGATTGGTCCCGGCCGCAAACGAGCAGCAACACCCGATGTTGGGGAGACCGTGAACGGGTTCCCCTCCGATCACGCCCGTCGCCGAGCTCCAGACTAAGAATCGCTCGCCGCCCCAATATCCGCAAACCGGCCGCAGTGAATGATAAGATGACCCCGCGAGTGCTGTTTCAAGCAAGAAGCAAGGCTCCCCGTTCGGAAATCCGGCGAGCAGATCGAACAAGACTTGAAGTCCGGTATCAAACCAGGGAAATCGAAGAGGCGAAGCGGGCAGACAACTCCAGGAAAAACGCGCCGGGGCGAAAAAGTTCCACCACTGGCGATGCTAATCCCAGTTGCGCTCGCGATCTTGGTCTACGTCATGGCGTTGAGGTATCCGTTTATCTACGACGACATTGGGCAGGTTCTGAAGAACCCGTCCATTCAATCCTGGCAGAACCTGCCGCAGTATTTCACGCACAATGTCTGGAGCCATCTCAACGCAGTCAGCAATTATTACCGTCCACTCTTCCTACTATGGATGCTGCTGAATTTTTCGCTCTTCGGCACGAATCCGGCAGGCTGGCACGCGGCTTCGATACTGCTGCATGCGGGGGCGACGGCGCTCGTTTACCTCTTAGCCCGGCGAGACTTGAAGGATAATGCCGCGGCCGGATTTTGCGCTGCGATCTTTGCCGTACATCCCATCCACGTTGAATGCGTAACCTGGATTTCCGGCGTGACCGAACCGCTGCTGGCCGTGCTGTTTTTGGGATGCGTTCTCTGTTACCGGCGGTGGCTGGACGGCAGCGACCGTCGCTGGTACACCGCTTCTCTGGTGCTTTGCGCGCTCGCGCTGCTATCCAAAGAGACGGCGGTGATCATTGTGCCAACGCTCTTCTTTTACGAATTTTATGAAATGCGCGCGCGCGATGCGGCACCGTTGCAGAGGATGCGATATGCCGCGTGGGCACTGTCGCCTTTTGCCATCCTCACCGTGGTCTATCTGGTGGTGCGCTCGATAGTGCTCAAAGGGTTTGCTCCCGACATCGGCAGTCATGTTACGAAAACTACGGTCTTATTTACCTTGCCCGACGCTCTATGGTTTTATCTCCACAAATTAGTGTGGCCTTCTTCGCTGAGCGTTTTTTATCCATTTGCATTTGTGGATAAACCTGGTCTCGCCAACTGTGTCCTGCCCGGACTGGCTGTAGTCGGTGTCTGCGCCGGCCTGTGGATGTGGTCGCGGCGACAACTGGAAGTTTTGCCAGCTTGCGTCTGGCTGTTCCTGCCGCTGCTGCCTCCGCTGATTGCGCTCGGCCGTTTTGTACCCAGCGATCTGGTCCATGACCGCTACCTCTATCTGCCATCGATCGGTTTTGCCATGCTGGTGGCGATGGCGCTGCGGCGCATCCGCTTCGGGAGCCATACCGTGGCTGGCATACCGGTAGCGCAGACGGCAGTTTTGGCTGGGTTGGTGGTTGGGCTGAGCGCATGCACGATTGCGCAGTCGCGTTACTGGAGCAACGGCAAGCTTCTATACGCGAGGGGAATTGAGATTGCGCCGCACAGCTTGGTTGCGCTCCATCAGATGGCCGCTCTGATGTCCCAACAAAAAGACTATCCGGCTTCGCGCAAGTATCTTGAGCAGGCACTCGAGGCCTATCCGGACGACTATCAGACTCTCATCTCCGTCGGAGTGCTCGATATTTACCAGCACGACTACAATCGCGCGCTTCCACTCTTGCTGCACGCCACCGACGTCAAGACCAATACACTGGACAACCGTTCTCAGGGCACTTCTCAGGGGACCGCATATTTCTATCTGGGAATGGCACAGATGGGCGCTGGGCAACCGACGCAAGCTGAGGAATCATTTCGTCGAGCAATTAAGCTGTTGCCGCGCACTCCGCGCATGCATTATGCCCTCGCGGTTGTCTTGGAAGACGAAGGACGCGACGAAGAAGCAGAGCTGGAATTTCTAGCCGAACTTCAGGTGGATCCAAATTCCAACGCCGCGGAGAAGTTGCAAGCCTTGCGGAAGGGATCATCGCCTCCTTCCTCTTCCCTTGATAGCGACAATGACGTCTGGAACCGTATTCTCGGCAACGCTCCGTAACGCGCGGGCCCCTCTCAGTCGGAATTTCTATGAGGCAGCTTGAACGGGCTGCTGCAACGGAGCGACGTGAACTCCGCTCTCCGCATTTGCCACCAGCGTAAGATCCGCTGCACATTTTTCACAGAGCCAGTACATTTCTACTCCGCTCGCGGGTTTGTGTCTGGCCAGGCTGTCGCCGGGCGGGTAGGGCAATTTTGCGAAGTGAAAGAGTTTACCGGAATGCAGAAACCGGAAGGTCGCTGAGCACGATGGATTAGAGCATTTCGTAACCATTTGGTTTCATTGTGATACGAGGGAGTTACATCGAAAAGGGTACGGACGTAACCAGCGATCCAGACTTGCCAGCGCGGTGATCGCGGAAGTGAGGCCGTAGCAGATGGTCCTGTGAGAGTACTTGAGTGCGAGAGAACGGGAGCATGTGGAGATCCTTCGACTGCGCATGATCCTCGCTTGGCGATGATCATGCTACGCTCAGGCAGAGGCTTAGAGAGACTCTTGGACAGATCATTAGGATGATATTCTCGGTCGATACAGAAAGTGGCACCTTTTGACGATCTGAGTTGAAAAATACAGGTGGAGGTGGAGATGGCTCAAGGGGGACCAGCCAGAGAGAACTCCGGCGGCTACAAGACAATCGTTTACGTCATCTGCTCGGTGGCCGCACTGGGTGGGCTGCTATTCGGCCTGGACCAGGGATTCATCGCCAACTCACTCGAAACGATCCAGCAGCATTATCACTTCGGAGTGCAGGGCGGAGAGCGCTACTCGTCTATCCTGGCGACCGGCGGCATCGTGGGCGCGCTGCTTTCAGGCCTGTTCGCGCGATTCCTCGGGCGCAAGAAGAGTCTGCTCTTCGCCGGATTCATCTTCACTGCGGCATCGGCGCTCTCGGCTCTGCTGCCGCCGCTGCCGGTGCTGTCCGCCTGCCGCTTCGCGCTCGGCTTCGCCGTAGGGGTGGCATCCTTCGTCGTTCCTCTGTTCTTGTCCGAAACCGCCCCAGCATCCATCCGTGGCTCGATGGGTACCCTCTTCCAGTTAATGATCACGATCGGCATATTCCTGATCTCGCTGACCAACGTCTTTATCGCCCGAGCCTTCGTGAAGCCCGCCACTTCTCTGCCACTTATGTTCCTGACGATCACTGCGTTTGCCGCTCTTATGTTTTTTGGCGGCTTCATGCTGCCCGAGAGTCCGCGTTGGCTGATGCTTAAGGGGCGCAGAGACGACGCGATAACCGTCTTGCGCCGGACGATGAATACACAACACGAGATCGACAGCGAGATCGCGGAGATTGAGCAGGCGCTCCACGGCCCGCAGGGCCAGGGCGCGGGCATCGTCATGCGCGGCTACTTCATCAAGGTGCTGCTGGTGGGCGTGCTACTGCAGGTTTTTCAGCAGCTCGTCGGCATCAACATGATGATCTATTACTCGCCCACGATTTTCGGTTACGCGGGTATCAAGGGACTGCTGGCGGCGATGACTGTCCCGACCGTAAACATGATCTTCACTTTCCCGGCGATCCGCTTGGTGGAGAAGTGGGGGCGCAAGAAGCTGCTCTACGTGGGCGCGATAACGATGTTCGTCACCATGATCGCCGCTGGCGCAGCTTTCCAGGCGATCGGTTCGGTCTCCGACCCCTCCATGGTCAGTGGCATGCCAAAGGCAGTGCTGCTCGCCTCCGCGATCCTCTACATTTTTGGCTTTGCGGTTTCGTGGGGTCCGGTCGTCTGGCTTGTGTGTTCTGAAATCTTCCCGCTCGAGGGCCGCGAAATCGGCATGACGATCACGACCATGGTCAACTGGACCTTTGCGGGTTTGGTCATGGCGAACGCTCTCTCCTTCATGCAAGCGCACGGCAACGCGTCGATTTTCTATGTGTTCGCAGGCTTCTGCGTGCTCGCGGTCGTGTTCGTAGGCCTGTTCGTGCCCGAGACGAAGGGGATCACGCTCGAAGAGATGGAGTTCAATCTAAAGAACGGCGTCCGGCTGCGCGACCTTGGCAATCGCGCGGCGGGATAGGCCAAGCGCGCGACTTCCCGGCTGTTTGAGTACAGTTCCTTGCGTATTTGTCGGCCCGTTGCGTATTGTTACCGAGTGAAGTTCCCTCGCAGCAGCGGGACACTACCCTCTGTTTGTGAGGTTTGACAATGCTGCTGAATAGGGTTATCGTCGAAGTTGAGTGATCCTTGCCTGTGCGCTGTCAGATCTCCTGAGCTAAGTCGGCGCATCTGATGTATTTCTCACCTTAGTGCGACAACAACCGTGGGGTTGGCGTGCGTCTTATCAAGACAACACTTTCAGAGGCGGTAAGAGTTGGCGTAACTGGGAAAATGAAACAGTAATAATTATGACAATAAGCAGACGGCAATGCTTGGAATGCGGGGGCGAGTTGGTCATGGCGTTCTGCGCCGGCGACGGGGCGCGCCTCACGCACGGCGCGGAGAACCACAGACCAAGCTCAACGTGGAGATGCAGTACCTGCGGACATGCCTATACGGCCGAACAGCTTCGGGCAGGCAGACGGGCAAGCTCAAAAATAGTCGAGTCAGCATAACATATGAGTGGGCTCTTGATTCGCGTCTGGCCGATGCGGAGCATGAGCAGTCAAAGGATGATCACTAATGGATAACACAGCTGAAGAAAGACTTACAACGGAAACCAAGCCGGCGGAATCGGCAGTTTCAGTTTCTCCGGAGATCCCGGTCAATAAGTTTGCGGCAAACAGAATGGCCAACAAGCAGAGGAAGAAGAGAGCACATCGGCGTAAACTGCGGCGGTCGAACACAAAGGGGTAGGAGCCGCTCTGCCAGCACTTGAAAGATCACAGGCGCCTCCAGCGGTTCAGGCGAGGGCGAGGGGACAAATCCGGGATATCTTGCCCTTCAAATGTCCACTTTAGTAGGGGGTACTAAAGTAGACATTTACATGTCTACTAAAGTGGACATTTGTATGTCTACTAAAGTAGACAAAAAGGCCAAGGAATTGTCTAGGTGTTTGGACAGTTTCATGAGATTCTGTTCTATGACAGATGGGAGAGCGAGTCGTTTCCCATTGGACTCTCCAGTAATGTCCCCACTCAGGCCAAAAGAACGTTTGAATGAGCTACCCTCTCGTTTTCTTTTCCTCTTCGCGTTTTTCTCCGGATGTTCGCCTTTGATTTTCTTTGTCCTCATTGTCCCGCTCGGTGATCTTTGATCGAGGGAAAATCAGGCGCGGTTCCGGTCGAGAGTTTTGCCGGAGTCGAGAGCCCAGTATTCGCAAAGTGCGCGAATGACTGAGGCACCTGCATTGTCTCGGGCATCCGGCTGGGATCAGAATTTCACCTACGACACCTGGGGGAACCTGCTCAAGATTGAAGGGCTGTCGAGTGGGGCATCGTCGCCTTATAATGGCTGTAGGCAAAACTCTCTTAACGTCTCTGTGGACTCGAATAATCGGATTCTGAGTCCCGTGACCTACGATACCGCCGGGAACGTAATGAGCGACGCCGCGAACAGGCGGGTGGCCCGCCCTTCACGACGTCTCTTTCTTCGTTTCCCATAACGTTGGACACAGAAGAAGCGGATGGAGTAACTTTTTTACATGCATCGTGACCCGGTTAAACGAGGCTTGGTGGCAGAGCCTGAGGATTGGCGCTGGAGCAGTTATCGCTTCTATCTTCTCGACGAACCTGGGTTGGTACGCGTGAATGAAGGATGGAGAAAGATTTCGTTTGAGGCGCGGACGGCGTGAAAGGAAAATCCCATGGTGCGATCAGTCTGCCTCCCACCCGGTGCTTTCAACTTCGTTCAACACTGGTCAGATAAAATCACACATGTTGCACTTACACCTTGAATCCGCCAGCCCACTTTTATGATTCGGCCAGCGGAAGGCTGGGCTACCCGCCACCCGGCCCATTCTTTCTCAGTCATGGTGAGCGGAGCGGGATAAGCGCGAAGCGCGCGTCCCGCGCAGTCGAACCATCCCTACCTCTCAGGAAACTCGCATTTTCGTCGCGCGCACGGGAGTCGGGCAAGGTAGGGGTCCTTCGACTGCGTTCGGCCTTCGCCTCACTCGCTCAGGAAGACACCCAGCGACGTAGTGGGGTCATTTTGTCGATGCTGACTGGCGACTTCCCCATGTCTCGAAAACCGCGAGACATGGAGCACCCGCGCGGCACTCGATCAGTTCGCCGGTCTCCTTGTCCAGCATCGCGATCTGCCGGTAGCGCGTGTGTAAATCACAACCTACAATCTTGATGGGTTCGGCTCCTTTCCTCCGAGCCCTGGTTGCTTTGAGCGCACCAAGTTTACTCGGCGGCCTCGGAGCCGACACGGTTATCTAATCAGCCCGGTGGAACTACCCTAGCCTAGCTAGGAAACCGGGAAACTCGGGGACAGACGGGACGTACCCCATTTCTAATTCGCAAAAACCGGTGAACATCCCGTCTGTCCCCATATTCTTCCGTAGATTTTGGTCTGAGTGCACTTGGGCTGGCGGGTTCCAATTAGGGAGCGGAAGACGTTGAGAGAAGTCCAGAGTTAGGGGGAGTTTGGGCTATCGCTATGGCGACAATCTTGAAGAAACTACTCGTGCTATGTGGTTGCTCTGTCGCTGTAATTGTCGTGATCGTGCGCGAGTTCGGCAATGGGGCTCTTTCGTCCCGCGCCCTCAGAATCAGCTTAGCAGCTTTGGCCATAGCCGTCGGCTCAACAACAGTGGTTATGCTTAAAAGATCAGCCACGAAGTTCACCGCCTCGCGTACGGGTCATGGACCTCTGACCGATACGGGCATTCGGGAAGGGTTAGTGCGCCAGATTCGGAAGGCTAAGATTAGGGTCGTAGCAATGACTGCACTCCTCCTGCTTGGATTAGGATTGCCAGAGATCAGGAGCGCCCCTTTATGGGTGCTGCTGGTGGCGCTGGCGGTCAATCTTCTAATTACAGGCACTTCGGTGCAAACGATAGTCCGAATGAAGAGATCGTTATCTCGGATGAGCCAGCTATAGCCGAGCTGTGCCTCGCCAAAATTCCATCCGAGGCAAGACGGCGCCCGGATAGTGAGTTCGGGGCCAGTTCAAGAGGTGAAATCGACGGGTGCGATGCCATCGGACGATGACGAAGGGCGGTGCCGGGTATTTCACGAGAGGTCTTTTCGCACACCTCTCCCGTCGATTCTCTTCAATTTCCTTAAAAGATGTTCGTCGAAGCGCCGGTTTAGGCGGCCAGGTTGTAACGATGATGCAGGCCGCCAAGTCTTGGCATCGATATGACTGTGCAATCGGCATTGGGACTCTTCGCCGGTTCACGGTCGGAGGGGGTTTCCTTCTCCAACCCGAGGTGCGTCCGGTCATCGTGATAGTAACGGAGGTACTCGCGCATCAGCCGCTTCAGATGTTGTTCGTTGAGTACGATCACATGGTCAAGCAAATCGCGGCAACTCCCAACCCAGCGTTCGGCAACGCCGTTTTGCCACGGACTGCGAAAAGATGTCCTCTTCGGTTGAATCCCGAAGTTTTGGATCGCGCTGACGACTTCGGCATTAAAATTCGAGCCGCGATCAAAGAGCAGATAGCCGGGAACCGAGTCATACGGAAACGTCTCGCGCATCTGCTGCACAACCCACGCGCTGCTGGGATGTCTGGTCACATTGCAACACAAAATCCGCCGTCGATCATGCGCGATAACAAAGAAGCAGTAGAGAATGCCGAAGGTGAGAGTCGGGCGGGTGGCCCGTCCTTCACGACGTCTCTTTCTTCGTTTCCCATAACGAACCGAGGGTGCCCCATCCTTGCGCTTTTTGCAAGAGCCTGCCCTGAGCGGAGTCGAAGGGGTGGGCGGCGATGCTGCTGGTACGCTGAGCTTGTCATGCCTCGCGGCCTCCATCGTTACTATGGCGCGCAACATCTGCACTTTATCACGTGTTCCTGCTATCGGAGGCTTCCTCTTCTTCGCACGGCACGGAGCCGTGATCGCTTCCTCTCCGTGCTGGAACAGACTCGCCAGCGTTACCGTTTCGTGGTCGTGGGATATGTCGTAATGCCGGAACATATCCACTTACTAATTAGTGAGCCAGAAGTCGGAACTCCATCGACGGTGATGCAGGTGTTGAAGCAGCGTACGGCTCGGGCTTTGTTGCCGAAGACAAAACGGCGAGATCCGCGCCAGATCGAACTGTTTGAGGAGGCTCCAGAGCGTGATCCCTTCTGGCAGAGCCGCTTCTACGACTTCAACGTTTGGACACAGAAGAAGCGGATGGAGTAACTTTGTTACATGCATCGTGACCCGGTGAAACGAGGCTTAGTGACGAAGCTGGAAGATTGGCGCTGGAGCAGTTATCGCGTCTATCTTCTCGACGAGCCCGGATTGGTGCGCGTGAATGAAGGATGGAGAAAGATTTCGTTTGAGGCGCGGACGGCGTGAAAGGAAAGGCCCACGGTGCGATCAGTCTGCCTCCCACCCTTCGCAAAAACCCGCGAAGGATGGGGCACCTGTGATCTTTCAAGACGTTGTCCATTCGATCGGGACCAGAGAAGCTGATTGTGACGAGCAATCCAGTTTCCGAGGTCAGACCGAATGGACATCCATCAGAATGCCCGACTCACG
>Ga0182030_10000221_pt1 | contig 99926 bp, 81 predicted proteins | sample 812S3MmetaG_FD_121299 | JGI IMG/M metagenome (GOLD analysis project Ga0182030, IMG submission 121299) | Permafrost microbial communities from Stordalen Mire, Sweden - 812S3M metaG (Illumina Assembly) | ecosystem: Environmental > Terrestrial > Soil > Wetlands > Permafrost | place: Sweden...
CCGAGGCGACGGCAACCCCAAAGAGATCAGAACACCCGGTTCAAACACACTGAAATCCCAGTCACCCCAACACTAAAACCGCACACTGCCGCAATTCGCTGAACTTGTGCAGACCTTCCCTAGACCGGACGGAGTTGATGGCGGCTTTATTGCCTGCCTAAACGGTACCCTTAATGATTGAAGAGAAGAAGATTTCCAGCACATCGACCTTGCCTGCCAATCCTCGAACCATAGAGTCCATCAATTACTTTGAAGTCCTCGGGGTGCGCTTTGCGGCCTTGCAAATCCCCGACGTTATTCGGGAGATCGAGGGTTGGATTACTGACAGTCGGCGTGCGCATTATGTCACCGTCTCCAACGTTCATAGCGTTGTCGAAAGTCGTCAGGATGCGCAGCTCAGGCAAATTTTGAACGGAAGCGACTTAAATGTGCCGGATGGCATGCCCATCATCTGGTTGGGACGACGTCAAGGATACAACTTGCCACGACGCGTATACGGTCCGGATCTGTTCATAGAGTTTTGCAGTCAAACCCAGTCTAGAAACTACCGTCACTTCTTTTACGGCGGTGCGCCCGATGCGGTGCAAGCTCTGGTCGACAAGCTAAAGGAAAGATTTTCTGGATTCCAAGTTGCAGGATATTATTCGCCGCCGTTTCGATCACTGACTGTAGACGAAGACCTGCGAGCGATTGAAATGATTAATACTGCTGCTCCAGATGTGCTGTGGGTCGGGCTCGGCTGCCCGAAGCAGGAATTCTGGATGGCGAGGCACCGCGAAACGTTGACCGTTCCAGCAATGATCGGCATTGGGCAGGCATTTGATATTTATGCGGGCAAGCTGCGCCAGGCGCCAACGTGGATGCGGGAAAACGGTTTCGAATGGCTGTTTCGACTTCTTCTGGAGCCAAGAAGGCTATGGCGTCGCTATCTCGTCTACAACACACGCTTCATAGTATGGTTGCTGCTTGAGACCATGCGCCTCAGGAAGCAGAGGTGAGTTGCACGTTTTCTTAAGATGCATATATTCATTTCATCTCTGAGCCGGTTCATGCGCCCCACCGGAATCTGCCGACACGCCGCGAATCTCGCGCGGTGCCTTAGTGACCTGCCTAAGGTCGATAGAGTCACGCTTCTAGTCGGGCAATGGCAAGCAGACTATTTCCGGACGTCATTTGATGTTAGTTCGAGCAAGATTGAGTTGGTCTCGGTCAATATAGCCAATACTTCGCTGGAGCGTAATCGCTGGTTCGTGTTCGGATTGCCGGAGATTGCAAAGGCCTATCGACCTGACATTGTGCATTTTGGATTCCCCATACCAGTCATCGGGTCGCGCTTCAGTTGTCCGGTAGTTGTCACCGTTCATGATCTGTATCCGTACGATTACTCTGAGAGCTTTGGCCATCTCGACGGATTTTGTAAGCGTAGATTCTTCGAGCAATGCATGAAGAGATGCGATGCCGTCATCAGCGTCTCCGAGAGCACGCGGAGTGCGCTGACGCGACGCTTTCCCCGATTGTCGTCGCGCGTGCCGGTACGGGTGGTGTACAACTACGCAGATTTTGAGCCGTTTGCGGAATCTCCCGCGGGCAATCAGCGACCATTCTTATTGACGGTGGCGCAGCACCAGCCCAACAAGCGTCTGGATTTGTTGCTTGAGGCATTCGCACGCTTGCGGATCAGCGGACGCATCAGCCACGAATTTGAACTACTTGTGGTTGGCAGCGAAGGTTCGCAATCGGAAAGTCTCAGAAAACTTGCACGCGCATTGAACTTGGATGCTTGTGTCCATTGGCTTCCGCCGGTTTCAGACCGCCGGTTGGCTTGGCTTTATCAAAGTTGCCAGGCGTTCGTCGCCAGCTCCTGCATCGAGGGATTTTGCCTCCCATTGCTCGAAGCTCTATTTTTTAACTGCCGAACAGTCGCTTCCGATATCCCAGTCTTTCACGAAATTGCTGGCGAGATTCCTGTCTACTTTGATATTGCGCATGACCCGGTGAATGGTTTGGCTTCGGCTATAGTCAGGTCGCTCAGTAGAGCGCCTTCCGGCCAGCCAGACAAACCGCACTTTTCAAGAGGTAACACTGCCTCGGAGTGTTTCTCGTTGTACTCCCTTTTATTGTCGAGTGCCACCGAGGAGCGACAGCATCTCTCGGCTGCCGGTTCCTTGGATTGAGTGCTGTGCGAGGATTGCCGCATCTGATGACGGAATCGTGACCTATGAGTACTAATACTATGCCATCTGACAATCGGGGAGTGGAGCAGCGTGCGCCGTCTGTTTCGGTAGTCATACCTACACGCGATCGCAACAAAGATCTGGAGCGCTGTCTGGTCGCGGTGAGTCAACTGCAGCCCCAACCGACGGAGGTTCTTGTTGTTGACAGTGCACCCAAGGGAGATGGTGCTCGAGAAGTCGCAGCACGATGGCACGCGGTGTACATTCGAGAAACTAAACCAGGGGCCAGCCGTGCTCGCAATCGTGGCGCTCGTGTGGCGTGTGGCGATATTGTTGCCTTCACCGATGACGATGCAGCGCCCGACGTGAACTGGCTAAGTCTAATACTCCCCGATTTTAATGACGCTAAGGTGGCGCTGGTGGCCGGTAAAGTGATAGCTCCTACATCAGATCCCGAGTTGAGTCGCCTTTACGAGCTGTGCGGGTTCTTAGGTCAGGGCGATGATCGCCTTATAGTAGATCGGGATACTCCTGACTGGTTCGAGAAGGTAAACTTCTTACCTTTCGGACTTGCGCTAAATCTGGCGATTCGCCGGAGTGTGTTCCAGCAGTGGCGTGGGTTCGACGAGCGAATAGGCGTGGGCACTCCCATGCCTGGCCACGAGGAACAACACGCGTTTCTCGAGTTAATTGACCGCGGTTTTCGGCTCGTGTATGAGCCGGCTGCCCGCGTTACCCATCCTTTGTCCGCGCGCTGCGCCGAAGAGCTTCGTACGAGGAGCCTGCGTCGGATGCAGGCATCGTCTGCCTATCTGACGCTGCTGATGGTCGAGGAGCCGAAGCACTGGCGCGAGGTACTTCGCTACGTCATCGGTAAATTCAGCGGATCGCATCCCAAAGGTGTTCGAGCCGAGGACCAGATTCCCGTGTTGCGGCGCGTTCTGGCACGCATGCAAGGTCCTGGTCTCTATTTCAAAGCGCTGTCGCAAGGTCGCACCTGAGTAGCGATAAAACCGCCCACACAGTCCCCGCAAATATGGCGCACGATCTGCTTGCCAGTCTGCGCCTGCTTATGAAGAGTTCCAAAGGAGACAGCGTCAGCAATGCTTACTGATCCCAATGCACTGCATGAGACTCTCAACTCGGAGGACCGCTCAATACCAGCAGGACACAACAGGAGCAGTGGGTTCAGTGCTGGCGGAAATGCCGATTCATTCAATTTGAAAAGCGCCGCAATTCGAAGACTATCTAGGGCAGTCCACTCGCTTGAGATCGGAGCAGATTTTATCGCCGTTACCGGCGCAGTCCTGCTCGCATATTCACTCTACCGAGCGTTACATATCGGTAGGCATGCCAGCTATCACATTATGGAGGTATCTGTTGTTGGGTGCTCGGCTGCGCTCTTCTATGTCTTGATGCTGCGCGCCAGCGGTGCTTACACCCGGGCGACCAGCCTGCTGCGGGTCAGAGAAACAGAACGTGTCATCGCAGCATCTTCGCAACTTTGTCTGTTCGCATTCGGGATCAGCTTCTGGGCCGAGATTCGTTGTCCGCGATTAGTCTTCCTCTTCGCCTCGGTTCTTATCCCTATACTGGTGTTGGCTGAGAAGCAACTGATCTATATCATAGTGCGCTCACTCTACGCGCAAGGCTATGCAACCCGGCGGGCAGTTATCTATGGAGCCGGACTGAGCGGCAAACGAGCGTTTTCCGTCCTGGCCCGGTCACCGAAGTTTGGTATTGATCCTGTGGCCATAGTGGACGACGACAGCGCCCTGATTGGAACCATGGTTAGCGAGTCTGGGTACACTTCGTCCCGATGGGTGCGGGTGATGTCCGGACCGATTACGGTGGAGCTCTTGCGTCAACTTTCGGCTGAAGTGGTAGTGATCAGTTCTCCTTCCATCAGTGCCGAAGCGTTTGCGCAAATTGGTGTTGCTACCGAGGATGCAGGCGCGGCCCTGTCGTTTGTTCCGCATGACAGCTTGGTATGTAGCGCCGAGCTTACCTATTGGGATGCGGACGGCATGATCTTTGCTTCCGTTGACGAACAGGAGAGCAGCTCCATCTACGGACACTTGAAGCGCGCATTCGACTTCACGGTTGCGCTTCTGCTGCTCGTTTGGCTGTCGCCACTCCTGATCCTTATCGGCCTGGCAATTCGCTGGACATCGCATGGTCCGGCTCTGTTTACTCAGCAGCGTGTTGGAAAGAATGGCAGAAGGTTTGAGCTGTACAAGTTCCGCAGCATGGATGCCACGAGTCCTCGGTATGCAGTATCGCCGACGTCGCCTTTGGATCCAAGAATCACAAGGATTGGTGCATTTCTTAGACGCACAAGTCTGGACGAGATTCCCCAGCTCCTCAATGTTCTCAAGGGAGATATGTCACTCGTTGGGCCTCGCCCAGAGATGCCTTTCATCGTAGAGCAATACAATGCGGTGCAACGCAAGCGACTCCGCGTCGAGCAGGGTATCACCGGCCTGTGGCAGATCAGCGCTGACCGCGCTCATTCCATCCACGAAAATATTCAGTATGACTTGTACTACATCCACCATCGTAACTTCTTCATGGATCTTGCCATCCTGCTGCACACGATAGGCTTCGCCATGCGCGGCATATGAGCATACAGCAGAGTCGCAAGCGCCTCCCATGAGACAGCCCACCGATTGTTGTTGCGTGCATGTGATTAAGAACGCGCAGCCTGAGAGTGCAGCGATCTGCCGCATTGTTGCCTTGCTGTCTGAACATGTGAGGCCGCTTGGGTATCGCGTGTCAGTGGTTTGCCTTGGTGCGGGGGGACCACTGGTAGCTGAGTTGGAGGATGCTGGGGCAAAGGTTCGTATTGTCCCGTGGACCGGTGTGCGTAGCGATTTCGTCTTGTCGCGGACCTTCTGGTGGGCAATGCGCGCTGAACGTCCTGACATCGTGCATGTTCATCACGGCTCGCGCGCGGTTCGCTTGCTTTCACGTCTTGCAGGAGCGCGGGCCATAGTGCAGCATGTACACAGTCGAACCATTGAAAATCAAGGGGTACCGATCAATGGCGTTAGCTTCAGAAGTGCCGACGCGGTAATTGCAACTTCTAGGGCGGTGGCGTCTTGCCTGCGCGGCACGAGCCCCGTTGACGTAATCTATCCAGGAATTCAGTCGCCTCCATATCCCCTGCCTGTGCTTTCTAAAGGGACACTCTTGCTCGGCGTTGCCGGTAGGTTGGTGCCTCTAAAGGGCATTCATATCCTGATTAGCGCGGTCGCAAAGCTTCGCAAGAATGGTCTGGCCGTTTGCGTGCAGATCACCGGCAGCGGCCCCCAGGAGTGTGCATTGCGCAAACAAATTAGGGAATTGGAAATGGACGACCAATTCGAATTGATAGGCTGGAGCTCCGATTTAAAGACGATTCGCGAGAATTGGGACATCGCAGTTGTGCCATCCCTCGAAGAGGGTTTTGGATTGGCCGCGCTCGAGGCAATGGGAGGTGGCCGTGCAGTGATTGCAAGCCGTGTTGGAGGCCTTCCGGAGCTTGTGATCGATGGCATTACAGGACTTCTAGTGACTCCGGGAGACGTAGACGCACTTGCGGATGGAATTGCTCAGCTTGCAAACGAACGTGCTCTTCTGGAGTCGATGGGTATAGCAGGTTGGAGGCGGGCCCGCGAACAGTTTTCTGCGCTTGAGATGGCCGAAAAGACCGCCGCTCTTTATGCACGGCTGCTCTAGACCAAATCCAGAACAGCGCACTTGAGCGCAACCTAGTTGCGCGCCGACTGCCGTCAGGAACACATGAACCACGTCACGGAGCATTTCTCAAATTGGAAGGTCAACCCGCGCAAGTGGGAAATCACCTATGTTGCATCTCGCCTCACCGCGTTTCTGCGAGCGCGTTTTGACCGGGAGAGCCCCGTCAACTTCGAGGATAAGCTGATGACTCCGGCAGTTGAGAGCGAATACGTCGATTTGCTCTTTGATCCCGAGTTTCGCCGCTCCGTGGAGCAGGTGAAAGAGTACAGTTGCCTTGACGTAGTTCGTCTGGCGAACCTTTGGACGACGGCTCAGTTAGTTGGTCCGGGCATATTCGTCGAGGTTGGATCGTACAAAGGCGGGACGGCGCTGCACATCTGCAACGCAATGAGGAATCGTGATTCCGCTTTTTACTGTTTTGATCCGTTCGAGGACGGCGGCTTTGAAAGAATGGCCGAGTGTGACGCAGCCTTTCATCCAAATGATTTCAGGGATACGCAATATGAGTCGGTCGTCAGGTTATTGTCGTCAAAACCAAACGCGAGGGCAGTGCGGGGTTTTTTCCCTGCCGCAGCAGAAGGCATCGATCTGCACGACATTGCGTTCGGTCATATTGACGTGGACATCTATGATTCGACCAAGAAGTGCTTGGACTTTCTGGCACCTCGCTTGTCTCCACGAGGTGTGCTGCTTGTCGATGACGTTGGGCACCGTGAGGCTCCCGGCGTAAGAATCGCTTTGGATGAGTTCCTGGCTTGCCATCCGTCCTTCATTGCAATTCCAATGTTCCCATGTCAGGCTCTTGTTATGCTCGGGTCGCTCTGGGGACGCGACGGACTTTAGCGAAAGCATACCCATCGGACGCGTTCAAACTGACGGTGAATTCGACCACAACTATGATGGTTCAAAGTATCTCCACTACGGGACGAGTCCCGTATTACATCGAGCCTGTTCTGAATGAGGCGGCGCTGCCGGACATTGAGGCGGATTGGAACCGGCTCTGTGAGAGAGCTTCTTCTCCTAACGTATTCACCACTGTTGATTGGTATCGAGCATGGACCAGCCGCTTCGCAAGTGATGATCCGGGGCGGTCCTTTCCCAACTTGCTTGTACTTAAGCAAAACGATGTGGTTGTGGGAATCGCTCCATTCATTCGGCGCATTTCCTCTCTACTGGGAGTCCAGCTTCAAAAGCTGGAGTTCGTAACCAATCACGCAGACTACAATGAAATCGTACTGGGTGGCGACCAGGCAACTCAATTAGATGCGGTGATGAGTTTTCTCTCGGAAACCAGCGGGCAATGGGACGTAATGGATCTCCGAGAACTGCTGGATGCGGAGGGTAACAGGGCGCGAATTGAGAGCTCTTTGCAAGCCGCCGGACTCCTCTACCGCATTCTTCCGGAAGAAGACGCCTGTCCCTATTTGCCGATTGAGGGAGATTCGTCATCAGCGATGAAGAGGCTCTCTGGAGATGCGCGGCGTGTCCTTCGTAAGCGGACCGAAAAGGCCGCACACCTGGGATTGCGTCTCAGGATTATTGAGAATCCACATCAAGAGCCCGAGCTGCTGAACAGATTGATCGCTCTCGATCAGCGCTGCCACCTCCAGAAACAATGGACTCCGTTCATCAGCAAGTACCCAGAGGTCTCGCAATCATTGTTCCAGAACCTTGGCCCGCGCGGGTGGCTCTGTGTTGCAGTGCTTGAGTCGGAAAACGAGCTTGCCGGTTATCAGATAAGTTTTCGTTGTGGAGATAAGCTGTGGGATTACACGAAGGCCTATGATCGGGCATTCTCCAACCTGGCCCCAGGCACTCTAATCTTTACGGCGCTGCTGGACTACGGCTTTTCGTGCGGATTTAGCGAGTACGATTTCCTTCGCGGCGAAGAGCCTTACAAGCTGGTGTGGAGCACTGGATTTCATCGTCGTTTCAGGATACTGATTTGGAATTCGCGTTGGACTTCCAGAGTGAGAAAGTTTTTCTACCATGATGCCAGGGCAGCACTGCGCGGGGTACTAGGAAAGCGCAGTTGAGAGCACGCTTGCATCCGCAGTTCATCGGAACATATTCAAACCATGTCTACTCCGCTCTACTCAATCGAAACAATTGAATCGGACGAAATGCTTCCCAGCCTCCAGGCAGACTGGAGACGTCTTAGTAACGCCTGCGAAGCTCCAAACGTTTTTGCAACATTTGATTGGTTTCGAGCGTGGCATGTACATTTCGCTTTCGACGAGAAGTGCATGCGCCGTCTTAACGTCCTGATGTTGAAGAAAGGCGGAATCGTCACCGGTATATCACCGCTCATCCGCACGGTTTCCAACCGCTTCGGTTTCATTTTGCGAAGGCTGCAATTTGTCAGGCGCGATTGGGACTACAACGACCTCATCGTGGGCAATGACTTGGAGGGGCAGACCAAGGCAGTCGCCGATTACCTGGCGCGCACTTCCGGAGATTGGGACGTAGTTGATCTTCGAGACCTTCGCTATACCGCGAACGCAATTCCGCGCCTCGAAGCAGCACTTACTCGCGCTGGCCTATCCTATCGTCTCCTGCATGAAGAGGAGCGCTGTCCTTACATGCTGATTGACGGGCCATGGTCAGAAATATTGCAACGGCGCTCCAGTTCAACCCGCCACACATTTCGTTCTCAACAGACGCGCCTCAACAAGAGTGACAAAAGTATCCGGTTTCGCATGATTGAAGATCCAAACCAAGAACCCGGCTTACTTCAAAGGATGATTGCGGTCGAGGCCCAGAAGCGCGTTGGTGGCAAGCTATCAACGCCCGTTCTCGGGCTATACCCCGAGCTGTTTGCGTCATTGTTTGAAACGCTCGGAGCGCAGGGATGGATTCGCGTGGCTATCATGGAATCCGGTGATCGCTTGCTCTCCTGGCATCTTATGTTTCATTGTGGGGGCAAGCTATGGGGCTATCTTACCGCCTATGATCTTGAGTATTCCCGCCTGTCTCCAGGCAGCATGTCGCTTCCGGCAATCGTCGATTACGGCGTCTCCCACGGCTACACTGAATACGATTTTCTGAGTGGCGAAGAAACGTATAAGTTGGGATGGGCAAGTGGCTTCCATCAAACGTACCGGCTGTTGATTTGGAATCGGCGCTGGGCTTCGCGCCTCCGTACCTCCGTTTACCTACGCATGAAGGTAGCCCGCGATAGTCCTGAGTGTTTGACTCATCAAGCATAACGCACGAAGGAGTGTTTCTGTATGTCCGAGGATATTCCTGTTCAGCTAGCCGAGAACCTGCGGGTCTTCAGCAGCAGCCAGGCCGTTTGGGATCTCTCCGTGTACCGGTTGTATCCGGAGGAGGAATATCTGTTTCCCAAGTACTACAGGCCCGGAGACAGCGTACTTGATTTGGCTTGTGGTTTGGGAAGAACAACCCTCATGCTTCATGAAATGGGGCTCGCGGTACGCGGAGTCGACCGGTCTGACGTGCTCATTCAGATTGCAAAGCGCCGCCTTCCATATCTGGATTTGCAGCAGGGAAGTTATGATCGCATTGAAGAGGCCGATGCATCATTTTCGCACGTGTTGATCTCATTCAACGGGATCGATTACGCATTTCCTTCTGCGCAAAGAGTCACCGCTCTTCGGGAATGTGCGCGCGTCCTAAAGCCCGGAGGCACGTTTATTTATTCTTCACACAACCTCAAGTCGATGCACTGGTTTTCGCCATACTACAAACTCCGGTTGCGGTGGAAGCTTAGCAACAGTCTCAAGGCGTTTAAGGATGCCGCATACGTCCTGGAAGATGGAGCATATGCGTTCTATGCGGCTCCGGATTTCGTGGTGCGTCAGACAGAAGAAGTTGGACTGAAATTGGTGGAGATGCAATGGTTTCCTAGGTACGGGATCTCGAGCGTCGACAGATATTTTTCTCCATACATCCACTACGTGTTCACCAAACCAGTCGGCAGTGAATGATAAAGCTCTCCGTTATTATCCCAACATTCAATCGGTGTAAAGTCCTCCTCCGCACGCTCGACGCGCTGTTCGCGCAGGATCTCTCCCCGGATGACTGCGAAATCATAGTCGTGCTGGATGGTGCTACCGATGGCACTGCTGAGGCGTTACGCAGTTTGAAGCCGAAGTGCGCCTTCCGCGCGCATGAAGTTCCTCACGGTGGGCCAAGCGCTGCCCGCAATACGGGTGTTCGGATGGCGGTGGGTGAGCTTGTTCTTTTCTTGGACGATGATCTTTTCTGTACGCCGGAACTATTCCGGGTGCATTGCGAGGCTCATTCTGATTCTGAGCTACGCGTGGTACATGGGCCAATCTACATTGCACCCGGCAGTTCAGAAACCATCGTTCGTTACGTCCTGGAACAGTTCTGCGAAGGTTACTATCGATCTCTGAATCCGGAAAAGGTGCTGAGCTATCCGGGAGAAATTAGGTCTTCCATCGCTGTGCTGTCCTCCTTGGCGAATAGCTCAGTGCCAAGAGAGCTTCTTCTGCGGTGTGGCGGCTTCGACGAGGAGATTCGAGCTGCCGAGGACTTGGAACTGGGTCTGCGTTTGTGGAAAATGGGGGCAGACTTTCATTTCAAACCAACCGCGACTGCCCACGAATACTATACAAAGACTTCTTGGGAGTACTTAACGTGGCAGGCGACAACGTTGGCCGCGGGAGATCTCCGCGCATGTCGCAAGCACTCGGAGTACCGGCCATACTCGCTCGTGTCCAGCTTGGCTGAGGCTCGGGCCGGAAAGAGTTGGCTGAGAAGCCTAGCGATGAGGTTTCCAGTTTCACCGGTCCCGCTCCTTGCATTACCCCTTCTGCAAGAGAAGAGGTTCTATCGCTTTCCCATTTTTCGCAAGGCTGGGGCTCGCTTGTTTGGGATTGCTGAGCGAGTTATGCGTCTGCGCAGTGCTCTAGCCGCCTGCGGTTCATGGAAAGCATTGGAGAGTGAATTTGGCCGCAAGCTACCCTCTCTCATGTACCACAACATCGGACCTTCGCGGCCTGGCACTTTTCCCGCGCTAACCGTATCGCCCGAACAATTTGAGCAGCAAGTTCGTTGGCTAGCGCGCCATGGGTACGTCGGGATTGCTCCTTCTGACTGGATGAGGTGGCTTCACGATGGAACTGGCTTGCCTAAGAAGCCGATTCTTCTGACCTTCGATGATGCTTACGCAGACACTGCCCGCTATGCGTTTCCTATCCTCCGTCGATACGGCTTCAGTGCGGGCGTATTTGTGGTCACTAAACAGATCGGCGGGACCAACACCTGGGACGAAGCACAAGGCTCTGCCACGCTTCAACTCATGACAGCAGAACAAATTCGGTACTGGGCAGCCCATGGAATTGAGTTCGGCGCGCATAGCCGTACACATTCAGACTTGACGAGGTTGTCTGCTGAGGAATGCGCGACAGAGATTGAGGGCAGCAAGAACGATCTTGCCGATCTGCTTGACTCTCACATCGCCTCGTTTTGCTATCCCTATGGGGAATACAACGACGCCGTTCGCGAGGTGGTTCGAAAGCACTTTGACCTTGCGTTCAGTACCGAGGAAGGTCTGAACTATCTTAGCGGAGACCCGCATCTTCTCCGGCGGGCCTATGTCGGCCCAGACGATCCGCTCCTTGGATTTGCGCTGGGTGTCCGATTGGGAGGTCTGCAAAGCCTCCGAGATTTGCGCGCGCGTTTCGGCGTGCGTTCGCGGCTACGAAAAGCGATGCGGGTACTGTTTAGTCAGGGTGAGGAATAAAGCAGCAGTGCAGACTGAAAATGGATTTGTGCAACCACGGCTGGGAGAGTGATCACTGAAACATGCCATCGTTGTATGCGCCGGACTCGCGTTCTCGGGGAAATCAGAGTGAAAAACTGGATATGCGTTGCGCTGTTCGTCGGAATAGCCTTGACCATGCAGGCGCAATCTACTCCGCCGCCAACCGGCCTCGACGCGCCGCGGAGTAAAAGCGTTGAAGATGAAGATTCTGATCGCGGAGTGAATGCCAGGTCGCTTCCCAAAGATATTCTCCAGGACCAAGAAGCTTTGTTTACCATGCCCATTCACATGCGTGAGCGGCAGTGGAAGATGATGCTGCCTCTAGGAGCACTCGCGGTTGGCCTTGTCGCCACGGATACAGCATCTGAGGCTCATGTGACCAGTAGTTCGTCCACGGCCTCGCATTTCAAAACGCTCTCTGATGCCGGTTTGGCTACTATGGTGGGAGTCGGCGGCAGTATGTATTTATGGGGGCATTTTGCCCAGAACGAACATATGCGTGAGAGCGGATTTCTGAGCGGAGAAGCTGCTCTCGACGCCTACCTGGACTCCGCCCTCATCAGTTTGGTAGCTGGCCGAGACCGTCCTCTCACCGCAAACAGACGAGGCAATTTCTTTGACGGTGGTTCATCCTTTCCTTCCCAACACGCGGCTGTGAGTTGGGCGATAGCCAGCGTGATCGCCCATGAGTATCCTGGAACACTGACGCAGATTCTCAGCTATGGATTGGCGGGCGCAGTGAGCGCCGCGCGAGTAGAGGCGCACCAGCACTTCGTCAGCGACGCGGTGATTGGCAGCGCAATTGGCTGGTATCTCGGCAGGCAAGTGTTCAGGGCACGCTCCTCGAGCGCAGACATTGATCAACATAACTGGGGAACGTTTGAGCGCGACGAAAACAGCGAAGCCGAGCGCGCAACCAGTGAGATGGGTTCCAACTATGTTCCTCTGGACAGTTGGGTATATGAGGCCATTGACCGGTTGGCGGCGATGGGCTATGTGCAGACCAACTCGGCTTCGGTGCGCTCATGGACAAAGCTGGAATGCGCCCGGCTACTCGCCGAAGCAAGTAACAATGGCGCCGAGGAAGATCCTGTCGCCGCACCGCTCATGACCGCTCTGAACGCAGAACTCACGCACGAAGCAAGATTGTGGGATGGCGGAAAGAATTCGTCAGCGCGTCTGGAAGCGATCTACGGGCGATTCACTGGAATTTCCGGCACGCCACTGCGCGACTCCTATCACTTCGCGCAGACGCTGGTGGATGATGACGGACGGCCTTACGGACAGGGCCCCAGCGGAATCGTGGGAGTGTCCGGAGGTGCCGAAGCCGGACCGCTGGCATTTTATCTCCGCGGCGAGTATCAATATGCTTCCGCAAACCCGCCATATAACGTAGTTGCCCAGCAGACAATTGCCGCCTCAGACGGGTTGCCATACGGATGGAACTTGCTGTCGGGCACTACCAGTCGCTTCCGTACCGTTGAGGCTTACGCTTCGCTGAACATGTCGAACTGGCAGTTGAGCTTTGGACAACAGAGCCTGTGGTTTGGGCCGGACAGAAACACGTCGCTCATGCTTTCCAATAATGCGCAGGCAATGCCGATGCTGCGCCTCTCCCGTGTCTCACCTTTGCGGCTCCCAAGCTTTTTGGAATGGATGGGACCGGTGCATGCCGACATTTTCTTCGCCCGCGAGGGTGGAGTGCATTACGTAGCGATCGGTCCCCCGTACGTGGTTTATGGCAATGCCAGCCAGGCACTCAATCCTCCGCCTTATGTATGGGGCATAAACCTCTCCGTAAAACCAACGGCGAACTTCGAGTTTGGACTCGCCCATACAGCGATCTTTGCCGGCTATGGTCGCCCGCTTAACCTGAAGACATTTCTGCACACCTTCTCGGACCTAGGCAACGACCAAGCCATCGACCCCGGCAAGAGAACCGAAGAGTTCGTATTCTCCTACCGGATTCCCGGGCTACGGAACTGGCTCTCCGCGTACACCGAAGCGTTTTCGTATGACAATCTCTTTGAGGGGAAGTTCAAGTCGCGTTATGCCCTCGACCCTGGAATCTACCTCCCGCAGCTTCCAGGATTACGTAAAATGCAACTACGCTTGGAGGGAGTCTATACGAACCTTCCGGAGCTCACATCACCAGCTTATTTCTACAGCAACTCGCACTATGCCCAAGGCTATACAAATTACGGCCAGATCTTCGGCAGTTGGGTGGGCAGGCAGGGCAGTGGTGCTACGGCTTCGGGAACCTACTGGTTTTCCGGCAGAAACAAGGCGACGGTAAGCTATCGCAGGATGATTGCAGATAAGTCATTTCTGCAAGGAGGCCAACTCGAAGATTTCTCTGGCAGCATCACCTGGATGCTTCATCCAGGGGTCGAGTTCACTGCGATGAGCCAGTACGAGAGCTGGGACTTTCCGCTACTGGCCAACGGGGCACGATCAGATGTCACAACATCGTTTGGGCTACGTTTTTTTCCAGCAGCGCGCTGATGTCTACGCCTTGCTCGCCGCGGCTTTTTCAAGGAAATCAGCGTAGGCGATTCGGATTCCCTCTTCCATCGAAACGCGCGGACGCCAGCCATAGCTGAACAACTTCGAACTGTCCATCAACTTCCGTGGAGTTCCATCCGGCTTGCTGGTATCAAAGACAATCTCGCCTTTGAACTCAAGCACCGCACAGACCGTTCGCGCCAGTTCGCCGATGCTCAAGTCGCTGCCGTAGCCCACGTTGATCAGAGGGGCAACTTCAGGATTACCAGTCAACTTGCGATATTCTTCTTCCGGAAGATTTAGCAGAAAGACGCAGGCGTCCGCCATATCATCGCTGAAAAGAAACTCTCGCAATGGTCTACCCGTGCCCCAAACCGTCAGTCTCTGCTCACCCGCGAGTTTTGCTTCGTGTACCTTGCGAATCAATGCGGGGAGTACGTGCGACGACGTCAGGTCGTAGTTGTCTCCCGGCCCATATAGGTTGGTCGGCATTGCCGCCAAAAAGCTAGTTCCGTGCTGCCGATTGAATGCCCAGCACATCTCGATACCGGCGATTTTCGCCACCGCATAAGAACGGTTGGTGAACTCCAGTGCTCCGGCAAGCAGTTGATCTTCACTGATCGGTTGCGGAGCCAGCTTGGGATAGATACAGCTAGATCCAAGGAACAGCAATCGCTTGACCCGCGATCGGTCTGCGTTCTCGATTACGTTGCTCTGGATGCGAAGATTTTGTGCGATGAAGTCCGCAGGGAAGTCGCGGTTGGCGAGAATACCTCCCACCTTCGCCGCGGCAAGAAATACATATTCCGGGCGTTGCTCATCGAATAACGCTTCTACCGCATTCGAATCCTGCAGGTCCACCTCTTGCCGTGTACGCAGCAGAAGGTTTCTATAACCCAGCGCGCGCAACTTGCGGACGATGGCCGACCCAGCCAATCCACGATGTCCGGCGACAAAAATCTTTGCGTCTTCCTGAATGTATTTATTCATGATGGTTCAGTATCTTGAAGCCGCCCGCCCTCACCATGGCGTCGCGTTGCGCAATCTCGTAGTCCGAGTTGACCATCTCGGTCACCAACTGGTCGAAGCTGGTCTTGGGTTCCCAGCCTAACTTTGCCTTGGCCTTCGCAGGATTTCCCAGTAAAGTATCGACCTCTGTTGGACGGAAGTAGTGGGGGTCGACCGCGACAATACATCGGGCATGTTCGTCGTATCCTTTCTCCTCCACGCCTTTGCCCCGCCAGGTCAACTTGATCCCCAGTTTGTGCGCGGCTAGATCGATGAAATCGCGCACGCTGTGCTGCTCACCCGTGGCGATTACAAAGTCCTCCGCTTCTTCCTGTTGCAGCATCAGCCATTGCATCTCTGCATAGTCGCGCGCGTGGCCCCAGTCGCGCAGTGAGTCCAGGTTGCCCATAAACAGAGATTCCTGTAGTCCGGCTTTGATGCGTGACAGCGCACGCGTAATCTTACGGGTCACAAAGGTCTCGCCGCGCCTCGGCGATTCATGGTTGAACAGGATGCCGTTGCAAGCATAAATTCCATATGCTTCGCGGTAGTTCACCGCAATCCAATATGCGTACATCTTCGCTACCCCATACGGAGAGCGGGGATAGAACGGCGTAGTCTCCGTCTGCGGAATCTCCTGCACCTTGCCGAACAGTTCGGAGGTCGAAGCCTGGTAGAAGCGGGTCTTCTTCTCAAGCCCCAGAATGCGGATGGCCTCTAGAATTCGCAGCGTCCCGACCGCATCCGCGTCTGCAGTGTATTCTGGCTCTTCGAACGAAACTGCCACGTGGCTTTGCGCCCCAAGGTTGTAGATTTCGTCCGGCTGCACGCTTTGGATGATGCGTACCAAACTGCTGGTGTCTGTCAGGTCTCCATAATGCAACACAAAACGTCGGTCCCGGTCATGCGGATCCTGATAAAGATGATCGATGCGGTCCGTGTTAAACAGCGAACTGCGGCGCTTTACACCGTGAACTTCGTATCCCTTCGAAAGCAGCAACTCGGCAAGATACGATCCATCCTGTCCAGTAATGCCAGTAATCAGAGCTTTTTTCATTGCATTCATTATCTCTCAACTTCGAATTGCGCGCGAGAGCACTTACCCGCTCACTGCAGGCAGAAGTCAATCCTGACTTTTTGTGGGAAACTCACTTATTGGGAGCCGCCGGATTCAAGGCGAACGGTCAATGAGAAGCCGTAACAGTGCGCGACAGTCAATCCGAGATAAGAGGTTCGATCTCTGCATCATTGGCGGAGGTGCAACCGGGCTCGGCTGCGCGCTCGACGCGCAGCTTCGTGGTCATTCCACCGTTTTGATCGACGCGGGAGACTTCGTCTCATGTACTTCGTCGGCCTCCACCAAACTGGCGCATGGTGGAGTTCGTTATCTGCAGCAGGCCGTGGCAGACCTCGACTACGGACAGTACTCTATGGTGCGGAAAGCTCTGCACGAGCGTACGCATATGCTACGTTCCGCTCCTTTTCTCGCCCATTCGCTCGAACTGTTGGTGCCGTGCTTCAGCATCTGGGAGATCATATATTTCACTGTCGGAATGAAGCTATATGACTGGCTGGCAGGCTCCGCGAGCCTGTCTCCCAGCCGCACCTTCTTCAAGGCCAAGTCGCTAAGACGGATGCCGTCCCTGCGTAGCGAAAAGCTTGTAGGCACGGTCTCCTATGCCGACGGCCAGTTCGACGATGCCCGCTTCGGAATCGCCCTGGCACAGACCTTTGCGCAGCAAGGCGGCGAGCTGCTCAACTACGCCAAGGCCACAGGCTTCGGCAAGAATGCTGAAGGAAAACTCTCCTCCATGGAGGTCGAAGATCAACGCACCGGAGAGCGTTTCCAGATTCATGCAAAGATCTTCGTGAACTGTACGGGACCATTCGCGGATCATCTCCGCCGGATGGCGAATCCCGCGCTTTCAGAGCGCCTTCGGCTGAGCAAAGGCGTACACCTGCTGCTTCCTTTGGAGGCGCTGCACAGCGAATCCGCACTGCTCATCCCAAAGACGGAAGATGGCCGGGTGATCTTTGCGATTCCATGGCTTGGCCGTTTATTGGTTGGAACCACGGAAGAGGACGCAGAGCTGACGGACGAAATGGTGGTCACACCTGCAGAGATCAGCTTCCTGCTCAAGTACATCAATCATTACTTGAATGCGAACCTGACGCCGAAGGATGTGCTCTCGGCCTTTGCCGGAGTACGTCCGTTGGTGAAATCGAGGGTGAAACACTGGAGTAGTTCCCGTGCGGGGTATGACGATACAGTGAACACCAGGAAACTGATTCGCGACCATGAGATTGAGGTCGATGAACATAGCAATCTCATCAGCGTTCTTGGCGGCAAATGGACCACCTACCGCGTCATGGCCGAAGACGCCATAAATCATGCTGAACGAATGATTTCCGGCAAGCCAGGCACGTGCAAGACGCTGGAGTTTCCGCTCACTGGTTCCTCGGGGTATACGTCTAATTACTGGAAGAAGTTGGTAGAGGATGATCAACTATCGCCGGAAACTGCCCGCCATCTCGCCCAGAAGTTCGGCACCGATTCACTCAAGATCATGGAGTTGACCAGGCAGAGCCCGCAACTTCTGCAGCCGTTTGTCGAGGGTGGCATTCCCATCTGTGCAGAGGCCGTATACGCGATTCGCGAGGAGATGGCGCAGACCATCGAAGATATTCTCTTGCGAAGAATTGGCGTGCAATTCCATAGCTGGAAGGAAGCCGTGCAAGCCGCACCCATGGTGGGTCAACTGCTGGCCGCGGAGTTTGCCTGGAGCGACGGCCAGACCAGCGACGCGATCGACGCCTACCTTTCCTCAATTCGGCATTTGCTCCAGCACGCCGGCATAGAAGAGTAGTCGGTGGTTTTCGTCCTAGGCTTCGGGTTTCGCCGGGAGTGTCCTCGGATGGCTACGGGCCGAACGGTCCACGCGCTCCCAGAAGGCCATGAAGTAATCCACGGCCGAGAGCAGCGAGACCACCAACATGAACCAGATTGAGATCCGGGCAATCAATTCGACACCAATGATGAAGCCGAAGAAGTTCCACTCGTACCAGCCGTGAGCCAGAATCGCGGAAACCACGGCCACAATCTGCAGCACCATCTTGAGCTTGCCTATATCGCGCGCCTGAATGGCAAAACCTTCGGTGGCGGCCACGGAGCGTAGCCCGCTAATCAGGAATTCGCGCCCCAGCACCAGCACCACAATCCATGGCGGCATCAGGTTTGGCGTGAAGCGAACCAGCAGGATTAGTCCGGCGGCAACAAGCAGTTTGTCGGCCATGGGGTCCAGCAGAATTCCCATGCTGCTGATCTGTCCATGTTTACGCGCCAGATAGCCGTCCAGCCCATCGGTAATCGAGGCGAGGATGAAGATTCCGGCGGCCAGCAACTCCTGCTCTCCGCGCGGAAAGATGTTGGTGGAAAGAACCCAAACGAGGAAAGGGATACAGCCAATTCTGCTTAACGTGATCGAATTGGGCAGATTCAGCAAATCGAAGCCATCCCCAGGCTCTGCAAGGTCACTTAAAAGTATGCGGGAACAAGCACTGAAAAGCAACGCACCCAGACTGCAACGATTCCACGTTTGCCGATATCTGTTTGTCGCTCCGGCATGGGCTGGTTATACTTTCTGCAAACAATGGCCAGCATTCTATACGGAGTCAACGGGGAAGGGGCTGGGCACTCAACCCGTTCGCGGGAGATTATCCTTCACCTGCAGAGCCAGGGCCATTCCGTGGTGGCCGCTTCGTTTGACCGTGGCGTGCGCAACCTGGCTGACATCTGCGAGGTGCAGGAGATACACGGCTTCCGCTTCACCTACATAAACAACCAGGTGCGCTACAATCGCACCCTCGCCAACAATCTTTTCCATGCCCGCAAGGCCACGAAGAGCCTCCGCGATCTCACCCAACTCATCGACGAGCGGGGCATTGAACTCGTGATCACGGATTTTGAGCCGCTCACCTCGCGCGCCGCCCGGCGCCGCAAAGTTCCTGTCATCTCCATTGACAATCAGCACATCCTCACGCACTTCATGGTCGCAACCCCACGCCGCTACGCAACCGATGCCGCTGCCGCCAAGCTGGTGACGCGCCTGATGACTCCCTATGCAACGCACTATCTGGTAACCTCATTTTTCGACGCACCGGGACGCCGCAAAAACTCCGAACTCGTTCCGCCCATCCTGCGAAAGCAATTCCATGACGCGGTGCCGAGCGACGATGGAGCGATCCTTGTATATGTCACCTCACCGGCCCCTGCGCTGGTCAAGATCCTGACTTCCGTCCGAGCCGAGTTCATTGCCTACGGCTTTGAACGCGAAGGGCGCGAGGGCAATATTCTGTACAAGAAACCAAGCTTCGACACTTTTTTCCGGGATCTGGTTCATGCCCAGGCGATCATCGCGAATGCTGGGTTTTCATTGGTCACCGAGGCACTTCATCTTGGGAAACCGTACCTCGCCGTCCCGGTTCGAAATCAGTTCGAGCAGATATTCAATGCCTTCTGGCTTGACCGAATGGGGTATGGCGCTTTCTGGGAAGTATTGACCAAGGAGCGTGTTGAATCCTTTCTCTTTAACATTCCTCAATTTCGTGAGAAGCTTACCGACTGTCCAAGGAAATCGAATTGTGAGCTGTTCAAGAAACTCGATTCGCTGATCGCTTCCTGCCTCCGGCGGTAGGGAAAGGGAAGCGCGAACTATGCTTCTTAAGTTCGTCATAAACACCCGGTATTGGAACACCATGAAATGGATTTGAATCGCGATAAACAGGGATCAACGCTACCGCAACGCTAGGAGGAAAACGGATGATTCAGTTTCTGATTTGTATCGGTGCACTCGCCTTTTTAATGCTGGTGGCCTATCGCGGCTTCAGCGTTATTCTCTTTGCGCCAATCGCCGCTCTGGCGGCCGTTCTGCTCACCAGTCCACGCGCCGTGCTACCGGTTTACAGCGGTCTGTTCATGGAAAGCATGGTTGTCTTTGTCAAACTCTACTTCCCAGCCTTCATGCTCGGTGCAATCTTTGGCAAACTGATCGAGATCTCCGGTTTTGCCAAGTCAATTGTCAGGGCAGTCATTGGCATATTGGGTGAGAAGAGCGCCATATTTTCCATCGTGGTCGTCTGCGCCCTGCTGACCTATTTCGGCGTTTCTCTGTTTGTTGTGGTATTCGCAGTCTATCCGTTCGCGGCTGAAATGTTCCGCCAAGGCAATATCCCCAAGCGCCTCATTCCCGGAACCATCGCGCTCGGCTCGTTCACCTTCACCATGGACTGTCTGCCGGGCACGCCGCAGATCCAGAACATTATCCCCACCACATTCTTCCACACCACCATCTACGCCGCTCCTATCCTGGGCACGCTGGGCGCGGTTTACATCTTGATCATTGGAATGTCGTACCTGGAGTGGATGCGCCACCGTGCGCACGTCGCGGGCGAGGGATACGGCACAGGCCACATCAATGAAACAGTGATAGAGGACACCGGTAAACTGGTAAATCCGTTGATCGCGGTCTCGCCTCTGTTTGCGGTCGGCATTGCAAACTGGGTGATGACGAAGAAGGTGATTCCGACGTTGTACGGGACCTCCTCATCGATCATGTTGAACCCCATGGCCAAGCCGATCCTGCAGGATGTGACCAAGTTGAACGGCATCTGGTCGGTCGAAACGGCTCTGTTGATCGGCATCCTCCTGGTGGTTATCTTCGGATTCAGCAGGGTGGGAAAACAGTTTGCCGAAGGCAGCAAGTCGGCGATTGCAGGCGCTCTATTGGCTTCCCTGAACACCGCCTCCGAGTACGGTTTTGGTGCGGTGATCGCGGCTCTGCCGGGCTTCCTGATCGTGCGGGACGCGCTGTCTCACATCCCCAATCCGCTGGTCAATGAAGCCATCAGCGTCAACATTCTGGCTGGTATTACCGGTTCGGCCTCCGGCGGCATGAGTATTGCCCTGGCGGCAATGGCAAACCAGTTTATTGCTGCGGCGAATGCTCACGGCATTCCGATGGAAGTGCTGCACAGGGTAGCAGCCATGGCCTCTGGCGGCATGGATACAATGCCCCACAACGGCGCGGTCATTACGTTGCTGATGGTGACCGGACTTACTCACCGGCAGTCTTACAAAGACGTTTTCGCCATGACATGCATCAAGACATCCGCTGTCTTTGTGGTCATCGCGGTCTTCTACCTGACGCATTTGGTGTAGGCTGCGCAGGTTGGTTCGTGCTGAGGAAACTCGGTGCGCGGTGAAAACAGAAGCAATACTCCGGGGCGCGTCTTCCTCCATCGCGAGCAGACGACCCCGGATTTGTTTTGTCGCTAGCTTCTTCGCTCGCGGAAAAAACTTTGCAGAATCTCCGTGCAGCGGCCCGCCAGAACTCCCTCCGTGACCTCTACTCGATGATTCAAGCGTGGATGGTTGATCACCTGCATGATGCCGCCAACCGCGCCGGCTTTTGAGTCGCGCGCGCCGAACACCAGCCGGTTGATGCGCGCATGGACGACCGCTCCGGCACACATCGCGCACGGCTCCAGCGTGACATATAGCTCGCAGTTGCTGAGGCGGTAGTTGGCCAGTTCGCGCGCCGCGTCGCGCAACGCCTGCATCTCCGCGTGCGCCGTGGGATCGGCGAGCGTGATCACCTGGTTCCAGCCGCGCCCCACGATGCGCCCATCGCAGACCACGACCGCTCCGACCGGAACCTCTTCGCCAACGGCGGCCATGCTGGCAATCCGCAGCGCCTCCTCCATCCAGCGCTCATCGGAAGCTATGTCGCGTGTGCTTTCGTCAGGAGGCATACAGGCGTCCTAAGCAGGCTCCTGCTGGGTCATGCAGTGGATCGCACCAAGTCCCCAGATCAGATCGCCGCAATAAATCGGAACTACGCCATGCCGGGGCAGCGCTCTCTGAATCACATTCAGCGCTTTCAAATCGTTCGGATCATCAAAGGTCGGCACCAGCACCGTGTTGTTCGAGATATAGAAGTTGGCGTAGCTTGCGGGTACGCGCTGTCCTTTGAAAAGCACTGGCGCGGGCATCGGCAGCGGAATGATATCGAGCGCCTTGCCAGCAGTGTCGGTCATCTTGCGCAGCCTTTTCAGATTCTCTTTAAGGATGATGTGATTCTCATCCGCCTGGTCGGCTTCAAACGCCGCCAGCACCGTGCTCGGTCCGACGAAGCGCGCGATGTCGTCCACGTGGCCGTGAGTGTCATCGCCAACAATGCCGCGCTCCAGCCATAGAATCTTCTTCACTCCGAGCATGCGCCCCAACGCGGCCTCAATCTCATCGCGCGTCACGCCAGGATTGCGCTGCTGCACCTCACTAAGCAGGCACTCCTCGGTAGTCAGTAGCAGGCCACGTCCGTTTACGTCGATCGAGCCGCCCTCAAGAACCATCTGGCGCGCGCCATCACCAGCAGAAATCGCAGTCTCAAAGGCTTTGCAATCACGGAGCGCCGCAATCTTCTCCGGCAGCGCATTGTCCAACTGCCAGTTTCTGTACTTCGCCCACGCGTTGAACTTCCAGTTGGTCAGTGCAACCTCGCCAGCTTTGTTCTTTACAAATATTGGTCCGGAGTCGCGTAGCCATCCGCGATTGGTCGGCCACGGGTGAAAGCCGATCCGGTCTTGCAAGGCGGGCAGCACATTTGCATGTGTCAATATGGTTCGCGCCTCAACCTCAGCCTTGGCGTCATTGACGATCAACTCCACCCGCGCTGCCCGCCCCAGGTGCCGCACAATCTCGGCGTACACGTACGGAATCGGCGCGAATTTCCCGGGCCAGTCGCTACGATTGTGGGGCCATGCCAGCCACGTCGCGCTTTGCGGTTCCCACTCTGCAGGCATGCGGAAGCCCAACGCGGCTGGGGAGTGTGCTGCAATGTTTTTCGCCATCTACTTGCCGAACCTCTGCGTGATCGGCCCGTATGCGTCAATGCGACGATCGCGCAGGAAGGGCCAGTTGCGGCGAATCTCCTCTTGCAACTTCACGTCCACCGTGCCGATGAGAATCTCTTCCTGCTCGTGCGAAGCCTTTGCGATAATCCTGCCGAACGGATCGGCGAGGAATGAGCCTCCCCAGAAATCCAGCCCCGCGCCACTTACCTCGTTGCCGCGAATGTTGCCCGTCTCGTGTCCCACGCGGTTAACAGCCGCGACATATACGCCGTTGGCAATGGCGTGCGCACGCTGGATGGTGAACCACGCATCGTACTGCGCCGCGCCCCACTCCGCCTTCTCCCCTGGATGCCAGCCAATGGCCGTTGGATAAAAGATAATGTTGGCGCCCTGCAGTGCGGTCAGCCTCGCGCCCTCCGGATACCACTGATCCCAGCAGACCAGCGTTCCAACCGAGCCTTCCTCCAGTTCAAAGCTCTTGAAGCCGAGGTCGCCAGGAGTGAAGTAATACTTCTCGTAATAGAGCGGATCGTCGGGGATGTGCATCTTGCGGTAGGTGCCGCGGATTTCGCCGTCGCTGCCGATGATGACCGCCGTGTTGTGGTAGAGCCCCGGTGCGCGCCGCTCGAACAGTGAAAGCTCAATGGCCACGGTTAACTCGCGGGCTACGGCGCAAAAGCGAGCGGTGCTCGGTCCCGGAATCGCCTCAGCCAGGTCAAACAGGGCGGTGTCTTCGCGCTGACAGAAATACTGGGTCAGAAAGAGCTCCGGAAGGCAGATGACCTTCGCTCCACGCCGGGCCGCCTCACGGACGTGCTCTACGGCGCGCTCCAAGTTGTCCTCTGGTTCGGAGGAGCAGCGTATCTGTACCAGGCCCACCTCGAATTTCTCGGCTGCCACTTATTCCTCCAACACGATCAGTGTCATCTTAGAATATCAAAGCCAAAGGTGCATCCAATGGTATCCTTTTCATCTGGCTAGGAACTACTATGACGACCCTGCCGAAACGCGTTGACGACCAGACGGTGCTCTCGAATGAGTCCATTCGCGAGGCCGAGGAGATTTTTAACAGTCACCTCAAGCGCGTCGGGCTCAAGCACACCGGGCAGCGCGACGCCATCCTGCGCACATTTCTGGAAACTCACGACCATCTCTCAACCGAAGGGTTGCACCAATTGGTCAAGCGCAGCGATCCCCGCATAGGATTCACCACGGTGTACCGCACGCTCAAACTGTTGACCGAATGCGGACTCGCCAGCGAGGTTGCTTTTCACGACGGCGTGACGCGCTACGAGCACCAGTACAATCGGCGCAGCCATCATCACATGGTATGCACCGAGTGCGGCAGTTCGGTTGAATTTTTTTCGCCGGAGATCGAAAAGCTGGAAAAAGACATTGGCCGCAAACATCATTACATTACTACGCGCCACACTTTCCAGGTCTACGGCGTATGCGACCAGTGCCAGCACAAGAAGCAGATGCGGTTCAAACGCTGATCTGGAACTGGTTGCGTTTTGTTTCGCACTCCGGACTTGACACTCACGGCGGGAACATTTATCTGTTAGGGCTTCCTTCAGTCGCGTAACGGCTCTAGCGCGTTTTCAGAAAGGGAACCATTGATTATAAAGGTCTTCTATCACGATAAATGCTTTGACGGAGCCTGCTCGGCATCGCTGTTCACGCGCTTCTACCGCGAGCGCATCCGCCCCGGCGCGGGGTTCCAGTACCAAGGCTTGCTGCATCGTGCGGGAGCGCTGTTCAACATCGATGACTTCAGCGGAGACGAGAACGCGATTGTCGACTTCAAGTATCTAGCCTCGGAAAAACTGACGTGGTGGTTTGACCACCATGAGAGCGCATTCCTCACGGAAGAAGACTCGGAATACTTCGAGCGGCAGCAGACCAACAAGCAGTTCTTCGATCCCGATTTCAAGTCATGCACAAAGTTTCTGGCCACGGTTGCGCAAAGCCGCTTCGGCTTTGATATGGCTCCGGTAGAGGAGCTGGTGCAATGGGCTGACATTGTGGACGGCGCGTCGTATGAGAGCGCCGAAGCCGCCGTGGGGATGAAGGAACCGGCGATGCGCATCACCATGGCCATTGAAGCCAATCAGGATCCGGCGTTCATTCCGCGCCTCATCGAGTTACTCGCCTATCGCTCGCTGGAAGAGATCATTACCACGCCGTTTGTTGCCACGCAGATTCCTCCGCTGTTGGAGCGGCACCAGCGCTCGATCGATATCATCCGCAAGCACAGCGCCTGCGTCGATCAGACGATTTACTTTGACGTGACCGGATACGACCTGGAGGGCTACAACAAGTTCATCCCGTACTACCTGCATCCGGAGAGCGTTTACAGCGTGGGACTGAGCAAGAGCAGCTTCCGCGTGAAGATTTCGGTGGGCTCAAATCCGTGGACACCCGCGGAAAACATGATCAATCTCGCCAAAATCTGTGAGCGCTATGGCGGTGGAGGACACGCACGCGTAGGGGCCATCAGCTTTCCTCCTGGAGAGTTCGCGCGCGCCACGCAGGCGGCTGATGAGATCGTTGCAGAGCTGCGCACGCACGCCCGCAAGCATCACGCGGGATAGTTGGACGTATTATCGCTGTTCGTGGCGGCATCGTCTCGGCGAGGGCACGATTGATTTTGTAGGTAATGGTTGAAAAACCGAAGGTTACCGGTCAGATAACAGTTGAGCGAAGTCGCGAACGATTGACTGATCGGTTACACTGCTAGGCTATGGCATTGACGAGCAAGTTACTCCTGAGTCTCTCGTTCAGCCTCGCATTGCTCTCCCCGGGAGCTGTGGTTCTCGCCCAGGGCGGACGGAGCGGTGCCGTGCCGAATGGTGCGAAGGTCGATGCACCCGATCCGGCGACAAAATCTCTCACGCCACAACAGCGCTTCGCCTGTGACGTGGTGCGCTCGGCGGTCGCATTGCCGCAGAGCACCCCGCAAGATCGTTTGCGCGTGCTGACTTCGGCGGCGCAGGTGATTGCTCCGATCCGTCCTGCGCTGGCAAAGATTTATAGCCGCGAAGGTCTGCGAGTGGAACAGGAGTTGATCCAGCGCGGCGAACAACCTGTGAGCTCGATGCTGAGTTCCGGCCCAGTGGATTGCAAAGCCGTGCAGACTCTGGTGGAGAGCATTCCGGCGCAGCGCGTGGACGCTTCGGAGACCACGCTGGTGGCGGCGATTGGAGTTTGTCCGGCGGTGAAGGGAATCGCGCAGCGGCTGGTTGATGCAGGACTCGAGGAGCACAAGCTGGCTCCGCGCGCTACCCTGGCGCTGATGGAGCGCGTGGGACTGAGCTCGACGTGGTCGCAGGAAAAGTTTGTGAAACTCTTCGATTCGTTGCCTGCGGATGCGGCCCAGATGGCGCATGAGGCTCCGAACCTGGCGGCAATGTATGCGAGCGTGGCGGGCACGGTGAACGCAGGAGCGGCGCAAAAGACCGGGCTGAGTTTTCTGCTGTGGCTGGGTAAGCTGCCACCGAGCGGAGACCGCTCCATCGCCGTGAACGTCACGACGGGAGCGATGAAGCAGGCGCTCGGCGAAAAAGCATATGAGGACGCGATGGCCAGCGATGTGGGCGCACGGCAAGTTGCGCAGAGCGCGGGCGGAGACGCCGAGATCTCGCTTCCGGTAGAAGAGTCCGCTTCCGTGTTGAAGGCAATGCAATCGGCAACCGAGGACCGGACGAAGGAGTTGGAGGCGCTGCCTCCGTCGCAGCGAGCGCGTGAGGCGGCGGCAAGTGGCTTTGCCAGCGGCATCGGCGGCGATGGCACGCTGGCGTCGCGCTACTTCGATCTGGCGTTCATGGCTTTGAATTCGGTGTGGAGTGATCGCGCCAAGGTGAGTGACGCTGCGGGAGTAGTGCAGGAAGTCAGCGAGGCGGCAGCGCAGGTGAATTCGGTGGATGCCTTGCGGCGGACGCGAGGACTGGACGATCCCACGGCGCAGGCAATCGGCATGATCTCCGTGGCGCGAGTTGTAGCCAGCAAAGATGAAAGCGAGGCGACTTCAGCGAGCCGCTAGGACTACGCGACTGGCACTGATTGCTGAGCAACGCCGCGCTTGGCAAGCAGCAGGCCGATCCAGCAGCTTACTGGCCAGGTGATTAGCCACGACAACCAGTACCAGTGCGGCCAGGCCTTGCTCCAGTTGGGAATAGTCGCGGCTACGCCCATTGTTTCTCCGAGGATAAAGAACCAGAATACATGCTGTGCAGCGCGGCTTGCAGCAAGTCGGGCGCAGAGCCAGGCACAGAGAATCGAGATGACCACGAAGAATGCTGTGCTCGCTATGAGAGCGGTATCGGAGGGGATCCGGCCCTTGACGAAATCTCCCGGGAATAGATGCGAAAGCAATGGGTCTGTTCCCATCACAAGGACGACCGAGAGCATGTAGCTGCCAACAACCACTCCGATGGACTTTAACATTTATTCCCCCACGTGAGCGTGATTCATCCCAGTTAGTTACTGCGGTGTAGATTGCTTGCCAGCGCAGTTGCCGTTGAAAAAGCCAAGTGCCTCACCGTGCTGCGCAAATGGTTTCGGAGGCAGGTACGTGGCTCATTCTTGCCCATTTTTCGCTATTCGCTCTTCCCAGGCTAGAAGTGCCAGGGGATGGCAGGGACGGGGCACCGAAATGCGGGTAGAGACTCAACTGCCCCGCGTCTTCAGGAACGCGGGGCATGGAAAGCGAGAGAGTCGTGCTGGCTCAGGCGACTTTGCCGAAGCCGGCAATGGGTTCAACGGTCAGCCGCGCAACTTGAGCGCGCTGAGGCTCGGGGGAGAGCAGCTTCATCTTGTTCCAGTCGTACGGAAACTCTTTGCCGCAATCGAGGCATACGACATAAGTTTCCTTGGCTCCAGCAACACGCGATGTGCCATTGGTTTTCTTCGCCGTGATTGGGAAACTGTAATTCTTGTGCCAGCAGCCGAAGAGCATGTCAAGTACATTAAGCATGTGATCTACCTCCTGGTTCCACGACTCGAGCCCTAGCCCCTTACCTTGGCTCTCTTACTTAGATTCCCATCCGGGTATAAAGGTTCGTTAATCGCCGAAACTGAATGTGCCGCGCTATGTGTAAGTTAGGTACATGCACAAGAGTTATTATTGCGAGCTTGATGACGTGTACAGCGGATTGTCCGTTATTTACGGGCCAATGCGCGAAATCCCCTGGGTTGGCGGCCTGTCACGATGGGGCGCTGATTGGATGACCTTGCAGCAGTGCGGAATGTTTGAGCTTCGCGTGGGGCCTTCTTTGCGTCCGGATGACCCCAAAGAATTGGACGACGGGTGCGATACAATCGGCGTTAGCCATGTCATCTGATTTTGTTCATCTGCATCTTCATACGGACTACTCCATGCTGGACGGCGCCTGCGATACCAAGGTGCTGTGCAAGCGCGCCAAAGAGCTGAACATGCCTGCCGTCGCAATGACGGACCACGGCAACATCTTCGGCGCGGTCCATTTTTTCAATGACGCAAAGGCCGAAGGGATCAAGCCGATTCTCGGCTGCGAGCTTTATGTCTGCAAGAAGGAAGATCACCGGGCAGAGCCGCAGGGCGACAGCTACAACCATTTGATTGTGCTGGCGGAGAACGAAACAGGCTACAAGAATCTGACGAAGATCTGTTCGGAGGCGTCACTGCACGGCTTCTATTACAAGCCGCGAGTCAGCAAGCGCTATCTTGCAGAGCACTCCGAGGGACTGATTGGATTGTCAGCGTGTTTGAAAGGCGAAGTTGCCGAGCGGCTGATGGAAGGCAAGTACGAGGCCGCGCGCACAGCAGCCAAGACGCTGGAGGATATTTTTGGACGCGGGAATTTCTTTCTGGAGATACAGGACCAGGGATTGCCCGAGGAGAAGAAAATTCAGAAGGAGCTGCTCCGGCTGGAGAAGAATCTCGACATTACGATGGTGGCGACCAATGACAGCCACTACATTTGCGAAGACGATTGCCGCGCGCAGGACGTGATGATCTGCATTCAGACCGGCAAGTCGATCAACGATCCGAACCGGATGAAGTTCCAGACCAACCAGTTTTTTGTGAAGAGCTATGACGAGATGGCGAAGGTCTTCTCCGGCTACGAACAATTTCTGACGCGCACGGTTGGAATTGCGGAGCGCTGCAACCTGAAGATGGTGAAGGTGGAGAATCCTTTTCCGAAATTCGATGTGCCGGAAGGCGAATCGATTGACAGCTACTTTGAGCGGATTGCGCGCGAGGGTATGGGGCGGCGCATGAATCTGCTGCGCGAGTTGAAGGAGCGGGGCAAGCTGCGGCACAGCTTTGGGGAATACGAAGAACGCTTGAACCGCGAGATTGGCATCATCAAGCAGATGAAGTTTCCCGGCTATTTTCTGATTGTGTGGGACTTTATCCGCTATGCGCGTGAGCAGGGAATTCCGGTGGGTCCGGGGCGCGGATCAGCGGCGGGATCGCTGGTGGGCTACGCGATGGGCATCACCGACGTCGATCCCATCCAGAATGATTTGCTGTTTGAGCGCTTCCTGAATCCGGAACGCGTCTCGATGCCCGACATCGACGTGGACTTCTGCATGAACCGGCGCGGCGAGGTCATTAGTTATGTGACCGAAAAGTATGGACGCGAGCAGGTAGCGCAGATCATCACCTTTGGTACGCTGGCGGCGAAGGCGGCAATCAAGGATACAGGGCGCGTACTGGATATGCCCTACAACGAAGTGGACCGCATCGCCAAGATGATTCCGGGCACGCCGGGAATGACGATTGATAGAGCGATGGAAGACGTTGCGGCGTTCAAGGATGCGTACACGGGCGACGAGGCGATCCGCACGCTGGTGGACACGGCGAAGAAGCTGGAAGGAATGGTGCGCAACTCAGGCGTACACGCCAGCGCGGTGGTGATCGCTCCGGTGCCGTTGGATGAACTGGTGCCGCTGTACAAAACGAAGAACGATGAAATTGTCACGGCCTATGACATGAAGGCAGTGGAAAAGATGGGCCTGCTGAAGATGGACTTCCTCGGGCTCACGACGCTGACCATCATTGACGACTGCATGAAGCTCATCAAGCAGACGCGCGGCGAAACCGTGGTGATGGAAAAGATTTCGCTGGAGGATGCGGAGACATATCAGAAGGTCTTTCACAAGGGACAGACCTCTGGGGTCTTCCAGTTTGAATCCGACGGCATGAGAGACGTGCTGCGGCGCTATCAGCCGACGAACGTGGAAGACCTGACGGCATTGAATGCGCTGTACCGTCCGGGTCCGATTCAGGGCGGCATGATCGATGACTTCATCGAGCGCAAGTGGGGACGCAAGAAAGTTGACTACATGCTGCCGGAGCTGGAGCGGCTGCTGAAAGAGACCTTCGGCGTAATCGTGTATCAGGAACAGGTGATGCAGATCGCCAACGTGATTGCCGGGTATTCGCTGGGCGAGGCGGATTTGCTGCGTCGGGCGATGGGAAAAAAGAACGAAGAGGAGATGGGCAAGCAGCGCGAGCGCTTTATGCAGGGCGCGGCGGAGCGAAAGTTTTCGACGGAAAAATCAGGACGAATCTTTGATCTGATGGCTGAATTTGCGGGCTACGGATTCAACAAGTCGCACTCGGCGGCCTATGCGCTGGTGGCCTATCACACGGCGTATCTGAAGACGCACTATCCGGTGGAGTTCATGGCGGCGCTGCTGACTTCGGTGACAGGCAAGACCGAAGACGTGGTGAAGTACATTGCGGAATCGCGCGAGATGGGGATTGAGGTGCTCGCTCCGGACGTGCATGAATCGGCTGCGAACTTTACTCCGATCCTTTCGCCGGAAGGTTACAAGATCAGGTTTGGGCTTTCGGCGGTGAAGAACGTTGGGCACAACGCGATTGCTTCGATTGTGGAGGCTCGCGGGACGGGACGCTTCAAGGGGATCTACGACTTCTGCGAGCGCGTAGATTTGCGTCAGCTCAATAAACGCGTGCTGGAATCGCTGATCAAGAGCGGCGCGATGGATTCGCTGGGACGGCGCTCACAACTGATGGACGCGCTGGACAAGGCGATGGAGCAGGCACAGAAAGCGGCGCGGGATCGCGACGCGGGGCAGCATGGGCTGTTCGGAGTCTTTGAAGATGCGAACCCGGTGGCCGGTGCGGCGGAGGGGCTGGGGAATACTCCGGACTGGGAAGAGAGTGTGCGGCTGGCGAACGAGAAAGAGATTCTGGGCTTCTGGATCAGCGGACATCCGCTGGAAAAATACACGGACAAGATTGAAGATCTACACGCGCTGAAGACGACGGAAGTGCTGGCGATGAAACGCTCGACTCCGAAGAATGAAGATATTTCAGTGGCGGGACTGATCACCGGCGTGCGCGTGGCGAAGACTCGCAAGGGCGATCTGATGGCCGGGCTGGTGCTGGAAGATATGCATGGGCGCGTAGAGGCCGCAGTGTTTCCGGAGGCGTACAAAAAGTTGAGCGAGAAGGTGAAGCTGGAGATTCCGGTGCTGGTGCGGGCGGCGGTGCGAGTGGAAGAAGATGCGTCGCCAAAGCTGTTCATCAATGAGATTACTCCGCTGGACGAGGCGAAGGTGAAACTGCCGCGCTCACTGCGGATTGCGATTCAGTTGCCGGATGCGCTGCCGGAGACGGTGGACGCGCTGCATGGGTTGTTCACGCGATCAAAGGGCGATGCGAAGGTGCTGTTCGACCTGGTGCGTCCGGGCGAGTTCGTAGTGGTGATGGAAGCCGAAGGCTATAATGTGTTAGCAGACCGCGCGTTCATGAAGAGCGTGCAACAGTTGTGCGGCGCCGAATCAATCAAGGTCATCGACTAGGACGAGAAGAACGCATGGAAGCTGGAACGAAGACCGATCAGGAACTGGAAAAAGTGGAGCGCCAGATTGCGCAGCTCGAAGAGGTCGCGAGCGGCAATCAGGAGGCGCAGAAACAGCTAAGGACCTTGCACGACCGGGTGGACGGACTGCGACGGCAGGTACACGCGAACTATGACGCGTGGAAGCGCACGGAGCTGGCGCGGCATCCGCAGCGTCCGTACCTGATGGACTACGTGCAACATATGTTCACGGATTTCTCAGAGATTCACGGGGACCGCGCATTTGGCGACGATGCGGCGCTGGTTTGCGGGATGGCGCGCTTCCAGGGCGACCCAGTGCTGGTGGTGGGTACGCAAAAAGGCCGCGACACCAAGCAGAAAATCCACCAGAACTTCGGGATGCCGAATCCCGAGGGATATCGCAAAGCAATCCGGGCGATGAAGATTGCGGAGAAGTTCGGGCGGCCTATATTCACATTGATCGATACACCGGGAGCGTTTCCTGGACTGGGCGCGGAAGAGCGTGGACAGGGCGAGGCGATTGCCTACAACCTGCGCGAGATGGCGCGGCTGAAGGTTCCGATTCTGGTGACGGTGACGGGCGAGGGCGGCTCAGGCGGCGCGCTGGCGATTGCCGTGGGCGACAGGGTTTTCATGCTGGAGAACAGCGTGTACTCGGTGATTTCGCCGGAGGGCTGCGCGTCTATCATGTGGCGCGATGCCAGCAAACGCGACCTTGCGGCACAGGCCATGCACATTACCGCGCCTGACCTGCTGGGCTTTGGAATCATTGACGCGATTGTGCCCGAACCAGAGGGAGGCGCGCACACCGATCATGCGAAGACCGCAGAAATCCTGGGCAAGGTGTTGGCAGAGAATCTTGCGGAGTTGCGAAAGCTGAGCACGGCAGAGATGCTGGACGCGCGCTACGAGAAGTTCCGGACGATGGCGCAGTTTTACAAGGAAGAATAGCGCGAGCGGAAGCTTGAGGAATGCGAGTGCGGGGGAGAACATTTCCCCGCTCTTTTTTTTGCGCGAAACCTTACGGGCATGAGTGATCCAGCCTGGATCAACGGCGTATGGGCTGGCTTGTGTTCTGGCACCGGAGGGCAAGCTGGATGAGGCGTTCACGAACTTGCAGTATGAGGTTGAGCACGCGCTGGGGGCTGAAACCCGGCAGACTTGCGCAGGATTCCAAGCTTAAACCTCTGCAAAGAGATCCGCGCTTTGCGGAGCTTGTAGCAACTTCGCGCCAGCATGCAGTGGCGCCTCAAGAGACGAATTAGGGCAGTTGCAAAAATAGATACAGACAGTTACCGGCCATCGGCCAGGGCACGAATCATGGCGATGGGTTCGTTCATGATATGAATCGATTTGGAGATTGCCGGGAACGCGAAGGTATAAATAATTCCAAGCATTGCCATTAGAGCAAGTGCGCTACTGCGAGACGTCTTCATTTCTCAACTCCCACGTAGATATAGAAAAAGACTTATCCGATGTGAGTAACTTAATACAGATAGGTGTGGCTCAGCCTTAGGGAAGCGCATCGCGGGCTGTCGAAGGTAATGGGGTTTTGTTACTAATGGAATCAATCCCGCAATAGGAACAGGAATACGGCGAAGTTAAGCACGAATGGCCATGTCCGAAGACGTGGCCATTGGTGCAATTGGGCCGACCAAGCTTACATGTGTACCAGTTCGGCGGGAGCTTCTTCGGGGATGGTGGAAGCAGCCTGGGGTGTGGCGTGGCCGCGCTTGGCTCCCTGGTTGTGCTTGGGATCTTTGAGGAGGAAGACCATGGGAATCATGGCGAGGAAGACGACAGCCATGATTTTGAAGGCTTCTACGAAGGAGAGCATGGCGGCCTGTTGCTGCACCATTCCGTAAAGTGCGCCAAGAGCGCGTCGCGAGGCGGTTGCAGGGTCTGTGCCCCTGGTGATGAAGAATCCGGTGAACTGGTGCAGCCGTTCATAGGTGCGCGGCTGCCCGGGAAGCAGATGTTCGATGAGGCGGTTCTGGTGGAACTGCTGACGGCGGGCGAGCAGGGTGGTCATCACGGCGATTCCAACGCTGCCGCCGATGTTGCGCATGAGGTTGAAGATGCTGGTGGCGTTGCCCATCTTCTCCCGCGAGATGTGCGACATGGCGGCGGCCGAGAGTGGGACAAAGACGAGGGCCATGGCACCGCCCTGCATGACCTGGGGCCAGAAGATGTCCCAGTATCCAGCGTTGAGATTGAGGCTGGAGAGCATGAACATGGTGGCTGCACAGACACCGAATCCGATGACCAGCAGCTTGCGCACGTCCACCTTGGCGGCGATGGCTCCAACCAGAAAGGTAAGGAGCAATGAGCCAAGGCCGCGCGGAGAGAGCGCCAGGCCGGCCTGCATGGATGGATAGTTGAGCAGCGTCTCAAGATATTGCGGCAGCAGAACCATGCTGGCGTAAAGGCAGAAGCCGACGGCAGACATAATGAAGACGCCGACGGCGAACGAGCGGTCTTTGAGCGAACGCAGATCGACAATGGGATGGGCAACCATCATCTCGCGAATGACGAAGGCGATGAGTCCGACGATGCAGAGGAAGGCTTCGATGCGAATGTCGCGCGAGCCAAGCCAATCCTTGCGCTGTCCTGTGTCAAGCAGTATTTGCAGGGAGCCGAGACCGAGGGCGAGCAGGCCGATGCCCCAGAGGTCGACTCCGCTATCGCGCTTGAGCTTGATGTACGACGGGTCATGGATGAAACGCGTCATCATCCACAGCGAGAAGATGCCGACGGGAATGTTGAGATAGAAGATCCAGCGCCAGGTGTAGTTGTCGGTAATCCAGCCGCCAAGGGTGGGGCCGACGATGGGCGCGACGATGATTCCGAGAGCGTAGGCGGCCATGGCTTGGCCGTGCTTCTCCTTGGGGAAGGTCTCAAAGAGGATAGCCTGTGCGAGAGGTTGCAGTCCGCCTCCGGCTAGGCCCTGGAAGACGCGGAAGACGATGAGCTGCGAAAGAGTGGAGGCGGTGCCGCAGAGCAAGGAGGCAAGGGTGAATCCGGCGACGCAGAAGAGCAGCATTCTGCGGCGGCCAAAGTAGCTGGCCAGCCAACCTGACATGGGCAGAATGATGGCGTTGGCGACCAGGTAAGAGGTGACGACCCAGGTGCCTTCCTCATAAGTGGCGCTCAGGTTTCCGGCGATATGAGGGATGGAGACGTTGACCACCGTGGTGTCAAGGACCTCCATGAAGGTGGCCAGCATCACGGAGATGGTCACAATCCACGGGTTCACATGGCGGGCGGCAGAGGTCATGGCGAGAAAATACTAGAGCGATACATCGCAGCTTAGCACGTTGGGAACACAGGTCTGTGACGGAGAGCACCGGAGGGAGGTATTTTGAACGGGAGTGGGGGTCCAAGGAAAGAGCAACTACCCAACCCTCCGCCATAGAGCTGCTGCGCAGCCGGGTACGCGGCAACAGGCTTAGCGACGGGTACGGGCCAAATGATGGCCCTTCCGGTCGCTGACGCTGGCCGCTCCGGCTGCGGGCGCATAGGCGTCGGGTAACGCTGGCGCTGCCGGCTGCGGGCGCACAGGCGTCGGGTAACGCTGGCGCTGCCGGCTGCGGGCGCACAGGCGTCGGGTAACGCTGGCGCTGCCGGCTGCGGGCGCACAGGCGGCTGCCGTATAATGTCGGATGACAAGAGCACGCAAAGCTTTGCAGACAAGTCAATTGCGTGCGACTGAAGGATGGCTTTTCAATGGCAAGTATCGATGTTGCCCTGAACGAGGGCACCGACAGCCGCCAACATCGCGAGCCGGTCGTAAACAATTTCAGTATCCAGGTTGCTACTGTAAACGGATCGGGCTCACAGTCCGCGAACTCGGTCCTGCTTCGTACCATCTTCCTGATGGGCGTTCCCGTCAGCGGTAAGAACCTTTTCCCCTCGAATATTGCCGGATTGCCGACGTGGTTCACCATTCGCGTAAATAAAGATGGATTTGTGGCGCGTAAACGCGATTCGGAGATATTGGTGGCGATGAATCCGGAGACCGCGACGGAGGACGTGCGCGCGCTGAAGCCGGGTTCGGTGGTGGTGTATGACGAACCGCTGAAGCTGGACGCGGTGCGCGACGATGTGGAGTTTTTCGCAATTCCATATGACAAGCTGGTGGGGCCGGTTGCTCCGGAGCCAAAGCTGAAGAAGCTGCTGCGCAATATGGTTTACGTGGGCGTGCTGGCTCACCTGCTGCATCTGGAACTGGCCGAAGTGGATGTGGCGATCGGCAAACAGTTTGCCGGAAAAAAGCGCGCCACAGAGGTGAACATTGCTGCGGCGCGCGCCGGATACGACTACGCCGTGGCGAACTTGAAGCCCACGCGCTTCGCAGTGGAGCGCATGAATGAGAATGCGAACAAGATCATCATTGACGGCAACTCGGCTGGAGCACTGGGCGCGCTGTTTGGCGGAGTAACGGTGGTGCCGTGGTATCCGATTACGCCTTCCTCCTCGCTGGTTGAGAGCCTGATGGAGTACTTGAAGGAATACCGCGTTGACGCTGATGGGAAAGCGACGTTTGCCATAGTGCAGGCCGAGGATGAGCTTGCGGCAATTGGCATGGTGCTGGGAGCTTCGTGGTCAGGAGCACGGGCGATGACGGCAACGTCAGGGCCGGGAATTTCGCTGATGGCGGAGTTCACGGGGCTGGGCTACTACGCGGAGATTCCGGCAGTGATCTGGGACGTGCAGAGGGTTGGCCCTTCGACGGGATTGCCGACGCGCACGGCGCAGGGCGATCTGCTCTCCACGGCGTTTCTCTCGCACGGAGACACCAAGCATCCGATGCTGCTGCCATGCTCGGCGGCGGAGTGCTTTGATTTTGGGATTGCGGCATTCGACCTGGCCGAGCGGTTGCAGACTCCCGTGTTTGTGATGAGCGATCTGGATATTGGCATGAACAACTGGGTGAGCGAGCCGTTTACGTATCCGGAGAAGCCGCTGGATCGCGGCAAGGTTCTGAGCAAAGAAGATATGGACCGGCTGGGAAGTTTTGCGCGCTACAAGGATGTGGACGGCGACGGAATTGGATATCGCACGCTGCCGGGAACCGAGCATCCGAACGCGGCGTGGTTTGCGCGCGGCAGTGGACACAACGAGCGGGCGCAGTACTCCGAGCGTCCTGACGATTACGTAAACAACCTCGACCGTCTGAGTCGCAAATGGCAGACGGCGCGCACGATTGTGCCGGGTCCGGTGCTGGAGCACAGCGCGGCGGGGGCGAAGATTGGAGTGATCGCCTTCGGGTCGTCGCACTGGGGGATTGTGGAGAGCGTTGTCGAGTTGAAGCAGCAGGGAATTGAGGTGGATTACCTGCGGCTGCGGGCGTATCCGTTCAGCGAGGCTGTGGCGGAGTTCATTGCGTCGCACGAAAGGGTTTACGTGGTGGAGCAGAACCGCGATGCGCAGATGCTGCAATTGATCAAGATGGATATTGCGGCCGCAGACGTAGTAAGGCTGCGCAGCGTGCTGCACTACAACGGACATCCGCTGACAGCGCAGTTCGTAACCGAGAGCATTGTGTCTCAGGAAAACGCATCGCAGGAGCAGAAGTAATGGCTACCACACCGAATCCTCCCGTAAAGACGAACCGCATTGGACTTTCCGTAATTGACTATCGCGGGAGCAAGAGCACGCTCTGCGCCGGGTGCGGGCATAACGCGATCAGCGAGCGCATCATCGACGCGTTTTACGAGATGGGCATTGAGCCCGAACACGTTGCGAAGTTGAGCGGCATCGGCTGCTCGTCGAAGACTCCGGCGTATTTCTTGAGCCGCGCACACAGCTTCAACTCCGTGCATGGACGCATGCCGGCGATTGCAACGGGCGCGGCGGTTGCGAATCACAAGATGCACCACATCGGAGTGAGCGGCGACGGCGACACGGCCTCGATTGGCATGGGACAGTTCGCGCACTTGATGCGGCGCAACCTGCCGATGATCTACATCATTGAAGACAACGGCGTGTATGGATTGACGAAGGGACAGTTTTCGGCGACGGCCGATCTGGGATCGAAGCTGAAGACCGGCACCATCGCCGAGCTTCCGGCGATTGATACCTGCGCGCTGGCGATTGAGTTGGGCGCAACGTTTGTGGCGCGGAGTTTTTCAGGCGACAAGAAACAGTTGCAGGCCTTGCTGAAGGCGGCCATCGCGCATAACGGAACGGTGCTGCTGGACGTGATCTCTCCGTGCGTGACGTTCAACGATCACGAGGGCTCTACGAAGAGTTACAAGTTCATGAAGGACCACGAAGAGCCGCTGCATGACATCAACTTTGTTCCGGCCTTTGAGGAGATTGACGTGGAGTACGAGCCCGGCAGCGGAGTGGACATCACGATGCACGATGGATCGAAGATGCACCTGACGAAGCTGGAAGAAGACTACAATCCGACGGATCGCATCCAGGCCTTGACGCGTCTGGCTGAGGCTCGGGAGAACAATGAAGTGCTGACCGGGCTGTTCTATCTGAACGCCGGACAGCCGAGCTTTACCGATCTGCTGAACCTGGTGGATCGACCGATTGGCACGCTGCCGCAGGATGTGGTGCGTCCGGCGAAGGAAGTGCTGGATGGAATTATGGAAGAGTATCGGTGAAGAAGCTAGAGCGGCTCCGCCAAGAGATCAAGCTCGGACTTGACGAGATCAAGGCTGGAAAAGTGGCGCCGTTGGACATTGAGAAGATAAAGGCCGAAGGGCGCAGTCAACTCGCTGCGGGAAGGCGTAAGAAGAGTTGATACAGTTTTCAGGGCGCGGAGCAATCCGCGCCCCTTTCTTATATACGCAAAATGGATAGAGCCTAAGGAAAGTTCAACCGCCCCACTCAAGCCAACAGCGGGCTTGAATGGGCCACCCGCGTTAGCCAAAAGAGGGCGAACATGGGGCACCAGAAGCGCGAACCTCTATAATTCTGTTTGCAATCTGCATTCTCTTGAACGGAGTCCTTGTGGCATACAACGATCTGCGTGAATGGATAGCGGCGCTGGAAAAAGCCGGAGAGCTCAAGCGCATTAAAGCCGAAGTCGATCCGGTGCTGGAAGTGACCGAGATTACCGACCGGGTCTCGAAGTGGGGCGCAAAGAATGGCAAGGGGCCGGGCGGTCCGGCACTGCTGTTTGAGAATGTGAAGGGGCATCCGGGACACAAGATTTTCATCAACCAGTTTGGCTCCGAGCGGCGCATGAACCTGGCGCTGGGCTCGAACTCGCTGGATGAGATTGCGGAGCGCATTCATCAGATGATGGACGTGAAGACTCCACAGGGATTGCTGGAAAAGATCAAGATGCTGCCGATGCTGGCGGACCTGGGAAACATGTTTCCGAAGCGGGTTTCGAGCGGGCCTTGTAAAGAGGTGATCAAGCGCAGTGGATTCTCGCTGCTGGATTTTCCGATTCTGCAATGCTGGCCGCAGGACGGCGGACGGTTCATTACGTTGCCTTGCGTGATGACGCGCGATCCGCGGACGGGCAAGCGCAATATTGGAATGTATCGCATGCACGTTTATGACGAGACGACCACGGGGATGCACTGGCAGCGGCACAAGAACGCGGCTGAGCATCAGCGGGAGTTGATGCGCGCGGCAGTGGCCAACGGGCCGACGCTGGGCAAGACTTCGTCGGTGGATATTATGGCGCGCAGCGGCGGCGCCAGCATTGCGGTGCAGGGCAAGCCGGTAAACGGGCGCATGGACGTTGCGGTGGCAATTGGGACTGATCCGGCGCTGACGTTTTCGGCGATTGTGCCCGCGCCACCCGACATTGAGGAATACATGATTGCGGGCTTCTTGCGCGGCAAGCCGGTGGAAGTGGTGAAGTGCGAGACCAGCGACCTGGAGGTTCCGGCGAACGCGGAGATTGTGCTGGAAGGCTGGGTTGATATTGGCGAGATGAAGGTGGAAGGACCGTTCGGCGACCACACGGGGTTCTATTCGCTGGAGGATTTGTATCCGGTCTTTCACGTGGAGTGCATCACGCATCGCAAGAATCCGATTTATGCGGCGACCATTGTGGGCAAGCCTCCGCAGGAGGATGCTTGGATGGCGCTGGCGGTGGAGCGGATCTTTCTGCCGGCGGCGAAGATGATGATTCCGGAGCTGGTGGATTTCCATCTGCCGCCGGAAGGCGTGGCGCACAACCTGATGATCATCTCGATCCGGAAGTCGTATCCGGGGCAGGCGCGCAAGGTGATGAACGCGATCTGGTCACTGGGGCAGGCGATGTTCACCAAGTGCATTGTGGTGGTGGACGAAGATTGCGACGTGAAGGACCTGCGCGAGGTGACCTTGCGGGCGCTGAACAATATTGATCCCGAACGCGATATTCAGTTCATGCTGGGGCCGGTGGATTCGCTGGATCACGCCTCACGGTTGCCGAATTTCGGTAGCAAGATGGGCATTGATGCGACGCGCAAGTGGTCGACCGAAGGATTTGACCGTCCGTGGCCGGATGAGGTGGAGATGTCTGCGGAGATCAAGGAGCGGATCACGAAGCGCTGGAAGGAATTTGGATTGGAGTAGCGCGGAAGACCGCAGACTCGGTTTCAGTGAGTGCGATAGTGCATATAGGCTGCGGTCAACACAACCCAGATCGGTGCGGAGATTAGCATTGCGATAAACAGTCCTCTGAATGCCGCCAGAGGAGATTGCATTTCAGGAAGAGACACACGTCCAGTTTCCATATACATAGTGGCCCGGGCGCTGCCGTTGGCAACGACCTTATTAAATTGCGTGAGATGGTTGAGGCGGAATAAGCCTAACACATTCGTCTCCTCGTTCCAGAAATAACTCCGAATCAGAGCATGTGCGAGCGCGAAATGATTTGCCAGCGAAATTCGGCGCGGCGCAGAACCAAAGTTTCCGTTCGCCGGCTTTCCGTAACATAGACGGAAAACAGGTCAGGGCCTGTCTGCGCTGGACAACGCGAAGCGAACTCGATCCGCAATCGGCGGGTGCGAGTAATCCCAGAAGACGAGAAACGGCGCGGGATTGGGATAGGAATACGAATTCTGGCCGAGTAGCTGGAAAGCCTGGGCCGCGACCTGAGCATAGTCCGGCGTGACCGGGCGGGTGACGGCCAAGCCGTACATATCGGCATGATGCTCCTCCCAGCGGCTGAAGGAGTTGGCCAGCGGATCGCCGAAGAAGCTCAGCACTCCAGCGAGCAAGAACAGCAGCGGAAGCGAGGACCAATCGGCAAGCGAGCGAATATGCCAGGCGTTGCCATAGCGCTGGAGCACGGCCTGCGCCAGATGCTGAAGCACGTAGAGTCCCACGAACATGAGCAGCGCGGTGAAGGCGAGGCCAAGGTAGATGTGGTGCAGAACGTAGTGGCCCATCTCATGTCCGAAGACGAAAAGTGTCTGGCCGATGGTAAGGTCGCGGGCGGTGGTGTCCCAGACGACGATGCGCTTGGTGGCTCCGAAGCCTGTGACGTAGGCGTTGTAGGTGGTCACCTTGTCGCTGGCGTGCATGAGGAAGATGCGCGATTCGGGAATGTTGAGGCCCGCGCTGTGCGCGAGGTTGCGGAGCTGCGTGGTGAGCTCGGGACTGGTGTTGGCGAGCGGCTCAAAGCGATTAAAGAGCGGATCGATGATGACGGGCGCGGCAAAGACCATGGCGGCCATGATGGGCAGCGTGACGAGCCAGGAGTAGAACCACCATCGCGTGGGAGCCTTGCGGATTCCGGTGTAAAGGCCCCAGAGGCAGAGGGTGGCGAAGATGATGACGAGCAGCTCGGCCTTTGCCCAGTCGCCTAGCCATGATGCCCAGCCCTGCACGCTGAGTCCGTAGACGCGCGAGACATGGTGGCCGTAGATCTCCAGAGGCAATTCAAAGACGGCGAGCGTGAGCAGCAGGGTGGGCACAAAGATGATGGCCTGCACAAGGCGGTTGCGTGAGATGGACTCCGCCACACGCTGCACACGAGGTCCGAAGCGCACCGCAATGAGCACGGCGAGCACGATGAGGCTGAAGAGCGTAGAGGCCAGCGAGAGCACGACGCTGGTGCGGTGCAATCCCTCGGACTTGTGAAGCTGATCAGGCGTGAGCGTGTACGCGGTGATGGTGCGCTGGGCGACGGCTTCTCCGGGAGAGAGCTTGAGTGCGGCGGGCATGGAACCTCGATGATAGCTATTTCAACATAGGAATCAGGTCAATGCTCGCAGCCGGGTAATGACCGCGATCTTTCGAACTATGAGTTCAGAGTTTACCGCTAAATGGGGAAATGCGGCGGGCGGGGTGGGACAAGATCAACAGCCCACATCTGCCAACGACGCTTCGCAGCCGGGTAGGCGGCAAGAACGACCGCTCCGGTCGCGGGCGCTTGGCAGATATGGGGCACCAGAGAGGGACTCGAACCTATGTGGTCCCCACCTGCTGTTGGCTGAACCATATGCTTTATTCGACGGGAAGCAGGACGAACGAACGAACACAGATACGGTTTTGTACGGTCACCCCGGAAGCGTTTAGAACCTGCTCAACAGTCGGAGATAAGGTGGTGTACACCACACTGCCATTCCTTGCGACCCGTAAGGTCGATGGGGGCTTGTTGATGATCGTATATGTCGCGCCCGCGTCTGGACCCGTAAGCATTGTGGCGCGGGTCGTCTCGATGTTTAACGTGTATGTGCCGGCAGTTGTCGCCGAGTAAGTGAACGTGAGCGAACCCTCGTCCGAGCTTCCGCCCGCTGGAGAGGATGGACCGGGCTGAGTAATGATCACATCCTGAAACTGCGATGTTCCGGTGTGGTTGGCGCTGAATGTGAAGGTTCCTTGCGTGACGTACGTCTTGATGGCCACACCAGCGTCGCTAACGGGCGTGAGATCACTGTTGAACCCGGATGGCGAAATCAAACATGAAGCGATGCCCGTGGAGTCGTAGGTTCCTGTTAGCCGCTGCGCAGCAACAGGGAGCGAGAAAACACATAGTAAGGCGGCTGCGGTTGCAAGTCTGCCGAACGCTGACAGCATGGGCTTGTGCAATTTCATTTGAGTTCTCCTCCGCGCTATGAAGTTAGAACAGGAATCCAAGTTGCCCATTGGCACAAACGATTCCCTACGATCCTCCCCACACTCGCCAGCAGCGGGGAACCGTATCGAGAACCGCTCAATGTTTATTCCTCGCCGTTCCGCTGTGTAAAAGCGCATCACAACCCGCAGTTCGCGCCATTCGACGGGCGGGTTGCTCCACAGGGTAGAACCTAATTGCCAAAGCAGTGCTGCAGGGGAGAACATAAGTTGTTTGTGTTATTGGCGTTGACTCTTTAAGGAAGTGATCTCATACAGATGGCGACAGGGCAGAAGGACACTCCAACTGAAATTGCACCAGCCAAGGGAAAGCTCGGAATTTTGATCGTCGGACTGGGAGCTGTGGCAACCACATTTGTGGCCGGCGTAGAAGCCGTACGCAAGGGTATTGCGGCCCCGATCGGTTCGTTGACGCAGATGGGCACGATCCGCCTGGGAAAGCGTACAGATGGGCGCTCGCCGCTAATCAAGGATTTTGTTCCACTTGCGGAATTGAATGACCTGGTCTTTGGCGGCTGGGACATTTTTACCGACAGCGCCTATGAAGCGGCTGCCCATGCCAAGGTTCTGGAAAGCGAGCTGCTCCTCCAGCTCAAGCCGTTCCTGAACAAAATCAAGCCGATGCCCGCGGTCTTCGATCACAAGTACGTCAAGCTGATCAGCGGACCGAACGTGAAGACCGGCAAAGACAAGATGGAACTCGCCAACCAGCTTCGCGAGGACATTCGCAACTTCAAGAAGAAGAACAAGTGCGCTCGACTGGTGATGATCTGGTGCGCCTCCACTGAAAGCTTCCAGAAGGCAGGCAAGGTTCACGCTTCGCTTGAGGCTTTTGAAAAAGGACTGAAGGCAAGCGACCAGAACATTGCGCCTTCACAGATTTACGCATACGCGGCGCTGCAGGAAGGTGTGCCGTTCGCAAATGGCGCGCCGAATCTTACGGTCGATCTGCCCTTCATGCAGGAGCTGTCACGGCAGAACAATGCGCCCATCGCGGGCAAGGACTTCAAGACAGGGCAGACGCTGATGAAGACCATTCTGGCTCCGGGCTTCAAGGCGCGCATGCTGGGCGTGAGCGGATGGTTCTCCACCAACATCCTCGGCAATCGAGATGGTGAAGTGCTGGAAGATCCGGGCTCGTTCAAAACCAAGGAAGAATCGAAGCTGAGCGTGCTGGACGAGATCCTGCAGCCGAAGCTTTATCCGGTTCTGTACGGCGATATCCTCCACAAGGTGCGCATCAATTACTATCCGCCACGCGGCGACAACAAAGAAGGCTGGGACAATATCGACATCTTCGGATGGCTTGGCTATCCGATGCAGATCAAGGTGGATTTCCTCTGCCGCGATTCGATTCTGGCGGCTCCGCTGGCGCTGGATATTGTGCTCTTCCTTGACCTGGCGGCGCGCACTGCGGAACTGAAGGGAATCGGCATCCAGGAGTGGATGAGCTTCTACTTCAAGTCTCCGATGGTGGCCAAAGGGCTTTATCCCGAGCATGACCTGTTCATCCAGATGATCAAGATGAAGAACACGCTTCGCCACATTCGCGGCGAGGAATTGATCACCCACCTTGGACTTGAGTACTACGACTAAGGCTTACGATTTGCAGATGCACAGGGCAGGAGCTAAGGCTTCTGCCCTTCTGTTTTAGACGTCAGCACGGCCTGATTTTGACCGGAACAGAATATTTTGCAGGCTGGCACACCAAGAGCTCAAAAAGGCATCTTAGTTCGGATGAAGAGTTCTTGGTCTCAGTTCGGGCTGCATCTGTCTATGGCGCTGCTGCTGTTCGCCTCAGTGGGACTGACGGCGCAAACGCAAGGAACTTTTCGCGGCGAAGTGGTGGCTGCGCCTCGCGGAGAGCCTGCATCCGGGTTGATCTACATGATGGGTCGCGATGGCAACGTGCGCCGCGTGGTGCTGGCGCGCGCGGCGATTGTTTATGACGCGGCGGTTCCGGATCGCGAGCGCAAGCCACCTGCCCAGAGAGCGCTGGTTCCGGGCACCGAGGTTCGCGTGACGGCACTGGTTGACGCCAACAGCGGAGAGTGGACCGCATCCCGCGTGGAAGTGATCACCAATCACGCCGCCCGCTTCGAGGACGACTACGGCGAAGGCGGCGGCGCGCCGGACGAAGTGAATTCGCAGGATCGAACCGTGGTTGACATCAGAACCATCTGAGCTGTGCCTTCGGTCAGATTGAATCGCTGGTGTAGCGTCCTCGTGCGCAGTTGCCGGACTTCGTGAGCTCAACTGATCTACGCACTCGGTCACGCCGTTAGCCGTAGGTGAGGTCGGTGCTCTGTCCAACTTCGATAATGTAACCGTCAGGATCACGGATGTAGCAGCGAATCTCCCCGTACTTGGGGATCGGTTCCGTGATGAATTCGGCTCCACGACCTTTCCATAATTTGTAGCACGCTTGAATATCCGCAACCCGGAAATTCATAAAGCTGTTGATGTGATTCGGGTCGGGTACGCTAAGGGTTACCGTCGGTTTGTCGGGGGTCGGCCCGCCGCCCATGTTCATAATCATCCAGATATTCGCGAGTTGAAGGTAGCCAGGCGCGTTGCCGTCTCCCAAGCTGAGAATGCGAGCGCCGAAGACTTTTTCGTAGTAGCGAGCCGATCTTTCGACGTCCTTAACGGTGAGAAAGTGTGCGACGCTGAACCCGTCGCGCGGAGGCATCTCATAGCGATTCTCTCCGATTTGTACGCTGTTCATTGACGACCCCTTATCGATACATTGCCCATCTGCTGATTCTGGTTCATTCGTATTCATAGCTGCGCGAAGAGACATTCGATCGAAGACCTGCGTGTTCAGGGCTTACACAAAACTGTGGTTTGGCACGTCGTTTGGTTTCAGTTTTAGAGGGGCGGCTCGCAGGCTCGAGATGCCTCTTCGTGTTTCCAAGGACCCATGGAGAATGGAATTTTGCTGGATTCCATGAGGGAATATTCAGGCCGAACTCCCGCAGCTTGCAAAAGAGCCTGTACCCGTAGAAAATGACTTTAAGCACAGTATTAGAACAGGGATGCAAGAACGTAACAAAGCAGTTATTGCACGGTTACTAAACTGCGATTGATTTTAAAGGCTTTAAGGAATGTGGCCCCGTAGCTCAGATGGATAGAGCAGCGGTTTCCTAAACCGGAGGTCGGCAGTTCGAATCTGCCCGGGGCTACCATCGCTTCTCTTTGTCCAGTCTTTGAAACCCACAAACCTTTTCATTTATCCTTGCACTCTGGACTCTTTACAAATTCAAGAGGTGTGCAAGTGACTCACGGCAATTCTCCCGACGAAGGCTCAGGCATCGAGCGCGAACTACACGATCCAATCTCTGACAAGCTCGTTGCGCTGGAACCGCTCGACCTTTCCAAAATCACCACGGTTGACGATCTGGTTCGCGCCATGGGCCGCACCGCATTCACCGGACGCCAGATTGGCCACGCCGCCGACGTGCTGGAAGCCATGGCCCGCGACAAGGAGGCCTTCGTCATCATGACGCTCTCCGGCGCCATGACGGTCGCCAAGCAGGGACTCGTGGTCACCGACCTGATCGACGCCGGCATTGTCAAAGCCGTGGTCTCCACCGGAGCGCTCATGGCCCACGGACTGGTGGAAGCCGCCGGTAAGTCTCACTTTGTGTGGGATGAAAAGTTGAACGACGTGGAGCTCTACGAAGCCGGATACAACCGCGTGTATGACACGCTTGAGCCCGAGAGCAATCTCAACTTTGTGGAGGGGATTGTCGCCCAGATGCTGGAGGCCTGGGACGCCCGCGAAGTCATGTGCTCCTACAAATTCACCCATGAAATCGGCAAGTATCTTTCGCACAACGCGGAAGGCCGCGGCATCCTGCGCTCTGCCTATGAGCAGGGAGCCTCCGTCTACATCCCCGCCTTCACGGACTCCGAAATGGGGCTTGACGTGGCGCTGCACAACCGCAAGCGCGCCAAACAGGGCAGGGAGCAGATCCGCTTCGATCCCTTCCTCGACCTCAACCACTTCGCGGAAAAGAATCTGCGGCAAACGCGCCTTGGAATCTTCACCATCGGCGGCGGCGTGCCGCGCAACTGGACCCAGCAGTTCGGACCCTACATTGAGCTGCGCCATCGCCGCGGCGGAGAAGATCTGCCGCTCAAGCGCTACCACTACGGACTGCGCATCTGTCCTGAGCCGGTTCACTGGGGCGGACTCAGCGGCTCTCCCTACAGCGAAGCCATCTCCTGGGGCAAGTTCGTTCCTCCCGCCGAGGGCGGCCAGTTCGCCGAAGTCTTCGACGACGCGACCGTAGCCTTGCCGCTAGTAGCCGGAGCGGTGCTGGAACGGTTGAAGAAAGGGTAGGGCTTCCCGGGGGCGCAAGAAAACGGCCCCGGATTCTTTCCGGGGCCTTGGGATACGCAGAAACACTGGACTAATCGAAGATCAGGATGGCGGCGGCGATGGTTGTCGTCCAGATGCCGCTTTTGTCGCCAATGGCGCTTTGCGTGATGTTCGTAGTGCGCACGATTTTGTTGGAAAGACGGTAGGCTTCCTTCTTCTCGTCCCAGCTTTTATCGGGGTCGAACTCCACGTTCAGCGTGGTGGCCAGCATCTCAGCCGCGAGCTCTTCGGCGTAGTCTCCGGCGACTTGATCAGTCTCTCCAAAGCTGTGATGTTCGCTCAGATAGCCGTATGTTTTGCTATCGGCGGGCAGCGCCAAGCCAATGCTGGAGGCCACAAGGCGGTGCGGTTCGCGGGTTGAATTCTCTGCCACAACGGCGAAGACAACCTCACCGGGGCTCAGATACTTCAATCCCTGCGCGCGAGTTGCCAGCTTGCAGTTCGGCGGGAAGATGGAGGAGACGCGCACCAGGTTCTGCGCGGCAATTCCCGCGTCACGCAGCGCAAGTTCGAAGGATGTCAAACGCTCTTTGTGCTTCCCCACGCCCTTGGTCAGGAAGATGCGCTTGGGGACCATGTCTTTGGCCAATTCTTATTACTCCTCTGAAAGCAAACGACGACCGTACGGAAATTGTATGGCGGCCTATTGAAATTAAATGATTCCGGGGAGCGGTGCAATCCTGAATCGCACGGAGAGGCTATTTGCGCAGGATTTGGGGAGTTTTTAACCTGACAGCAATATCGATAAAGGCCAGCGCAGCCCGGCTGAGGGCCTTGTCTTTGCGGAAGACGAGGGCCATGTCGCGCTTGATCTGGACATCGGTGAGCTTGACGATGGCGATGATGCCGAGGCGCAGGTCTCCCAGGGCGGTGGATTGCGCGCAGAAGCCGATGCCTACGCCGGCGGAGACGAAGCGCTTGAGCAACTCGCTGGAGTCGAGCTCCATGCTGACGTTGGGCTTCATGTTGCGCTCTTCAAACATGCTGTCAATACTGTCACGGGTGCGTCCCATTTTTGGCAGCAACAGCGGGTAATCGGCGAGCTGGGTGATTTTGACTTCTTTGAATTTTGCCAGCGGATGGCCGGTTGGCGCGATCATGACGAGCTCGTCTTTGTGTATGGTGACGGCGGTGATGCGCTTGTCCGTGACGGGCAGGGCAGCGACGCCAAAGTCGGCTGAGTTGTCGATGACAGCTTCGAGGACCTCGCGGGTCTCCGAGCGCTTGACGGTAATTCCCACGTCAGGATAGCTGCGCTTGAACTCGGCGAAGACCTCGGGGAGGATGTGCAGACAACTGCCTTCATTGGCGGCGACCACGATTTCTCCGCCGGGGACACGATCAGCTTCGGCGACCGCGCGCATGGCGGCGCGACGCGCTTCCAGCGCGCTTTCCACGTAGACGAGGAAGACCTTTCCGGCCGCGGTGATGGAAACCTTTCCCCCGGTGCGATCCAGCAGCTTCGCGCCCACCTCTTCCTCCATTGCGCGGATCTGCGCAGAGATTGCAGGCTGAGTACGAAACCGCCGTTCGGCGGCACGCGAAAAGCTCAGGTTGCGCGCCACTTCCAGAAAGGTTTCAAGCTGATCGAAATCCATTCGTTATTCACTCGGACCCGAAAACAAGATTATGGAGCGGTTCAATGCTTTCATTCGTGCTGCCTGTATCCCACATTCGCAACATGCGGGCTTTGCCGCCGGGTACGCGGCAAAAACCGCCGCTCCGGCTGCGGGCGCTCGACGAATGCGGGCCACCAGGCGCAGACCAAAGTGTAAATCACATTCAGGTCAAGGCGTCGGCAAAGTATGCTCTTTGGACGCAACAATTGGCCGGGAAAAACAGCTTACCTTTTCATGGTCTGTTTTTTCTTCAACTTCGTCCAGCAAAAACTGTATCTGAGTCGGTATCATAATCGCGTCGATCTTTTCCTGGCACTCAAGAGGATTATGCAAATGCGCACGCGCGGTGAAATCAACGCTTCCACGGTCCTAGAGTTTGCCCAGCAACAGGGCGTGCAGATGTTCGATCTGCGATTCTGCGATCTTCACGGCCTATGGCACCACATTTCCTATCCGGTTGCCAATTTGACGCTGGATTCGTTTCGCGATGGGTTTGGCATGGACGGCTCCTCGATTCGGGGATGGGCAGCGATTCACGAGAGCGATATGCTGCTGATTCCTGACCCGTCGACGTTCATGATGGATCCGTTTACGGAAATTCCAACGCTTGGAATGATTGCGGACGTGATCGATCCGATGACGCGGCAGCGCTACGACCGCGATCCGCGCTACATTGCCAGCAAGGCGGAGATGTACCTGGCGTCCTCGGGATTGGCGGACGAGGCAATGTTCGGGGCGCAGGCGGAGTTCTTCATCTTCGATAGCGTCAGCTTCGATCAGCAGGCGAATCTCGGCTACTACTTTATTGACGCCGACGAGGGGCGCTGGAATTCGGCGCGGCGGGAGAGCAACCTGGGCTATCGGCCACGTTATCGCGAAGGATATTTCCCGGTGCCTCCCACGGACCATCACCAGGATTTGCGAACGGAGATGCTGCTGACCATGCAGGAGTGCGGCCTGGAAGTGGAGAGCCATCACCACGAGGCGGCCAGCGGCGGACAGGGCGAGATCGACCTGCACTACAACACGCTGCTGCGTTCCGCCGATGCCGTGATGCTCTACAAATACATTGTGCGCAATGTGGCGCGCCAGCACGGCAAGACTGCGACATTCATGGCGAAGCCGCTGTTCCGCGAAAACGGCAGCAGCATGCATACTCATCAGTCATTGTGGAAGGACGGCAAGCCGCTGTTCTTCGGCGACGGCTATGCGGGACTTTCGGAGACGGCGCTGTGGTATATCGGAGGGCTGATCAAGCACGGCCCCGCGCTGGCCGCACTGGCGGCGCCGACGACGAACAGCTACAAAAGGCTATCGGCGGCCCTTGAGGCTCCGATCAATCTGGCGTATTCACGGCGCAACCGTTCGGCGGCGTGCAGAATTCCGATGTACTCGTCTTCTCCGGAGTCAAAAAGGGTTGAGTACCGGCCGCCGGATCCGAGTTGCAATCCGTACATTGCCTTTTCGGCAATGCTGATGGCCGGGCTCGACGGCATCGAGAACAGAATCGATCCGGGCGCTCCGCTGGACAAGGATATTTACGATCTGGAGCCGGAGGAGTTGCAGAAGGTTCCGTCGATTCCGGCATCGCTGGAAGCGGCTCTCGATGCGCTCTCCGTGGACTACCAGTTCCTGCTCAAGGGCGACGTGTTTACCGAGGATCTGCTGGAAACTTACATGGCCTACAAGCGGGAAAACGAAGTGAACGCGCTGCGGGCGCGGCCGCATCCTTACGAGTTTGCAATGTACTACGACGTGTAGAGAAGTGTCCCACTCAAGCCATCAGGCCGACTTGCTTTCAAGCGGCTTGATGTCTCCTAGCGACTTTGAAGCCTTCGCGTGACGAATGTCGTATGTGGACTGAAGATTCATCCACAGCTCTGGTCCAGTCCCGAAAAACACCCCCAGCCGCACGGCTGTGTCGGCGGTGATGGAGCGCGGCTCGTTGAAAGCCTCATGCTATTCTTCGGCTGTTACCCACTGAGGCAATCCTGTGACCCGGCCCGATGCAAAGCCCGCTGGAAGTTCTGCCGCATTTGTTTTTGCGGAGGCGGCATCGGCGGCGCGGTATGCGAAAGTCCGCGAGCAGCTTCCCGTGAGCGCAGGACGGCGGCTGCCGCAGTATCTTGCCGAATCAGGCAATCCCGATCAATCCGTACTGCAGATGGAAGTCCTGCTGCAGAATCATGGGGCGGACGCCGTTGCGGCCTTCAAGGCGAGCACGCTGGCACTGCGCTCATGCGTGGCGCTGTTCGGCGCGAGCCAGTGGCTAGGGCAGTCGCTGATTCAAAATTCCGACCTGCTGCACGTGTTTTCGCGCCCCATGGGACTGGCATCGGCGCGTCTGCCGGATGATCTTCGGGAGCAGTTTGCGCGCTTTCGAATGCGGTTTCATGACCTGGCGCTGCCGGTATTGCTGGCGCGCTTCAAGCGGCGCGAGTATGTGCGTATCTTCACGCGGGAGCTGCTGGGGTTGGCCGAGTTGTCGGAAGTCACGGCGGAGATTTCAGGGCTTTCCGATGTGCTGATCGAGCAGGCGCTGGCGCATTGCGAGAGTGAAATGCGCCGCCGCTACCAGGGTTGGCCGCAGCTTAGGTCGGAGCGGGGACGAATATCTCCGGCTCGTTTTTCGGTGCTCGCACTGGGAAAACTGGGCGGGAATGAGTTGAACTACAGCTCAGACATTGACCTGTTTTACTTGTGCGACGACACGGGCGATGCAGGAACGATTTCGATCTCGGCAAGAGAGTTCTTTACGCGACTGGCGCAGGAATTGACCGCCGTCCTCGCCAATGTGAGCGCGGACGGGCAGGTGTTCAGGGTCGATCTGCGGCTGCGTCCGCAGGGGGCAAGCGGTGAGATGGTGATGGGATGCGCACAGGCTCTGCGCTACTACAACTCACAGGCGGAGGATTGGGAGCTGCAGGCGCTGCTGAAGCTGCGTCTGAGCGCCGGAGACAGCAGCCTGGCGCACGAGTTTGTGGGGGAGGCGCAGAAACTCATCTATCGCGACCAGCTCAGCCTGTCGGCCATCCAGACGGCTGCGCGTTCGCTGGAGCGCATTCAGCGCGGGGTGGTTCGGCAGGGCACGCACGAGTTGGACGTAAAGAATGGGCTGGGAGGAATCCGCGAAATTGAATTTGCGTTGCAGTGCCTGCAAAGGGTGCATGGCGGCCAGGAGCCCTGGCTGCGATCCAGCGGCACGCTTACGGTGCTCCAGAAGCTGCATGACAAAGGGCATATCGGAGACGCGGAGTTTCGTGTGCTCTGTGAGACGTACGCAGTGCTGAGAGGTGTGGAGCATCGGTTGCAGTGCCGCCAGGGGGTGGCTTCGCACAGGTTACCGCGCGCTGCATTTGAACAGGCGGCGCTGTTTCGCTCGATGGGAGAGAAGGGGGTTGCGAACGCGCGAGAGTTGAAGCGCCTTATGAACTCTGCAAGAGAGCTGTGCGCGCAGGTGCTGCGTCTCGGCTCGGAAGAGGGAAGCGAAGAGGCGACGCGGCTTTCGGGGCGGCTGGCAGCGAGGCTGGGGTCGCCTGGAGCCGAGCAATTGATGCGTGCGCTGGCGTCGAGCTCTGAAACGCTAGCCAAGGCGCTGGCGGCTGACTTGGGTAATCCGGCATTGCGCAACCTGCAACGATTCCTGGCGGCGGCGTCCACGGAAGAAGAGCGGGTGCGCGCCACCCTGGAAAATGTGAAATGGCTGGAGCGCGCGCTTCCGGTATTTGCCGAGAGTGCAATGGTTACCGACATTCTGGCACGCCATCCCAAGGATATTATTGCGCTATTCGGCCAGTGCGCGGGCGAGGAGGAACGTTCGATCTCGGATCGATTGCGTATGGAAGCGCGACGCTGTATTTTGCGCAACGCAGGGCGCACTCTGCTGGAAGATGTGGCTGTGTGGGAGATTCTGCGCGAGCACTCGCTCGGCTTTGACGCGATTCTGCAGCGGGCGTTCTCGGCTACGAATCCGCCCGAGGGGTTTGCGGTTTTTGCCGTGGGACGGCTGGGAACCTGCGAGCTGGACGCGGTTTCCGATGTGGACCTCGTCTTTCTGCGGAGCGCGGAATGTGCTCCCGAGGGGGCTGAGAGTTGTGCGCGGGCATTGGTTTCCATGCTCTCGGGCTACACGCGGGAGGGATCGGTGATTGCCGTGGATACGCGGCTGCGTCCACATGGCGGCGAAGGTGAGCTGGTGACCTCATTGCGGCAACTCACGCAATACTTTGAGGGCGACGCGAAAGCCTGGGAGACACTGGCGTTCAGCAAAATGCGTTGGATTGCCGGCGCCGATGGTCTTACAGCGCAGGTTGGCGAGGCGTTGCAAGCTTTACGAGCACGTTACGCGGCGGCAACGGATACGGCGGCAACGGGATTTGTTCCGCAGTTGAGGGCGATGCGGCGGCGATTGGAGGATTCGGCGGAGGCTGACAGTTTCAAGACCGGGGTGGGCGGACTTTACGATCTGGACTTTCTGCTGGGGCTGCTGGAGGCGCGCACGGGCTTGAAGTCGTCGGGACATCAACTCCGCGAGCGGCTGGCGGCGCTGGTGGATAAGAAAATGCTTCCGGCGAAGCAGGGAAAGACGCTATTGCACGCGGCGGAGCTGTTTCGGCGCGTGGATCATGCCGTCCGGATTGTGGAGGGGCGCTCCCGGAGATGGCTGCCGGAAAACGATGTGCTGCGGGAAGCGGTGGAAAGAGTTCTCGGAGTTCAGGATCTTGCGAACGCTTTGCGGGCTGAAATGGGAGTGGTCCGGTCCATTTTTAATTCCTTTTTCTCCGATTGAAGAGTAGCGCTTCCGGTGATAAAGTCGTGTGTTCACTCGCAAGAGAGCTAACTTATCAATTTGTGATGGCGGTTCGTGGGGTACTGCCGTTGCAACGCGTGTGGCCAAACGCCGGAAGCGTAACAGCACTCCGGCCACTCCCATGTTCATCTCAGAGGAGGATTGAATGGCGGCTTCCTATAATGGAGTTCCGCTGCCGGCTAACGGCCGTGCGGTTGAGTTTGTAAACGGAAAGTTCCTGGTTCCGGATAACCCGATTATTCCGTTCATCGAAGGTGATGGGACGGGGCGCGATATTTGGAAAGCATCCGTGCGGGTGGTTGACGCAGCGGTGGAGTTGGCTTACGGCGGCAAGCGCCGCATCGCGTGGTATGAGGTATTCGCCGGTGAGAAGGCGAAAGAACAATTTGGAACCTGGCTGCCGGATCAGACGGTGGACGCCTTCCGCGATTTGCGCATTGGCATCAAGGGACCGCTGACCACTCCCATCGGCGGCGGCATCCGGTCACTAAACGTGGCACTGCGCCAACTTTTGGATCTGTATGCATGCATCCGTCCGGTGAAGTACTACAAGGGCATTCCATCGCCGGTGAAGCGCCCTGAAGCAATGAACCTTGTGATCTTCCGCGAAAACACGGAAGACGTGTACGCCGGCGTGGAATGGAAAGAGGGAACGCCGGAGGTCAAGAAGCTGATTGACTTCCTGAATAACACGATGCTGGCGGGCACGAAGAAGCACATTCGCGAGGATTCGGGCATCGGCATCAAGCCGATCTCGATTACGGCGACCAAGCGCCTGGTACGCATGGCGATAGAGTTTGCGCTGAAGGATAAACGTCCCAGCGTGACCATTGTTCACAAGGGCAACATCCAGAAATATACCGAAGGCGCATTCCGCGAGTGGGGTTATGAGGTTGCGACCCAAGAGTTCCGCGAGCAGACGGTCACCGAGCGCGAGAGCTGGATATTGGGCAACAAGGACAGCAATGCGGCGATCACCGTGGAGCAGAACGCGACGCTGATTGAGCCTGGCCTGGAGTTCGCGCAGGAAGACTTCCGGCAAGGCCTTTACGCCGAGGTGAAATCTGTAATCGACAGCATCTATGCGACCCATGGCAATGGGCAGTGGAAGAAGAAGCTGCTGATCAACGACCGTATCGCCGATTCGATATTCCAGCAGGTTGTAACCCGTGCCGATGAGTACTCTGTGCTGGCTACGCCGAACCTGAACGGAGATTATATTTCCGATGCATGTGCGGCGCAGGTTGGCGGACTGGGAATTGCACCCGGAGCCAACGTTGGCGCCGAGCACGCAATCTTTGAAGCCACCCACGGCACCGCTCCCAAGTATGCGGACAAGGATGTAATCAATCCGGGTTCGGTCATTCTGTCAGCGGTGATGATGCTGGAGTTCATGGGATGGACGGAGGCCGCGAAGCTGGTTGAAAACAGCATGGAGCAGACCATCGAGCAGAAGCGCGTTACGTACGATTTCGAGCGTCTGATGGAAGGCGCGACCAAGCTGCGTACCAGCGAATTTGCGTCGGCAGTGATTGGGAACATGGCGACTAAAGCGGTGAGTGCGCGATAATCGGACGCGCCTAGACCGGTTCGGCCGATAGGCGCGACGCTTACGTACACGTATGTGTGTAAGCCCTGAGCGGCTTGAAAGGATGAACATGCGCAAGAAAGTTTCCATTGTTGGAGCGGGAAATGTAGGGGCCACTGCGGCCCATTGGATTGCCTCAAAGGAACTAGCCGACGTGGTGTTGATCGACATCATGGAGGGAGTGCCGCAGGGCAAAGCTCTTGACCTGGCACAGGCCATGCCGGTGGAAAAACGCGACAGCGCGATTGTGGGCACAAACGACTACGCGGATACCGCAAACTCCGACATTGTTGTGATCACGGCGGGAATCCCGCGCAAGCCCGGCATGAGCCGCGACGACCTGCTCAACACCAACTTCAAGATCATGCAAGACGTGGTGGGCAAGGTCATCAAGTATTCGCCCAACTGCATCATCATCGTAGTCAGCAATCCGCTGGATGCGATGGCGCAGGCAGCCTACAAGTTGAGCGGCTTCTCGCGCAATCGCGTGCTGGGCATGGCAGGCGTGCTGGATTCGGCGCGCTTCCGTACATTTATTGCGCAGGAACTCGACGTGAGCGTGGAGAACGTAACCGCCTTTGTGCTCGGCGGCCACGGAGACACGATGGTTCCGCTGCCGCGCTACTCAACGGTTGCCGGGATTCCGATCACGGAACTGATTGAGCCCGCGAAGTTGGCAGCTCTGGTTGAGCGCACGGCGAACGGCGGCGCTGAGATCGTAAAGTACCTGAAGACCGGCAGCGCTTACTATGCTCCGTCGGCATCTGCGGTGGAGATGGTGGAAGCGATCTTGAAGGACAAGAAGAAGATTCTGCCCTGCGCCGTGTACCTGGAAGGCGAATACGGAATTCATGGCTTGTATGTTGGAGTGCCTGTGAAACTGGGTGCCAACGGTCTTGAGCAGATTATTCAAATCAAACTGACCGCGGACGAACAGGCAGCGCTGAACAAGAGTGCTGCGTCCGTGAAGGAACTGACGGGCGTCATTGGTGTGTAGTTTTCGGACAAGCAAGACAAAAACCCCGAGGCTTTGGCTTCGGGGTTTTGTTTTGTGAAACCTAAAGGCTAGACGCGTTCGATGGTGATGCTCTCCACGACGACATCGGTGTTTGGACGGTCCTGACGGTTGCGGGGCAGGGCAGTGATCTTGGCCGGAATCTCGTTGCCCACGACGACCTCGCCGAAGATGGTGTGATTTCCCGTGAGCCACGGAGTGGGAGCTGTTGTGATGAAGAACTGCGAGCCGTTGGTGTTTGGTCCGGAGTTCGCCATGGCGAGCTTTCCGGCTACGTCAAACTTGTGGGGTGACCCTTTGGTCTCATCCTCAAATTTGTAGCCTGGACCGCCCATTCCGGTGCCGCTTGGATCGCCGCCCTGGACCATGAAATCAGGGATGACGCGGTGAAAGATTGTTCCATTGTAAAGAGGACCGGGGCCTTTCTTGCCGCTCACGCCATCCTTCCATTCGCGCTTGCCCTCGGCAAGCTCCACGAAATTTGCGACTGTCTTTGGCGCTTCCTTCTCGAAGAGGCGGCAGACGATGGTTCCCTGATTGGTAAGAAATGTGGCATACAAGCCCGGTGTACGTTCGGCCATAGTGGCTCCTTGCGGTTCAATTTTCGACTAGACAGACTAACAAAAAAACTTTGCTGATTCGAGTACACTGCGCGGAGTGAGCCGCGCAGTGTACTGCAGGCATGATCAATGGCCGTCTTCAATTTTGATGTGCTTGATGACGACGGGCTTGTTGGGACGGTCATTGGCACCGCGCGACTCGCGGGCGATCTTCTTAACCAAAGCCACACTTGCCGCGTCGCACTGGCCGAAGATGGTGTATTTGCCATCGAGGAAGTGAGTTTCTTTTTCAGTGATGAAAAACTGCGAGCCATTTGTATCGGGGCCGGCATTGGCATAGGCGAGGCGGCCTGGCTGATCAAAGGTGAGATTCGGCAAGGCTTCATTCTTGAACTGGAAACCGATGTTGCCGGAGCCGCTTCCGGCCGGGTCGCCACCCTGAATCATGAACTCGGGTATGACGCGATGGAAGATGGTGCCGTCGTAGAGGGGAACGCCATGTTCCTTCTTGCCGGTCTTGGGGTTGTTCCACTCCTTGGTGCCTGTTGCCAATCCGATGAAGTTCGCGGTGCCCAGCGGTGCGGCCTTGGGAAACAGAACGCAATGTAAATCTCCCGCAGTGGTTTGAATGATGGCGACGGGCTGAGCCTTGGTGCCCGGCTGAGCGGCTTGTGCCATAGCGCTGATGGCGGGCAATAGCAGGGCGGCGGCGACGATCAAGAGTTTTCGCATGTCAGTGTTCCTCCAAATTTATTTTGCTTGCGGAATCGCGACCTCAGGCCGCTGGTCCGGATTTTGTTCGTGTTGAATCTGGCGGGAGACGCGCTCCACTTCGCCGAAGACACGCAGCAGGTTGCCTCCCAGAATCTTATGCAGATCCTGGGGGGTGTAGCCGCGCTTGACTAATTCGGCGGTAATCTTCGTCAAATCCTGCACGCCATCGATTCCCTGGGGCAGGCACTCCACGCCGTCGAAGTCTGATCCGATGCCGACGTGGTCGACGCCGGCAATCTTGATCATATGATCGAAATGATCGATGAGCGAGCTGAGCGGCGGACGCGGCACGACGGCTTCCTTCATGGCCATGAGCTTATCGAGTTCGGCCTGGGATTCGGGCGTTTTCGGCGCGATCCAGAGTTCCTTCGCGTGCTTCAACTCGGCTGGATGCGCCTGCTCGAAAGCCTGTGTTTTCGCGTTGTACTCATCGCTGATAAAGCCGCAGTTGAAGTTGACCTGTGCGACTCCACCGTTGCGGGCCAGCGCCACCAGCATGTCATCGGTCATGTTGCGGGGGTGGTTGGCGACGGCGCGGGAACTGCTATGGGAGGCGATGACCGGGGCGCGGCTGACAACGAGAGCATGGTAGAAAGAGCGGTCACTGACGTGCGAAATATCGACCATCATTCCGAGGCGGTTCATCTCGCGCACCACTTCGCGGCCAAAATCGGTGAGTCCGGGGTCCTTTGGCTTGCCGTTGTCTCCGGTCTTCACGTCGCCGGAGGACTGCCCGAGTTCGTTTGAGTTGGCCCAGGTGAGCGTCATGTAGCGCGCGCCGAGGCGATAGAAGTCGCGCAGAACGCGGATATCGCCCTCTATGGCATGACCACCCTCAACACCGATCAGCGCGGCAATGCGTTTGTGAGGGCCGGTACGCGCGGCGACGATGTCCTGGACGGAATATGCCATGACGAGGTCTTTTGGGTGCTTCCGGGCGGCCTCATGGACGGAGTCGATCATGTCAAGGGCGCGCCGGGTAGCGTGGTCCCTGTAGCGTTCGGGATCGACCCAGATGGAAAAGAACTCGGCTCCAAGATTTCCGGCTCGAGCCTTGGCAAGATCCCAATGGGCGTTGCCGGAGTCCGTCGCGGGGTCAAAGGAGTCGTCGACAAAGCGGCCGGGGGTATCGGCATGGGTGTCAATTACGATTGCCGCCTTGTGAATCGCATTGGCATCTGGCGGGTGGGCAGGCATCCTGGAGCTCTTGGCAGTGTGCTTTGGTTGGGTAACTGGTTGCGCGGCTGCAAAAACGGATAGCAGCAAGGCGAGGGATGTCACGGCTAACTGAGATCTCAATCCTGCCTCCGTCGAAGTGTCAAGATTATACCGAAGCGCTGGGGAGTGCCAGTGGGGTGGGAGGGGAAGGGAAAGTCAAAATCAAAGATGAAGTCAAAAACCCCACCCTAACCGAAAAGCGCGTTAGGATGGGGCACCCGAATGGGTTACTTCGGAATTATGTCTAGCGGTTTACGCGGTAATCGACTGGAGCGTCGCGGTATTCGTCATAACGATTGCTGACCATGATGTGATAGCAGGCCTGACGACGTTCTTCGGCGGCCTCCACAAGGCCAAGTTGCTGAAGCTTGAACACGTATTGATCGATAAACATGCGCTGCGCACGGTTCATGGGACGCTTGCCGATATCAACGGTGAGGCCGGCAAGATGCGAGGAGGCAGTATCGCCATCGATAGGCGCGGCGTTATGGTTCGAGCGCTGCAGCCGGGCCTGCTGGTCAACGGTGCGAACGGCGGAGGTCACCTGAATCGGCTGGTGGAAGCGGGCGTAGAAAGCCTGACTGAGATCTTCCAGAAAGGCGCGGGTCCACGGGCGGCAGAAGCGACGGTTCATCTCCAGATTAGCGGCGATCTGAAGCGCTTTTGACTCGTGCAAGCCTACCAGTTCACCTCTGAGTTCAAGGTCTTCAAGCTGCTGGTCATCGTTGATCCGGGTAAGCCTAAGCCGATCAATCTCTTCATTTTGCCGCAACATGGAATCATGCGAGCCGCGCAGCACGGGATTCCAGTTTGCCACACGAGCGCGAGCATGGGCGTGATGCAACTGCCGCCTGGGAGTGCGATAGGACGAACGAATGGTTGCACCTAAGGCGAAGGTGATGCCCAGCGCGAGGACGAAAATGAGAGTGGCGGCGATTCGTCGCATCATTGGGGAACAGTGCTACTCCAACTGAAAAGTATGATGTCTTAACTTAGTCCAGTGTAACCCAGAGCATCTGTTTTTCTACTCAGTGAAATTCCGTAATTGGTAACAATAAAGATGCTTTTCATAAGGAAACGCGTGGAGCCGAACCCCACGCGTTTTTCGCTTCAAACTACGGTTTTCTATCGCTTAGACACGGAAGAAGTCCAGGATCGCCTTCTTCATCACGTCGCCACCCACGTCGCTGATCGACTTGGTCAGCGGGATATCCTTGGGGCAGACTTCGATGCAGTTCTGAGCGTAACCGCATTCCTGGATACCGCCATCTCCCATAAGTGCATCTAAGCGCTCGTCTTTCAGCACCTTTCCGGTGGGATGCATATTGAACAGGCGAGCCTGTGCGATGGTTGCGGCACCGACGAACCCGGTGCTTTCGTTGAATTGCGGACAAGCCTCCATGCAGCAGCAACAGCTCATACATTGCGAGAGCTGGTATGCCTGCTCTTGCAGCTTGGGCACCATTCGGGGGCCGTCGCCCAGTGCGTAGGTTCCATCGATGGGAACCCATGCCTTGACGGCAATAAGGTTCTCAAAGAGCACGGTGCGGTCAACCTGGAGATCGCGGATGACGGGGAACTTGGAGAAGGGCTCAATTGTGAGCGGCTGCTCCAGGTTATCCACCAGGGCGGAGCAGGCCATGCGCGCCTTGCCATTGATCAGCATGGCGCAGGAGCCGCAGACCTCCTCCAGACAGTTGGAGTCATAGTTGATGGGGGTGGTGGGCTTGCCGTCGCGAGTCACCGGGTTGATGGCGACCTCCATGAAAAGCGAGATCACGTTCAAGCCGGGCTTCCACGCCAGCTCGAATTCCTCCCAATAGGCTTCGGTGGTGGGAGTTGCCTGCCGCTTGATCTTGAAAAGTACGCTCTTATTCGCCATGAGTTTCTAAACCTTTTGGTCATCGCCCCGCTAGAGGCGTGACCGGAATCTCGTTCCTACTTGGTGTCGTAGCGGCGCGGACGCGGTTTGATCAGCGAAATATCCACTGGCTCCCACTCGAAGCGCGGCTCGTCAACGTCAGGGGCGAAAAACGCTTTGGTGGTTTTCAGGAAATTCGCGTCATCACGTTCCGGGAAGTCCGGCTTGTAATGCGATCCACGGGACTCATTGCGCAGGAATGCACCCTGCGTAATGACACGCGCCAGATGCAACATGTTGTAGAGCTGGCGGGTGAAGAGGAACGACTGATTCGACCACATCGACTTGTCACTGAGATTGACTTTGCGATAGCGCTCCAGGAGCTCCACTATCTTGACGTCCGTCTCCTTCAACCTGTCGTTGTAGCGTCTGACTGTGACATTGCGCGACATGATATCGCCGAGTTCACGCCAGAGCTTGAAGGGATTCTCCGTACCCTGGTTGTTGAGCAGCAGATTGTTGGACTCAACCTGGCGCTTCTTCTCATTCTCAAACGACGAGGCCAGGTTTTCCGGTGCGGCCGCGAGGTTCTTGGCGTAGTTGACCGCATGCGGACCGGCGACGAAACCTGCGTAAATGCAGCTCAACAGGGAATTGGCTCCGAGGCGGTTGGCGCCGTGGATCGAGTAATCGCATTCTCCGATGGCGTACAGACCCTTGATGTTGGTCATCTGGTCGTCATCAACCCAGAGTCCGCCCATGGTGTAATGCACGCCGGGGAAGATCTTCATCGGCACTTCGTGGGGATCGTCGCCGACGAACTTCTCATAGATGTCGAGAATTCCGCCTAGCTTGCGATCAAGGGTGGCGCGATCAATGTGCGATAGGTCCAGGTAAACCATTGGTAGACCCTGAACGCCAAGGTGCTTGTCATACACCACCTCGTGAATTTCACGGGTGGCAATGTCGCGCGGCACCAGGTTTCCATACTTGGGATACTTATCTTCAAGGAAGTACCAGCGGTCACCCTCTGGCACCTGCTTGCCGGGGCGCGTCTCGTTCGGATTCTTGGGAACCCAGACACGTCCGCCCTCGCCGCGCGCCGACTCTGACATCAGGCGAAGCTTGTCTTCGCCGGGGATGCAGGTAGGGTGTACCTGGATCATCTCGCCATTACCGTATGCAGCGCCTTGCTGATAGAGCGAGCCCTGTGCCGATCCGGTGCAGACGACGGAGTTGGTTGACTTGCCGAAGATTGCGCCCACGCCGCCGGTCGCAATCAGGACGGCGTCGCCGGGGAAGGTTGTCACTTCCATCGTGCGCAAATCCATGGCGCAGATGCCACGGCAAACACCCTGGGAATCGAGCACTGCGGAGAGGAACTCCCAGTACTCGTACTTCTTCACCTTGCCTTCGGATTCGAAGCGCCGCACCTGCTCGTCCAGAGCGTAGAGAAGTTGCTGGCCGGTGGTTGCTCCGGCGAACGCCGTGCGATGGAAGAGCGTGCCGCCGAAACGGCGGAAATCGAGCAAGCCTTCGTCGGTACGGCTGAAGGGAACTCCCATGCGGTCGAGAAGGTCAATGATGCTGGGGCCCATCTCACACATCCGCTTGACGGGTGCCTGGTTGGCCAGGAAGTCGCCGCCATACACGGTGTCATCGAAGTGAGCCCACGTGGAGTCGCCTTCACCCTTGAGATTCTTGGCCGAGTTGATGCCGCCCTGCGCGCATACGGAGTGCGAGCGCTTGACGGGTACGAGCGAAAACAGGTCTACGCTAGCGCCTGTTTCCGCTACCTTGATTGCGGCGGATAGGCCAGCGAGTCCGCCGCCGACGATAATGATTCTTGGGGTCGTTGTTGCCATAAGTCTCTTTCGTCCTCGCCTATCTCGCCTGACTGCTGGGAATGCTTTGCGGAATCATCCGGCTCTGCTCAGGAGTCTCAGTGTGCTGGTCCCATGCAGGGTCGCGCTGCTGCGTTGGGAACTTGGCGGTGAAGGCATAGATCGTAGCCAGGCCGGCAAGTACGAGCAGGATAGAGAGCGCGATTCCGGCGGCCTGTGCGCGCTTCTGAGCCTTGGCACCGGTGATGATGCCCCACTTGGCTGCGAACAGGAAGAGTCCATAGCCGAAGTGCCAGGAAGCCGCGATGACGCCCACAACATAGATGGCCAGTGCCAGGGGATGCGAAAGCTCGTTCTGCACCTTCCAAAACGATGCGTCATAGTGCTCCACCAGGTGAACGCCGGCGAAACGCATATACCAGATGTGATAGGTCACATAGGCAAAGACGAGAATTCCGGTATAGCGCTGCAGGGTGTAGAACCAGTTGCCCGTCCAGGGATAGTCGATGACATTATTCTCGCCTTGCCACCAGATGTAGACCCCGTAGAGAGCGTGAAATGCGAGCGGAATAAAGATGCCGAAGATTTCCATTCCGAGGCGGAAGGGAAGCCCGGTGAGGAACTTCACCTGCGCGTTATAGGCGGCAACTCCATTGATTGCTTCCGAATTGGAGATGAAATGCTCCAGCAGAAACAAGCCGACTGGAACAATGCCTGTCAAAGAATGGAGGCGACGCCACAGGAAAGAATTTCCATTGCCCGCACGCAAAGGAGCGACTCCTTTGGGCAGAGCGGTACTTGTGGATTGAGCGGTAGAGGCCACGTAGTCTCCTTGAAACCTGTAAGGTGACGAGAAAATGCAACTGACGAGAACTAGCAAATATAGTTTCGTGCTGGAATTGAGTCAATAATCTCTCAGAACTTGTTCAGCGCCAAGATAAAAGTTCAGGTGAGAGCAGATTTTCTTTGTTTGATATTTGTCTGATAAGTTACGCGGCGCTGGAGCGGCGACACGATGGAGATGAGCCCTGCGATTTGAGCTCCGGCAGGGTTTGCCGGAACGCGTTAGAATAGTGACTCGCCTCACAGGTTCTGTGCGCACCGGTCACGGCTGAAATGCGTACTACCGGCGAAATAATGCAATTTGCAGGGAGAAACAAGCTATGTCAGACACCAATGGCAACGGGCTGCGGTTGAAAGTAGGGCTGGCGGAGATGCTGAAGGGCGGCGTCATCATGGATGTGATGAACGCACAACAGGCAGAGGTCGCCGAGAAAGCCGGCGCCGTTGCCGTGATGGCCCTGGAACGCGTTCCGGCCATGATCCGGGCGGATGGCGGGGTTGCCCGCATGGCCTCACCGAAGGTCATCAAAGAGGTCATGGCGACGGTAAACATTCCGGTCATGGCCAAGGCTCGCATTGGTCACTTTGCCGAGGCGCAGATTCTGCAGGCACTGGGCGTGGATTACATCGACGAATCTGAAGTGCTTACTCCGGCGGACGAAGAGCACCACATCGACAAGCACGCCTTCAAGACTCCGTTTGTGTGCGGAGCGCGCAATCTGGGCGAAGCTCTGCGGCGCATTGCCGAGGGCGCTTGCATGATCCGCACCAAGGGTGAAGCCGGTACGGGCGACGTGATTCACGCGGTGAAGCACATGCGCCAGATTGTGAAAGAGATGCTGCAACTCACGGTGATGACAGAGCAGGAGCTCTACCTGGCGGCGAAGACGCATGAGGCTCCCTATGAGTTGATTCGCATGGTGGCCAAGGCCGGCAAGCTTCCGGTGCCGAACTTCAGCGCAGGCGGTATTGCGACTCCGGCAGACGCTTCACTGGTCATGCAACTGGGCGCCGAAGCGGTCTTCGTGGGCAGCGGCATCTTCATGAAAGGCAGCTCAACACCGCTCGACCTGAGCATTCCGAAAGAGCGCGAGGAGGCGGAGTCGCGCGCCAAGGCCATTGTGATTGCGACGACTCACTATAGGGATCCCAAGATTCTTGCCGAGGTCAGCGAGCAGATGACCGGCGCGATGAAGGGCTTGGCCATTTCAGGCATTGCCGAGGCTGATTTGCTGCAAACGCGCGGCTGGTAAGGGCAGAATCGTTTTAGTAGCGAGAGGCGCAGCTTGCGGGCTGCGCCTTTTTCTTTTGTGACCTGCTAAATTGATAGTAATGACAAAGATTGGAATTTTAGCTCTACAGGGTGACTTTGACGCACACCGCCGCCGTCTCGCCGAGCTTGGCGCGGAGGTGGTTCTGGTGCGCAAGCCGGAGCAACTGGACGAGATCGACGGCCTTATTATTCCGGGTGGCGAGTCGTCTGTATTTCTGAACCTTCTGGGCGAGCGCGGATTCACGAAGCTCTCAGAGTTTGTGCTTGCCAAGCCCACGTTTGGAACCTGCGCGGGATGCATCCTGCTGGCTCGCGAGGTGGAGAATCCCGTGCAAAAGGGAGTGGGCGCGCTGGACATCACGGTGCGCCGCAATGCCTACGGACGGCAGATCGACTCGGTGATTCTGGAGGGCGAGACGAAGCTGGCGGGCGGTCCGCTGGAGCAGGTTTACATCCGTGCGCCACGCATCGAGCGGGTTGGTCCCGAGGTTGAGGTACTGGCCGAACGCGATGGCCATCCGGTGCTGATCCGGCAGGGAAGATTGCTGGCGGCTACGTTTCATCCTGAGCTAAGCGCCGATACGCGGGTTCATGCGGAGTTTTTGAGGCTGGTGGAGCAGTACAAGAAATAGGGATTGCACTTGTTCGCGGGCAGAATTCCGGCCTCTGCGACGGTTTACCTTGCAAAACTCGAACCGATAGATGTGGCATAAGCACGATGGGAAGGCACAAAATAGCGGGCTTTCGACTGCGTGCGGCCCTGCAACTTGTACCATCCTTTGCACTTGTTTGCTAAACATGATAGTTTGAAGTGGTTACAACAAACGAAAAAGTAGAAGCAGGAGCGCGTCAGTTCCCAGTGTTAGCACGAGAGCAGAAAACCAATATCATCGAGAAGTATAAGACCCACACCTCCGACACCGGCAGCCCCGAAGTACAGATTGCCCTTCTCAGCGAGCGCATCGGCCAATTGACCGAGCACTTCCGTACGCACAAGAAGGACCACGCTTCGCGTCGCGGTCTTCTGATGATGGTCAGCAAGCGTCGCAGCTTGCTTGATTATCTGAAGAAGTACGACACCGAGCGGTACAAGGCTGTGATTCTGAAGGTGGGTATCCGCAAGTAAACCTCCGCCGGAGCCTGGCATTGTGCCGGGCTCCCGTGTATTCCGCTGGCGTCGCTCCGTAAAGGGTAACGCCAGCGTACTCCCAATTTGTGCAGCGCCGGCGTTGGCCATGCTGCTTGGGAGTGCCAGCGAAACTCGTTGCGGCTGGAACTGTACCTGTTCGCATTCTTAACTGCGGCTTGACGCGTACTGCTCGCGCTTGCTGTGGTGGAGTGCTCCTATCGTGGACGCGCCCCCCTGGCGAAAGGGATTCATGAAACAAGAAACAAGCGTTACACTCTCCGGCGGTAAAACCATTTCATTTGAGACCGGTCACTGGGCCAAACAGGCTCACGGATCAGCGGTTGTTCGCATTGGCGAAACCGTCGTTCTCGCAACCGCCTGCGCCAACGCGGAACCACGCGTCGGTATCGATTTCTTTCCGTTGACCGTGGACTATCGCGAATACACCTATGCCGGCGGACGTATCCCGGGCGGCTTCATCAAGCGTGAAGGACGCATGAGCGAACGCGAGATTCTGACCAGCCGTCAGATCGATCGTCCCATCCGTCCATTGTTCCCCGAAGGCTTCCGCTCCGAGACTCAGGTCATCGCGTTCGTGCTTTCGGCTGATACCCAGAACGATCCGGACGTCGCCGGAATCAACGGCGCTTCGGTAGCACTTGCCCTATCCGATATTCCGTTTGCCGGTCCGATTGGCGCGGTACGCGTCGGCCTGATCAACAATGAATTTGTCATCAACCCCACTTACGAAGAACAGCGCGAAAGCAAGGTCAACATCATGGTTGTCGGCACTGCCGATGGCATTGTGATGATTGAAGCTGGCGCCAACGAAGTGGATGAAGACCGCGTGGTGGATGCCATCGAGTTCGCACATGGCGAGATCAAGAAGATCTGCGCCACGATCAGCGAATTCGCGCAACAGCACGGAAAAGCGAAGCGCGCGTTTGAAGCTCCGGTGGTCGATCAGCCATACCTCGACGCACTGCGCTCCAAGGTTGGCGAAGCGCTGGCCGATGCGGTGAACACCGAGAAGTACAGCAAGATTGACAGCTACGCGAAGATCAAGGCCTTGAAGGATAGCGTGAAGGCTGAGGCTCCCGAGGACAAGCCGGAAGAGAAGGTCAAGGCCGGAAAGTACTTCGACCAGCTTCGCGAACTCGTCTTCCGCGAGGAAGTCACCAAGAACAAGCGCCGTCCAGATGGCCGCGCCTTCGACCAGATTCGCGCGATCTGGAGCGAGGTTGGCGTTCTGCCTCGCACCCACGGTTCAGCTGTGTTCACTCGCGGCGAAACGCAGGCTCTGGTCACTACCACGCTTGGTACCAGCGACGATAAGCAGCGCCTGGAACGCTTCGAAGGCGAAACCAAGAAGCGCTTCATGCTGCACTACAACTTCCCGCCGTTCTCGGTTGGCGAGGTTGGCTTCCTGCGTGGCGCCGGACGCCGTGAAATCGGCCACGGAGCACTGGCGGAGCGTGCGCTTAACGCCGTCCTGCCCAGCGAAGATGATTTCCCCTATGCGATTCGCGTCGTCAGCGACATTCTTGAGTCGAACGGTTCTTCGTCGATGGCCACCATCTGCGGCGGTTCGCTCAGCTTGATGGACGCAGGCGTTCCTCTGCGCTCTCCGGTTGCCGGAGTGGCGATGGGCCTGGTCAAGGAAGGCGAAGATTACGCCATCCTTACTGACATTGCGGGCGCGGAAGATCACTACGGCGACATGGACTTCAAAGTTGCCGGAACCCGCGAAGGCGTTACCGCTCTACAGATGGACATCAAGATCGGCGGCATTACGCCGCAGATCATGCGTGAAGCGCTGGCACAGGCCAAACGTGGACGCCTCTTCATTCTGGACAAGATGAACGAGTCGCTCACCGTAGGCCGCACCGAGGTCAGCACTCACGCTCCGCGTTTCTACACCGTCATGATTCCGACCGACAAGATTCGCGAGCTGATCGGACCGGGCGGCAAGGTGATTCGCGGAATTGTGGAAGCTACGGGCGTAAAGATTGACGTCGAGGACAGTGGTCAGGTCCGCGTCTCATCCAGCGACGCCGCAGCCGCCGAGAAAGCTTTGCAGATGATCGGCGACATTACGGCTGTGCCGGAGATCGGCAGGACCTACCTGGGCACGGTTACTCGCCTGGCTGAATTCGGCGCGTTCGTTGAAATTATTCCTGGTACCGACGGCTTGCTGCACATCAGCGAAGTCGCCGAGCACCGCATCAAGGACATCAAGGACGAACTGAAAGAAGGCGACCAGGTTCTGGTCAAGGTTCTTTCGGTCGAAGGCAATCGCATCAAGCTGTCTCGCAAAGCTATTCTGAAAGAGCAGCGCGCGAAGATTGAGGCCGAGGGCGGCGTTGTTGCTCCGCCGTCAGCAGCTCAGGAGCAGCCGGCATATGCACCCGCTGCACCGCGCTCGCTTGAAGGATCGGCAGCAACCTTCGAGGGCGGCTTTGAAGGCGGAGATGACGACGATGAAGATGGGAACTTTAACCGTGAGGATACGCCGAACGAGGCGCCCAGTCACGATTCCCGTCCTGCTCCGGCAGGAGCTGCTGCCGGTGCGGGAGATCCTCGTCGCAGGCGTCGTCGTGGGCCACGCGGACCACGCGGACCTCGTCAGTAGTCTGAAAACTTAACCAAGAGGCCACGGTTAGCGCCGTGGCCTTTTGCTTTCACACTTCTCTCACGGTGTTACCATCCTCCGGATTTCAGCGAACAGGAGCAAGCATTGCCGCAACCTTCCCGTATTCCATTCATCAAAGCCAGCGCCTATGGCAATGATTTTCTGATCATCCGCAAGGAGTTTCAGGGCGTGTACGCGCCCGCGCTGACTCGCTCTCTGTGCGACCGTCACAACGGGGTGGGCGCTGATGGCGTGGAATGGCTGAGCGACGAGTCAGGCCACGCGGCACGCATTCAACTGATCAACGCCGATGGTTCTTCCGCTGAGCTTTCAGGCAATGGGACGCGTTGCGTTGCCGCGCACCTGGTCGCCAACGGCGGTGCGGAAGATCTGCTGATCGCCACCGACGCCGGTTCCAAGCGATGCCGGCTCACGGGCCGCAGCGGAAACCGTTTCGACTTCCTGACGGACATGGGAACTCCGGTGGTGGATGAGCCCTTTGAGGTCGACCTTGGCCATGCTCGCTATACGGGAGTGCCAGTCTCGATGGGCAATCCGCACTTTGTCATCTTCGTAACCGAGTTTCCGAAGGAGTGGCAAAAGGATTCGCAGAAGATACAGGCGCGCACGGACCTGTTTCCCGAGGGAATCAACGTGGAGTGGGTGCAGTTCAAGCGCGCGCCAGACATCATGATTCGCATCTACGAACGCGGCGCGGGTGAAACACAATCCTCCGGCACCGGAACCTCGGCCTCGGCCGCGGCGGCCATCGCCAAGAGGGGATGCGCGGAAAAGCTGGTAGTGGTTGCGCCGGGCGGGGTTCAGCGGGTGGAGTGGAAGCCCGGCTCACGGCTGATGCTGGATGGCTCGGCCAGCCTAATCTGCAACGGGGAATTCTTCCTCTAGCGATTTTCGTTTAACATCGGAGCATGGAGTTCGCGCTTGGTACGCGTGCCCGTGCCCTTGGGCCGGGCAGCAAACTCGGAGTGGTCAGCCTAGCGAGCTGCGCTGATCGCGCGAGCCTTGAAGCAGGATGCCGAGCTCTGCGTGATCTTAGCGGCTGGCAGGTGATGCCGCCTATCGCCACTCCCAACGACGGGGACTTCGCTGGAACTGCCGAGGCGCGAGCTGCTGCGCTGATGCAGATGTGGCAGGGAAGTGATGTAGCCGCGATTGTCTGCGCCCGCGGCGGATACGGATCGAATTACCTGTTGCCGCTGCTCGACTTTCAGGCCTTGAAGGCTGCGCCGAAAGCATTTGTGGGATGCAGTGACAACACTTCGCTACTGCTGGCGCTGGATCGCGCAGGAATCGTCTCATTTCATGGTCCAATGGCCGCCAGCGATTTTGCGAGCGGGCGGGCGGACGCGAGATCGTTCTGCGCCGCGCTTGGTGGGGAGGCTCTGGATTTCAATTTCTCCGCCGAGTCCGGCGTACGGTCTTTCGTGGATGGTGAGGCTCGCGGCCCGCTGACCGGAGGCTGTCTGTCACTGGTTGTGACCGCGCTTGGCACGCCGTGGGAGATTGAAACCTCAGGAAAGATTCTGTTCCTCGAAGATGTAAACGAGAAGCCGTTCCGCATTGACCGTATGCTGATGCACCTGCTGCTGGCAGGAAAGTTTCGCGGCGTTCGCGGCATTATCTTCGGAGCCATGCGCGGTTGCTCGCCGCAGTCTTCCGGCGAGGAGGCTCTGCCGGAACTCATTCTGCGCATTCTTGGCGGCCTCGGAGTGCCCATCGTTTTCGGCGTACCCTCGGGCCATGTTCTATCAGGAAACTTGACGCTGCCGTTTGGCGTTCCGGCAATGCTGCAAAGTTCTCGTTCGGGAGTACGGCTGCAGGTGGAGCGCGCAACGTTGAACGTATAAAGATTCAAGATTTGAACGATGATAGTTTGAAATCATAAGGAACCAATCGCATTGATCAAGGCTCGTAGTGTTCATTTAATCGGAATCTGCGGCACGGCCATGGCCTCGCTGGCGGGGATGTTGAAGTTGCGCGGACTCGACGTGCGCGGCTCAGATGCCGCCGCGTATCCGCCTATGTCAACGTTTCTGGAGTCGCTCGGCATCACAGTGTTGCAGCCATTCGGCGAACAGAATCTTGCGCCCGTTCCAGACATGGTTGTGGTCGGCAATGCAATTTCACGCGGGAATCCCGAGCTTGAGGCTCTGCTTGATCAGCGCATTCCATTCGTCTCCATGCCCGAGGTAATTCATCAGGAGTTCATTCGCGGACACAACTCCCTGGTGATCGCCGGGACTCACGGCAAGACCACCACTACCAGCATGGCAGCGTGGATCTTTGAGTTTGCCGGGCGCAATCCGTCGTTTCTGATTGGCGGCATCGCGGAGAACTTCGGCTCCAGCTTCGCCGTTACAGACGGCGGCGAGTTCATTATCGAAGGCGACGAATATGACACGGCCTTCTTCGACAAGGGACCGAAATTTCTGCATTACTTTCCAGACTCGCTGATTCTGACGTCGGTGGAATTTGATCACGCCGATATCTACCGCGATCTGGAGGCGGTGAAGTTCGCGTTCAAACGGCTGGTGAATCTGGTGCCGCGACGCGGGCGCGTAATCGCCTGGGACGGCAACCCTAATGTCTCTGAGTGCGTCGAACGTGCCTTCTGTCCGGTGGAGCGCTACGGATTCGATGCTTCGTCATTCTGGCGCATTGAAAACGTGGAGTACGGAACGGCGAGTACGCGCTGGACAGTGCTGCGCGACGGCAAACATTTCGCCGACTTCGAGTTCCCGCTGGCGGGCGAGTACAACGTGCTGAACGCCACGGCAGCGGCAGCCCTGGCGCACGCCTACGAAATTCCAGCCGAGACAATCGCTGCGGCCTTGCGTGAGTTTCTCAGTGTGAAACGCCGGTTGGAGGTTTGTGCAGAAATCGGCGGAGTCACATTCATCGACGACTTCGCGCATCATCCTACGGCGATTGCCGCCACGCTAACAGCGCTGCGCAAGCGCTATGCAGGCCGCCGTCTGTGGGCCATTCTGGAGCCGCGCTCCAACACCCTTCGGCGCAATGTATTTCAGTACGAACTGATCGAGAGCCTGGCGCTTGCCGATCAGGTCGCGATCGCGAGCGTCTTCTTCAAGACCACGGACGCACTGAAGCCCGAGGAGCGGCTGGACGTGGATGCCGTTGTGAGCGAACTCAACTCACGCGAAGTGGCGGCAAAGCAATTTGCGGATGTGGATGCGATTGGCACCGGAGTGGTGCCGAAGCTTGTGGCTGGGGATGTGGTGGCAATCCTTTCCAACGGCGGCTTCAGCGGCATTTATAAGAAGCTTCCGGCGGCGCTGCAATCTCGCTTAGGTGAACATGCATAGATTGAATCGATGGCTGTTGATCGTGGGCGTGGCGCTACTGACGGGCACCGTTTCGGCGCAGCAGCCTGCCTTCTGGTGTCCGGCGGAGGGCGTGGCATACGGGGTGTCACTGAAACGCGCGGGGGAGCATGTCGTACACGTGGACGCGGTGACTCGTCAGCCTTTGCCTGAGTTCCAGCTTCCGGTTTGGAACGCACTTTATCAAGTGCGCGATTTTGCGGCGAACGTGAGCCAGGTGAAGGCTTACGAAGGTGTTCCGGAGTGGCTCTGCGACCGGTGCGATACTCGCGATGCGACGGCGGATAAGATCGACAAGAGCACATGGAGAATCACCAGCTCCGGCAATCATCCCTGCGTCACTTTCAGCTACGATGTGTTTACGAACGATCCCGGCCCGTTCGGCGCCAGCCTTGACCTTCAGCATGGATTCTTCAACTGGGCGGAGCTTCTCGTCTATCGCCCGGACGAGCGCAATGCGGCGGTCTCGATTCGACTGCTCGACGTTCCTGCCGGATGGAAGTTGCGCGACGGCGGCGTTTTTGGAGTACGCAACGCCGATCAGTTCTCCGACGCTTCGGCCTATGCGACCAGCTATGATCGGCTGGTTGATTCGCCCGCGCTCTTCGGCAAGTTGAATGAAAGCACCTTCGAGCAGGATGGAGCCACGTATCACGTAGTGGTGGACACGCCGGACGTCGATCTGCAGGCGCTGCAATACATGGTCAAGCGCATCACGGGCTCGGCTGTGGAGTGGATGCAGGATCGTCCTTTTGACGATTACACGTTTCTGTACATTGTGGCGCATGGAACGGGCAGCGGAGGGATGGAGCACGCGTACTCCACGGCGATTGATGTTGATGGCGAGAGATTAAAGCAAGACACCCTCAGTGCCGCGGGAGTTTCTGCGCACGAGTTCTTTCATCTGTGGAACGTGAAGCGCATTCGTCCTAAATCGCTGGAGCCCGTGAACTATATGCGCGAGCAGTATTCGCGTGCCCTTTGGTTCAGTGAAGGCATGACCAGCACGGCTGCCGATGTCATCCAGTTTCGCGCCGGTCTCTCCGACGAGAAGCATTTGCTCGCACACTTGGCTTCGGTCATCGGCGGATTACAGGCGCGCAGCGCGCGGCTTACTCAGTCGGCGGAGCAATCCAGCTTTGACACCTGGTTCGACGGACACGCCGAGTATCAGAGGCCGGAACGCAGCATCTCGTACTACTCCAAAGGTGAGATTCTGGGCTTTCTCATTGACCTTGAGATGCGCCGTGTGACGAATGGACGAAGGTGTTTGCGCGATCTGTTTCAGTACATGAATCGCGTCGACGCCAAGCAGGGAGCTTACTTCGACGACTCCGAAGGTGTTCGCCAGGCGATGGAAGCCCTCACCGGAAACGACTTCCGCGATTTCTTCTCGCGATACGTTTCGGGCACGGAGGAGCTTCCTTACGACCAGTTCTTCGCCTATGCCGGATTGACTCTCACGCATCACCAGAGTGAGCAGGCGTATGCAGGGTTTGTCACTTCCAGAGCACCGGGGAAGCATGCAGCCATCGCTCGCGTGGATGACAACTCGGCGGCATCGCGCCTCCATCTGCAGCAAGGGGATGTGATCCTGGAGGCTGATGGCAAAGCCGTGATCGGAGACTTGAACCAGATGTTGCAGAAGCGCGATGGGCGGACGAGCATGCATCTGAAGGTGATTTCTGCGAATGGAACAAGCCGCGAACTCGATCTGCCGCTTACTACGCGAAAGATTGACGAATATCAATTTGAGGACGTGCCCGGCATCACACCCGCGCTCCGTCATCGTCGCGCCGCATTTCTGCGTGGTGAAGATGAGGGCGAAACGAATTGATCCGTCTCTTTTTCTGCCTAATATTCTGGGTGGTCCTTAGCATTCCAGCGGCGCTGGTTGGCTTTCCGGTGCTGTACATCACGGGGAGCGTTGACCTTCTATGGAAGCTCTCACTGTGGGGTGCCACCACCGGATATCGCCTGGTGGGGATTCGGGTGCGGACGGTTGGCTATGAGCGGCTTCAGGCGGAACAAGCTTACCTCTTCATGGCGAATCACACCTCAAACCTTGATCCGCCGATCATTACGGGGGTGCTGGGCCGGCACATCTCAATCATGACCAAGCAAGAGCTCTTCAAAATTCCACTCTTCGGACGAGCCATGCACGCCTCCGGATTCGTCGCGGTGAATCGAAGAGATAGAAGATCCGCCATCGAAAGCGTTCGCGCAGCGGTGCGAGTGCTGCAGTCCGGCCAAAGTATGCTGGTGTTTCCCGAGGGAACCAGGTCGCCGGATGGAAAGCTGCTGCCATTCAAGAAAGGTCCATTTCACCTGGCCATGGAGGCTGGCGTTCCGGTTGTGCCGATCACCATTGTAGGAAGCCACGAGGCATGGCCGAAGGGAAGCGTGCGGTTGCGTGCCGGAGAAGTGGTGGTGCATTTTCACGCGCCGATTGATCCTCGGCAATTCGCTGACAAATCGGAGATTCTGGCGGAGGTCCGCGCCGCCATTCACAGCGAGTTGCCGGAACAATACCAGGACTCTGCTACGGACGAAGCTGCCGCTCGCTGATTGTCATTCCGCCTGCAACCTCGAAGGCAAATTCGGCTGGGCATTTCGCGCCAAGGTCGTAGTCAGCGGAAAATTTTTTTCCGGGTTGATCCTCGAACACGATACCGAGTTTGCACGGAGCACCCATAGCCGCCATGTGCCGATGCGTCTGCCCGTTCCGGAGCTCGGGAATGCCGAAGGTTCCCGCCGGATACCTGACCTCCAGATTCCGGATCGATTGTCCGGATTGGTTGGAGACATTGATATACATCATGGGCTTGATGTAGTTGCACCCGGCGGCAAAGAGCGTGGAGATAATGAGGCAGAGAAACAGCACGCGGGCGTCGATCTTCATCCTGACATTCTACTCTGATGGCCCGAGGCGGCGGCAATAGCCGGGAAAATGCTATTTTCTCTCAAGCAACCGCGCGCTCAGCACGACGCCATCACGCCCGTCGTGAAGCTTGATAGGGAAGGCGAGCACGTTCCATTGCCAATGCTGCGACTCAGAAGGCAGGTGCGCCATCGACTGGTGGTTGCGCCGGTCAATGTAGGTCTCGCGCGTGTCGGCCACGGTGCGGAGTATTTCGCACCATTCGTCGCGCATCTCCGGAAACTGATCGAAGATGTTTCGCCCGATGTACCAGGTTCTGCGCTGATTGCCGAGAGCCGCGAAGTAGTCGTTCACATACTGCCAGTTGCCGTCGCGGTCAAGAATTTCGACCACCATGTCATCACCCATTGCCATGATGATGCGGGAGTAGTAAAAATCACGCGAATCCACCACCACGGGCCGTCCGCGCCGCTTCGCCTCAAAGCTGCGCAATGCCTGCACCAGGTCGTCGACCGAGCTGCTGCCCTTCAGTAAATGCATATCCGCAATGCCGCCGAACTTGCGCTCAAGCGTTGCGGACAAAATGATGATCGGCACTTCGGGACGTTTAGCGCGCAGCGTATGAGCCACGTCGGTTCCAAACATTCCCGCGCCCAGATGGTAGTCAAGCACCGCAATATCGATGTCAGTCAGCTTGCTTTCGGCTTCCTGAATGGAGGCGGCGGTTACGATGTTGTATCCCTTTTGCCGCAGAATGGTGGAGCGGACCAGCAGATTCTCTTCGCGGTCATCCAGCAGCAGGACGCAGATCGGCTTCTGCTCGTCGAGTTTGCCGCCTTCGACTACGTCGAACTGTTTGCTCTCATCCATCCGTATCTCCGAGCCTCCTATAATGGATGCAGAATGCTAGCTTCCGCAAACGCTATTCCGCGCCGCGGCTCAACTTTCGCAGCGCTTTGGCTAACTCAGGCAACTTGTGGAAGACCGCGACAGCGCGCAGCCACTGGCGATTTTCAATCGCAGGATAGCCGCTAACGGTTGCGCCTGCTGCTACATCCGCCGGAATGCCGGTCTGGGCTGTAGCGATTGCGCCATCGCCGATCGTCAGATGTCCGGCGACGCCTACCTGCCCGGCGAGTATCACGTTGCTGCCAACATGAGAAGAGCCTCCAAGCCCTACCTGTGAGCACAGCATCGTGTGTTCTCCCACGCGGCAGCCGTGGCCTATCTGTGTCAGATTGTCGATTTTCGTGTCTTCACCGACCACGGTTTCGCCGATGCTCGCGCGGTCAACGCAGGAGTTCGCCTGCACCTCCACGCGGTCGGCCAGCTTCGTAATACCGGATTGAACGATCTTGTGCCAACCCTTGCCGCCGTCGCGGGCAAATCCAAAACCATCTGCGCCAATGACCGCTCCGTTCTGCAGAATCACGTCGTCGCCGAGTTCGCAGAACTCGCGCACTTGAGCGTGGGAGTGAGCGAAGAAGCGGTGCCCGATCTTTGCTCCGCGATAGATCACAACGTGCGGCAGCAACACGGCGTTGTCGCCTATCACTACATCTGCGTCGATCACCACGTACGGTGCAATGTGCGCGCCGGAGCCGACTGTAGCCGTCTCATGAATAACCGCCGTGGGATGAGTCCCCGGCGCATACCGCGGAGGCTGGTAGAAAATCTCCAGCGTGCGCGCAAACGCCAGGTAGGGGTTGGAGTGACGCAGAACAGGACGGTCCTGCACCGCGAAATCGGGTGTCACCAGGATGGCCGCAGCCTTCGTCGTCTTCGCCAGGGCAGAATACTTGGGATTTGAGATGAACGTGATCTGTTGCGGGCCGGCTTCTTCAATGCCTGCCACCCCGCTGATCTCCAACTCTGGAGACGCGTTCTCCACCGATGCACCCAGAATCCGGGCAATCTCAGAAAGTTTCATTTGGGCATAGCCTACAGGAGCAACACCTTAGACGCTACAACAAGAGAGAACTGATTTCCACTGGGAAGAGTCCGGGAACGAACAAGACTTACTCGGTTGGCAACTCCGTGAACAGGAGCGGCGCCTCATGGGCGGCGTCGGCCTGCCTGCGCCGCTTTGCCGCCGAGCCAATCACGGCCAGAACCGTCAGTTCCGCAACGGCGGAACGAGGCGCAAAGATTCGCTGCACGTTGCCGCGCGTGTCTGGCGGGTTCACAAAAAAACCTTCCGCCCGGACCTGCGTGAGATCGTTCGGCATCAAGCCTTCCAGGGTCTCGCCGTCGCGAAAGCGCAACCGGACCCATAGACCCTCGATACGAGGACGAGTGGTAAATGTCTTGCGAGACAATGAGTTGGAGTCCGCGAAATCTCTAACGTAGTAAACGCCCTTGATCTCCGCCAGATCGACCAGGACAACGTTGCCGGCAGTGTTCAGCAACTCAACTTTATTCCCGACAAGAAACTCTTCGGCTGCCACAAAACCATTGACGCTGTCGCGATCCATCTTGCGAACGATCACCTTTTTGTGTGTGGAAGCCATATGCTTGTCCCATTAGCTGCGGTTGGAGTGTGATAACCACAACCCGCAGCGTTAACTGATTGTCGCACCCCGGAGCTTTTGCCCGGCAATAAAATCGCAGAAAGGTGATCGATCAGTTAATGCCAGTAGCGTGCATATCTGCCGCTGTGGAACATTCCCAGCGCGATTCCCGTTTCAGAGTAGCCAAGTGAGTCTCCTCTATGATATTGTCAGGAGCTTGTAGCGAGAATGTTGCATATCTCTGTAAGTGGCTATCTGCAAACGAGTTATTCGCGGCTTGTTCCGGCATTGAGCTGATCTTGTCAGGTTCAACCGATTTCTAGATATTGCGGGTAAGTATCTGAGTTTATTGCCCTAAAAATCATGGCCGATTATATTTACACTATGGAGAGCCGGTTATCGCCCGATCAGTTACGGACGGTCAACACGGTGCAGAATCTTGCGCGTGCCCACGGCATGAACGTCTATTTGACCGGGGGAGCGATTCGGGACATTTTGACCGGATTCCCGATCCGCGACTTGGATTTCACCGTTCAGGGCAATCCGCTCAAGCTACAGAAGGATATCGAAAAGTCCGGCGGCATCGTGGACATGGTCGATCAGACCTTCTTTGTCATTCACGCGATTGTTCAAGGCGTTGGAGCCGAGATCAGCATGGCTCGGGCGGAAGTTTTCGACAAGCCCGGCAAGCCGCCGCTGGTTACGCCAGCCACCATCACGGAGGATCTCCGCCGCCGCGACTTCAGTTTCAACGCGATGGCGCTCTCACTCAACGAGGGCTCGCGCGGATTGCTGCTTGACCCGTTCAACGGTGCCGCAGACATTGAGGCGCAGTTGATTCGCGTTCTGCATAGCTACGCGTTCCTCGAAGATCCATCCCGACTGATTCGCGCCAGCCGATTTGCAGCACGCTTCGGGTGGGAGTTTGAAGAACGGACCCACGCCCGCTACCAATCTGCCCGCGAGGGAGAGTACATCCAGTTCCTCGGCAATCGTGCCATTGGATATGAGCTGGAGCAAATCGCTCACGAAGAAAATCCGCTGGCGGTGATGAAGGCTCTGGAAGCCGAGGGCTGGCTGAAGGTGCTTTGCTCAAAGTGGACGGTTGCTAAAGCCGATCTTCCCGAACTGACTGAACTGCTGAAGACGCGCGCCACCATGACGGATTTCAACATTGCCGTGGATGCGGCACCAGCGGTCATGCATTTTCTTACGCTCAAGCTGGGCGAAGCAGAGGTAGCCAGTATCCAGAAACTGATTCCGCACCGCCATTTTGTCGCGGAGTGGAAGAGCCTGGAGAACGAGGCAAAAGAGCTTTCAAAGAAACTTCTCTCAAAAGAAGCGGCGCTGAACTCCGGAGCCTGGAAGATTCTTACTTCGGCCAAGCCGGAGGCGCTGCTTTACCTCGACGTCACCGGACACAACAAGGTAGTGGACGAAAAGATCAAGAGCTTCTTTGGTAAGTGGCGGCAGGTTCAGGAAAAGATTCCGTATGCTCAGATGACCGAGTTGCGGATTACGCCGCAGCTTCCTGAGTACGCCCGAGTCTGCCAGGAAGCGTTCCTTCTGCTGCTCGACGGGAAGCTTCGCTCCGAGGGCGAGATCGCAAAGTTCCTTGCGCCATTTGAACCGCCGCCACCACCGCCACCTCCGACTCCGGTGCGGCGTGGACGCGCGGCGAAGAAAGCTCCTGCTCCGGTTGTTAAAGCTCCCGAAGCAACCGCGGCAGTAGCGGCTGTTGCTGTAGTCAGCCCTGTTGTGGTGGCGAAACCCGCAGCCGAGAAGAAGTTGCCAGAGCCGGTGAAGGCTGCTGCATCCGCCAAGCAGAAGCCTGCCAAGGCCGCTGCGGTAAAGCCCAAGGCTGCACCTGCGAAGGCAGTGGCGGCGAAGAAGAAGGTTCCGGCAAAGAGCGTGGGAAAGCCTGCTTCAAAACCATCCAAGGCAGCGCCGCGGCCCGCGAAGAAGGCCAAACCGGTGGTCAAGAAAACGGTTACGCCGAAGCCGAAGTCGAGATCGAACAAGAGTGCGCCAGCGAAAAAGAAGCCGGAGAAAGCGAAGAGCAAGCCGGATAAGAAACATTCCAAGCGGCGTTAATCCACGCATTAGAAAAGGCCCATTCGGTGGGCCTTTTCCTTGCGCATGATCTGAGTCAAAGCAGCTACTTGGCGGGATCGTTGACCTTATCCGTGGTGGCCGGAGCGCTGGGATTCACGCTGTTCTTGTGGCATTCGCACTTTGTCATGATGGCGGAATGAATGCGGGTGCGGAGTTCATCCGGAAGTTCATATAGACGCGAGTCGCGGTAAATTTCAATGGTGCTCTTGGTGGTATTACATACGACGTAGCAGTTGTGGCACCACTGCAAGTGTTCCTCGAGTTCTTCCTTGGTTTTGGTATCCATGGTGTTGTCGAGGTAATCGGTCAGCTCTTTCAAGAAGTCAGAGCATTTCACGGTTTGCTATCTCCATCGCGTCGTTTGAAATACTTATTAAGGCGCTCGCGCAATTGCAAGCGTGCGCGCAGCAGTCTTGACTTCACGGCAGGAACGCTCAACTCCAGGGCCGATGCGGTTTCCTCGGTTGAAAGTCCCTCAACATCCCGCAGGACGAAGACGGTTCGAAAGCTCGGAGGCAATCCCTGAATGGTCTTGCCCAGAAGATCCTTCAGTTCCGCTTGCGTGTACTGCTGTTCCGGGTTGGGAGACCAATCCGCGATTTCGCGCGGTATGGAATCCTCTTCCGTCTTCACGTCCTCATCAATTGAAACCATGCGCTCGGGACGTCTGCGGCGCAGACGCATAAGCGCTTCGTTCACGGTGATCCGAACCAGCCAGGTATAAAACTTCGACTGCCCCTGGAACTGCCCAAGGTTCTGATACGCCTTGAGGAACGCATCCTGAACTACGTCTTCGGCATCTTCGCGATTTTGAGTAATATGTTGCGCGATGCGGAAGACATTCCGGTCATACCGCCGCACAAGCGATTCAAAAGCTCCTATGTCGCCGGCACGTGCCTTATCGACTAGGATTGTCTCTTCGCTCGGAGGCGCTGCTACAGTGGTTTCGATGGCTTCCATTAGTCCGTCGATTCAGAATTTACACGCTTAAATATCTAGAGCCCATTGTATCGGGTGAAAGGCCGGATGACAAAAACCGTCCGGGAGCAGTGACCTGCGCTATCCATGGGATGCCTATCTTGATCAGTAGGCGTTGACATGGTGTTAAGTGACCACCATAATCCGATCATCCTCCAATTCGCGTTGCTCCAGCGGGCGCAGCGCCGGACGTGCCATTTATGAATGACGATTTAATCCGGGAGATAGCCACAAAGGCGTTTTGCGATGCGTTGCAAGCGAGGGCGCAGCAGCTTGCAGAAGATGTTGCACGGAGGATGAATGCTGCGCTTCAGCCGGATGCCGCGCCACGCGAGCGCACCAAGGCTCTGCATGACGGCACCGTTCTGATCGCTGGTTCGCGCACCCAGACGGAAACGCTGGAAGCATTACTGGCTGCGAGCTCAGCTATTACTCCCGGCTGTGGACTGCTGATTCTGCGCGGTGCAGTAGCGGGCGGCTGGAGTTGCCACGGGCTAACTACGCTCGATAATTTCAAGCGCGCCACCATGGATTGCTCACGCGGCGTGGCGGCATCCGTCATCCGTTCCAGCACTGGCGCGGAAGTGCAAGCCTCTGAGTTGGACCCGGTGTTTGTCGCACGGTTAGGCGTGGACGCCTCGGCGAAGGTGGTTCTACTTCCTGTATTGCTGAAGGAACGGGTGGCTGCTCTTCTGCTGGCGCTTGCGCCCGAGGGCGACGAACTGTCTGCAATTGATGTGCTGGTGCAGGTTGCCCAACTGGCTCTGGACGTGCAGGCCTATCGCAAGGCGTCGCTGAAACCCGCAGTCGAAGTTCCGAGTGCGGCGGTTCATCAGGCTCCAGTGGCCGCTCCTGAGCCGGCACACGCGGTCGCAGTACCTGTGCCGAAGGCCGAAGAGGTACCCGCTGCAGTTGCGCAACAGTCGGCTGCATCCCAGAGTCCTGAGCCGCAAGCCGCCCCGGAAGCTGTTGCGCAGACCGCTGAGCAAACCACGCCGGAGCCAACGTATGAAGCTCCGCAACCGGTCGCCGTTCCGGAGCCTCCACAACCTGAGCCGCAACCCACGTACGCCGCAGTTCCAGAAGTAGCCGCCTCGGCTCCGGAGATTACGGCGCCTCAAGTTGTTGTAGCTGCGCCGCCTGAAGTTCGGGTCGCCGTCCCTCTGCCGACGGCACTTCCAGCATTCCAAGAGCCCGCGCCGCCACCACAGCCCGCGCCCGTCGCTACCGAAGCAATAGCGGACGAGGCGCACGTGAAGGCGCGACGCTTTGCCAAGCTGCTGGTGGAGGAGATCAAACTCTACAACCAGACCAAGGTTGCCGAAGGGCGGGCACGCGGCGACCTGTATAGCCGTCTGCGCGAGGACATTGAAAAGAGTCGCGCGGCCTACCACAAACGCTACGGTGAAAGCGTTCGAGACGTGGATTACTTTTCTCAGGAACTCATGCGAATTCTTGCGGATAATAACCGGACGGTGATGGGAGCTGGGTTTCCGGGTTAAACTTGCAATCAGGTCTCATGTCCAAAACGCTTCGAACCCTTGCAATCTTTTTGTTGACGTTCACAACCCTGGCTGCCGCTCAAGACACGGACCGGCCGAAATCGTCCGCGCAGAAAACCTCAGCACACAAGACGAGTTCCGCTGCGAAAACCAGCGGAGCAAAAACAACTGTTGCGAAGAAGACAGGCGCACACATCGCGCCTGCCGTCACGCGCGCTTCGGCTAAGAAGAAGGCAGTACAGAAGAAGGTGGCACCGGCGAAGGTCAGGCGGATGGCGCGCGCCTTTGTAGCCTCGGTGGATCTGAAGGTGATGGCGCGGCAACTGGTGGAGAATCGCACGCCTGCCGCTTACAACGGAGTGGAAGACTATGCCCGCCGCCACGCCGGAACCGATGCGGGAGCGCTGGCGTGGCTGGCCGTGGGATATGCGCGCGTGCAGGACCAGCAGTATCCGCTGGCAATTGCGGCGCTGGAGAAAGCGAAGCCACACGCAGGCGAACTCTTTGACTATGTGCGCTACCTGGAAGCAATCTCTTACGGTGCGGAAGGAAACAGCGCCAAGGTTGTGGAGTTGCTTCGCAACTTTGACACAGATGCGTCGGAGTCAATTTTCCAGAACGATGCGGTGGACGTGTACGGAAGCGCGCTGCTGGCACAGAGCAGAACGCAGGAGGCGATTGCGTATCTTGAGGCGCACAGGACGCCGACGCGAGCGAATGTGGAGCTGGCGCTGGGCAAGAGCTATCTTCGTTCGGAGCATCCCGAGAAGGGGATGGAAATTCTGAAGCATCTCTACTTCAACATGCCCACGAGCGAGCAGGCTGCGGAAGCAGCTACGGCGCTGACGGCGAATGGGTCCGCGCTGGAGGGCAGTTACACAGACGAGAAGACGCGGGCCGATCTGCTGGCAAAAGCCGGACGCTGGAGCGACGCGGCGCATGCCTACAAGATGCTCGAGAATCGCGCTCCGGCCACGGAGGTGAGTGCAGTGGAAGTGGCTCTGGCAGCAGCTTTGCGGCATTCGAACGCAGGGGAAGGCCGGAGTCTGCTGAACGAGGTGCAGGCCACAGGGGAAGCAAACGCGCAGCGCCTTTACCTGCTGGGCGAGATTGCGCGCAACGAGAATAATGAGAGCGCGGTGGTTGCGAACCTGGAGCGCATGAGGCAACAATGCGCGACCAGTTCGTGGTTTGAGCAGGCACTGCTTTCAGCGGCCAACATGTATATGCTGGAGCGAAATTATGACCGCGCGATTGATATGTTCCGCGAGTCGCAGCAACGCTTCCAGAGCAGTACGCGCGCGAGCTTTGCGCATTGGAAGGCGGCGTGGCTGACCTATCGGCAGGGGCGCACGGAAGACGCGAAACACGATTTTGAAAACCAGGTGACGTGGTATCCGGACAGGCCTGAGGTTCCGGCGGCGCTGTACTGGCGCGCCCGCATTGCGGAAGATGAACGCGACTATAAAATGGCGCGTGCGTGGTACGGCAAACTCGGCGAGCGCTTCCACAATTACTACTACGGATACCTTGGACGCGAGCGGTTGGCTGCATTGCCGGCGGCAACGGAAGACGTGGCGTTCAAGCAGGATGCGATCCTCGCGAAAATTCCTGACATGAAAGTCGCAGGGCCAGAAGCGCTGGAGATTGAGGCTCCGCCGAACCAGTTGCGCGCCGAGAAGAGCCGGTTGCTGGTGAACGCCGGACTCAATGAATACGCCATCCGCGAGCTGCAGGCCGAACAGGGCGGACAGGGCGCACGGTGGGCAACCTTGCAGATAGCGCGCATCTACGAAGAGAGCGGACAGACGCATCGCGCGATTCAGTTTCTAAAGAAAGCGTTGCCGGGATACTACTCGATCGACCTACCCGGATTGCCGCGCGCGTACTGGGAGATTCTGTTTCCGCGCGTGTACTGGACGGACGTGCAGAGACAAGCGCAGGCGAATGCGCTCGATCCGTACATGGTGGCTTCACTGATTCGGCAGGAGAGCGAGTTTAATCCGGGAGCGTTGTCACATGCGAACGCGTGCGGACTGATGCAACTGCTGCCGCAGGTTGGAAAAGGCGAGGCGAGGGCCGCGCACATGAAACATTTTTCCACCTCTTCACTGTTCGCGCCGAGCATTAACATTCAGCTTGGCACCCACTACTTCAAAGAGATGGTGGCACAGTACAACGGACAGGTGGAGTACGCGCTAGCCGCTTATAATGCGGGTTCCAACCGTGTTGACGACTGGATGCGAAGCGGACACTACCGTGATATTCCGGAGTTTGTTGAGTCGATTCCGTTCACCGAAACCAGAGAGTATGTGCAGGCGATTGTGCGCAATGCGAAGGTGTACCAGAGGCTTTATCCGCGGAATTGATGGGCGGGGAACGATTAGCGTGGAAGGTAATCGTTTCGGAGGTCGAGTTTACCGATTAGCCAACAGTTGAGCGCATTTTTGAACGATTGGCGATGGGGTAACGGTTCGGCGGTTGTTGGTTACCACGTTGTCAATCGTACGCGTGCGACGGGCCTTCGCGCGTGTGGACGCCTCGGTTCGAATCGGGAAAATCCAAAGAAAAATAGGGAGTAGGTGAGGGGATTTGCCTTCTTCCATTAGCCAACGGAGGGCGGATGTGAGCTCTCCGGGTTCAGGTGGCTGCCTGATTCTACTGTGATCCGGCGAGCGGTACATTGCTTGCATTGCCGGGCTGAGACAAACTCGCGGAGATGGCGCGAGATACGCTGCTTCTGACCAACTCGGCGCCGGCAGCGGAGAGGTGGTTGCGATCCTGATAGATCTCTCTGCCTTGGCTATCGGAGAAGAATATCTTTCCGTCATCTGTGGCAAACAGATGTTCGATATCAATGACGATCACATGATTCCCGCTGACGGTTTTGAGCAGAGCATTTGAGGCGAGGCGTGCCGCGCGTTCTTTCGGCTCTTCGATAAATGGTGGCCGACTGCCGTTCCTTATAGCCTCGCGGTTTGCGCCTTCCGGTAACTCCGGCGGTTGGGTTATGAGGACGACGTAACGGGAATGTTGTTTCAGATCTTCAATTGCGATCCCGAGCCTGGCTTTGTCATCCTGCAACTTGTCTTGCCAATTGCAGGCCAAAATAAGGATGTCGGGGTTTTCTCGTTTTACCACCGCTATGGAATCGAGCCAGAGTTGGGGCTGTTGGCCGGAAGAACGAGGGAGTGGTTCCCCGGCGGTGACGCTGAGGACATTCAGCCTGAGCCCGAGATCCCTGGCGATTTCTTTGGCAACGATTCCATACATGGCACCGTTACTGTCGCCCATCAGGACCATTGAGCCGCCCTTGGCGCTCTGGTTGAAAACAAGTCCTCCCTTTGCAACATCCTTGATTTGCGCGTCAACGTAATTTGTCTTCCGCACAGCGATGCCTAGCGGAACGAAAAACAGAAGGGCGCAGCCAAGAAAGGCAAAGGCGATATGGCGTCTGGGTGGGGCGTTGAAGAAGACCCGTCCGCGTTTCTCGATCAGGAAGAAGCACAGTGGAACGACGGTCAGGCTGAGGGCGAGTTTCAGCGCAAGGCGAAACAGTGGGGATGCAAGATAGAAGCGGTAATCGACAAATGAAAATATGGGCCAATGCCAGAGATAAAGGGAGTACGACATCCGTCCGACGATGACCATCGGACTCCACGACAAAAGCGTTTCGCCAAGGCCGCTCGAAAGTCGATGCGGTCCAATAAAACAGACGGTTCCGAGCACGGGGAGGATTGCAAGGTAGCCGGGGAAGGCGGAGCGCTCCGTGATCACAAACAACGAAATGAAGATGAGCACAAGACCGACGATGGAGAGTGACGCCCAGAGTCTGTGATTTGAAGCGGGCCGGCGTTCGCTTATGTTGGCGAGGATGCTTCCGGCCAACAGCTCCCATGCACGGGTTGGCAGGAGGTAGAAGGCCCACTGCGGCCTGAAGTGCGTGAGCACAACGCACGCAGAGAGACTTATTCCACATAAAACGGCCAGGATTGACGTCCTGTATTTGTTGGCCTTCAGATACACAAACAGCAATGTGATTGGGAAGAGCATATAAAACTGTTCTTCAACAGAAAGAGACCAGCAATGGAGAAATGGTTGAGCGTCAATGGAGAGCTTGAAGTAGTTTCCCTGAGCCAACAGCTTTAGATTGGCTATGGACAGGGTGACCGCCGTGAGGCTGGCCCCGGCCGAAGCAAAATCCTGTGCGGAATAGATGAAATAGGCGGCAGCGATGGTAACCAGGGCAACAGTGAACAACGCGGGGAAGAGTCGCGCTATGCGCCTTTGATAGAACTTGCCGAGGCTGAAGCTCTTGCGCTCGTATTCGCGGAGGAGAATGGAAGTGATCAGGTAGCCGGAGATCACAAAGAATATATCTACGCCGACGAATCCTCCGGGGAGCCAGTTGTGCTTCAGGTGGAAGAAGAAAACGGCGAGCACCGCAACCGCTCTAAGGCCGTCGATGGCGGGACGATACTGGACGGCAGACGCCGAGGCTGACACGGTGCCATCGGTGCAGGGGGACTCGGGTATGATTCGCGGGGACAATGTGCCATTCAGTTTAGCTGATTTCTGGGTAAGAATTCAGTGAGCTGCGTGCGGGGTGGTTTGGTGGAGAGCGCTTTCGGCGGGAGTCATCGCATGTGGCTGTTGGGCTGAATGTCACAGACGGACGGTGATAGGGCTCACTGCGGGGAAGGCGATTCGGGCATAAAGTTGCGCGTTCCGATGTCTGGCCGAAGGTGCGTTGAAATGGCGGCTGGGCAGAACAAAGAGGCCACTATGTCCATCATTGACTCTGCATCGAACCGTCCGGTTCGTGGGTATTCCATTGAAGAACTGAAGACACAGGCGGCGCTGATGCGCGGCTACAATCTTGCGGCACTGTACTGCGCGGGGAGCGGACATGCCGGCGGCACACTTTCCATCATGGACATTACGGCGGCGCTGTACCTGGAGGTCGCCGATCACGATCCGAAGAATCCGATGTGGGCGGATCGCGACCGGATCATCTGGTCGGCGGGGCACAAGGCTCCGGCGCAGTATGTTGGGCTGGCGTTTGCGGGCTTCTGCGAGAAGCGCGACCTGGCGCTACTGCGAAAGCTATCCTCGCCGTTCCAGGGGCATCCGCACTGGCTGAAGCTGCCGGGAGTTGAGATTTCCAGCGGCTCGCTGGGACAGGGGCTGAGCGTGGCAGTAGGCAATGCGCTGGCGGCGCGACTGGACGCGAAGCCGTACACAGTGTTCTGCATCATGGGCGACGGCGAGCAGCAGGAGGGACAGATCTGGGAGGCCGCGATGGAGGCGGCGCACTACAAACTCGACAACTTAGTGGGCATAGTGGACAAGAACGGATTGCAGATCGACGGCAAGGTTGAAGACGTGATGCGGATCGATTCGATTGAGGAGAAGTACAAGGCGTTTGGCTGGGACGTGATTGAGATTGACGGTCACGATATGCAGCAGGTGGTGGACGCGCTGGCGCTGGCGAAGCAGAGCCGCAACGGCAAGCCGAAGGTGATTATCGCCGATACGGTAAAGGGCAAGGGCGTCAGCTTTATGGAGAACGTGGCGGGCTGGCATGGCAAGACTCCGAACCTTGACGAGCTGACGAAAGCCCTGGAGGAGTTGGGTGTAAGCGACAAGGTGGATGTGGGCGCGCTGTCTGCATACGCGGGCGAGTATCAGCACGGAGTGGACCGGAAGCTGGCGGCGAAGATGCCGAAGTTCAGCACGAACTACTGGTGGAACGCGGCGGAGAAGATGAAGGTAAGGATGGATCCGACGCGCAAAGGCTTTGGGCAGGCGCTGGCGGCAGAGGGCGGCGACGAACGCGTGGTTTGCCTGGGGCTGGATATCTCCGGGTCGATCACGATCAGCGACTTCTATGCCGGGCATCCGGAGCGGAAGGCTCGCTGGCTGAGCATGGGGATTGCCGAGCAGTCGGCAACCGCAGCGGCGGCGGGACTGGCGAAGGAAGGGAAGTTTCCGGTGTTTGGAACCTACGCGACATTTGCGGCGGCGCGGAATTTGGACCAGATACGGGTTTCGGTCTGCTACAGCAATCTGAATGTGTTTATCGCGGGAGCGCATGGCGGCGTGAGCGTGGGGCCGGATGGCGCGACGCATCAGGCGCTGGAAGATTTGTTTGCGATGTGCGGACTGCCGAATATGAGCGTGGTGGTTCCGGCAGATTCGGTGGAGGCGAAAAAAGCTACGGCCTTCATGCTGATGAAGCACACGGGGCCGAAGTATGTTCGCTTTGCGAGGGAGGCGACTCCGGTGATTTCCACGGAAGCGACGCCGTTTGTTTTCGGCAAGGCGAATGTGATTCGCTTCCGCGGCGAGCAGGAAAACTTTGTGGAGGCTTTCGAGACTTGCCTGGCGGAGGAATACAAGGACGAGCACGAGGATCTGACAATCATTGCGTGCGGTCCGATGGTTCCGGAGGCGATGCGCGCGGCGTGGATTCTGAAGCGCGATTACGGCTATGAGACTCGTGTGGTGAACATGCACACGATGAAGCCGATTGATCGCGAGGCGGTGCTGCGGGCGGCGAAAGAGACAGGTGCGATTGTGACCGCCGAAGAGCATCAGGTGGGAGCGCTGGGATGGAGAGTGGCAGGGCTGATCATGGAAGATCCGGCGCTGTTAAGGCATCCGGTGCTGGCAGGTTACATCGGAGTGCAGGACCGGTTTGGAGATTCCGGCGCGCCGTGGGAGCTGGTGAAAGAGTTTGAGGTTTCCGCAGAACATATTGCACATAAGGCGGCGGAGTTGATCTGCGCGAAGGTCAAGAGCGGAGAAGTAGTAGGTACGGTGAGCTAGAAAAGCAAAGTCAACTACCCCACGTTAGCCAAAGGATGGCGAACATGGGGCACCAGAAGCAAAGCCTTGGCGCTCATCGTCCGTGAGATGGTGGGCGCTTAATTTGTGGTGGGCTTGGGGGCGAAGATGAGGTCGATGAAGAGGAGGATTGCGCCGCAGACGATGGCGCTGTCGGCGAGGTTGAAGTCAGGCCAGATGTGGGTTCCGATGTAGAAGTGGAGGAAATCGGTGACGCGGCCGAAGAGGACCCGGTCATAGAGATTGCCGATGGCTCCGCCGAGGATGAGGGCGAGCGCGAGGCCGGTGCAGGTGAAGCTGCGGGCGGAGCTCCAGAGCAGATAGCAGACGACGATCATGGCCGCGGTGGAAAAGCCGATGAGGAGTGGGACTCGGATGCGCGGCGACCAGTCGGCAAAGAGGCTGAAGGCGGCTCCGGCGTTTTCAACGTGGGTGATGGAGAAGAAGTTGGGGATCACCTGATGGCTGCCGAAGTTGAGTTCGACGCGGTGGGCAACGAGGATTTTGGTGAGGCGGTCGCAGAGGATGACGACCGCCGACACCGTTAAATAGAAGAAGCGCAGGCTGGCACGCGACATTATGCGCCGGCGCTCCCGGAATCTTCAGCGGTAATGATGGCGAGGTTGGCGCTGCAACGCTCGCAGACCGTGGGATAGGTCAGGTCTTCGCCGACGTGGGTTGAGAAGTTCCAGCATCGCTCACACTTGACGCCTTCCGCCTTGGACACCTGGAATGAAATGGGCGCTGCGTCCGCAGAGGCCGGTTTCACTTCAACCTGAGAGACGACGAAGAAGGCGGCGAGTTTGTTGGCGTAGAGGGTGAGGCGCTGGAAGTCGTCTCCTGAGGCGTGGATGATGAGGCGCGCTTCGAGATTGGCCTTGATGGTTTTGTCATTGCGCAGTTCTTCTAGCTGGCGCAGGGCGAGTTCGCGGACGGTGAAGAGGTAGTCCCAGTCAGAGCGGACCTGAAGAGCTTGCTCGCGGTCGCGGATTTCTCCGGTGATGTCATTAGCGTTGGGGAAGAGCGAAAGATGCACGCTCTCTGGACGCGCGAGAAGTTGCGGCATGAACTGCCACGCCTCATCGGCGGTGAAGCTGAGGATGGGCGCAACTAAACGGAGAAGAGCTTCGCCGATGCGCCAGAGCGCGGTTTGGGCGGACTTGCGCTGCGGCGAGGAGCGCGGGAAGGTGTAGAGGCGATCCTTGAGGATGTCAAAATACTGGGCGCTGAGATCGACGGCGAAGAATTCATTGAGGCGCTGGTAGATGCGATGGAAGAGCATCTGGTCATACCAGGCGCGGCATTCGGCGGCGACATCGGCGGTGCGGAGCAGCATGTACTGATCGAGAGGTTCAAGCAACTCGAAGGGGACTGCGTCAACTGCGGGCGCGAAGCCGTTGAGGTTTCCGAGAATGTAGCGGAAGGTGTTGCGGATTTTGCGGTAATTCTCGGCGACGCGAGCCATGAGGTTCTCACTGGCGCGCACGTCTTCGCGGAAATCGACGGAGGCGACCCAGAAGCGAACGATCTCACCACCCATGCGCTTGGCGATATCGACGGGATCGACGGTGTTACCGAGGGACTTGGACATGGCGCGGCCGTTTTCATCGAGGGTCCAGCCATTGGTGGCGACAGCCTTGTAAGGTGATACGCCGTTCAGGCCGATAGAGCAGAGCAGGGAAGAGTGGAACCATCCGCGATACTGATCGCCGCCCTCGAGGTACATGTCGGCGGGCTGCCAGTGCCCGAAGATTTTGGGCAGGACGGAGGCCTGGGATGAGCCGGACTCGAACCAGACATCGATGATGTCCATTTCTTTACGGAAGCCGCTGTTGCCGCAGTGGGCGCAGGTTGTTCCGGGGGGAAGGATCTCAGCGGCGGGACGAGCGTACCAGGCGTCTGCGCCTTCGCGGGCAAAGAGGTCGATGACGGCGCGATTGGTGGCCGGAGATTCATGCAGCTTGCCGCAGGCGTCGCAGAAAAAGACGGCGATGGGCACTCCCCAGATACGCTGACGAGAGATGCACCAGTCGGGGCGGGTGGCGACCATGTTGGCGATGCGCTCTTCACCCCACGCGGGGTCCCACTTGACTCCGGCGATGGCCTTGAGCGCTTCGGTGCGCAGAGTGCCGTCAGCGATGGGGCCTTCCATGGAGATGAACCATTGCTCGGTGGCGCGGAAGATTACGGGCTTGTGACAGCGCCAGCAGTGCGGGTAGGAGTGCTCGATGTTCTGACGTCCGAGGAGGACGCCACGGGATTCGAGGAGCTTTACGATGGGCTCATTGGCCTTGAAGACGGTGAGGCCGTCATATTCGGGCAGGCCGTCGCGGAGATGGCCTCCGGCGTCGACGTGGCAGGTTGGATCGATGCCGTACCTGACTCCGGTGTAGAAATCGTCTGCGCCGTGAGCAGGCGCGGTATGGACGGCTCCGGTGCCCTGATCCATGGTGACGTAGTCTGCGAGAACGCCGAGGATGTCACGGTCAAGGAAAGGATGGGCGAAGACGACGCGCTCGAGACGAGCTCCGGGAAAGGTGTCAAGGACGGTGGAGCCGGCGATGCCGAGCTGGGGCAACACGGTGGGAGCGAGTTCGGCGGCGAGGAGATAGACCTGGCCGGTGGAGTTATCGAGGATTGCCTGATATTCGGCGCGAGGATGGAAGGCGACGGCCATGGAGGCAGGCAAGGTCCAGGGCGTGGTGGTCCAGATGATGGTGCTGACTTTGCCGGCGTAGGCGGCGAGAGCAGGCGAGATGGCCGCGGGATCGCTTTTTAGCGCGTACTTGACGAAGACGCTGGGGCTGGTGTGATTGGCGTACTCGACTTCGGCTTCCGCAAGGGCGGTGCGGTCATGGATGCACCAGTAGACCGGCTTGAGTCCCTTGTAGACGAGACCTTTTTCGAAGAAGGCGTAGAAGTTCTCGATGACCTTGGCTTCGTAGTCTTTGGTCATGGTGGAGTAGGGATTGTCGAAGTCGCCGAAGACTCCGATGCGCTGGAACTGGTCACTCTGAATTTTGACGTACTTTTCGGCGTAGGCGCGGCAGGCGTTGCGGACGGCGAGCGGGTCCATCTCAAGCTTCTTGCGTCCGAGAGCTTCGTCTACCTTGATCTCGATGGGCAGGCCGTGGCAGTCCCATCCTGGAACGTAGGGCGAGTCAAAGCCAGCCATGGTGCGGGACTTGACGATGAAATCCTTAAGGCATTTGTTAAGGGCGTGGCCGAGGTGAATGGCGCCGTTGGCGTAGGGAGGGCCGTCATGCAAGACCCATGTTGGCGATCCGGCGCGTGATTTGCGAACGAGATCGTAGATGCGAATGTTCTGCCAGTGCTCGAGCATTTTGGGCTCGTTCTGGGGCAGGTTCGCTTTCATGGGGAAATCAGTTGTGGGCAGATTTACGGTTGCCTTGAGGTCCACTCGGGTCTAGGTCTCCGATCGCTGTTCTATGAATCTCCGATTATAAATGAGAGGGCGGCTGAGGCGAGTAGCGAAGAGCAAGGGCAGCAGCCGCGAAATCGATCCGGGTTGGGAAGTTGGCGATGTGCGGCGGAGATGTGCGGTGCGTGGGTCCTTCACTGCGTTCAGGATGACCCTTAGAAGCAGGGGCAACGGAGAGAGTATCGCATTTGCCAACATACGGGCATCCAGACATGTCCTCCTGAGGGGATGGAGGCATCTTAAGGCGAAGGTGATTTGAGAATTATGAAATTGAGCATCACTGAATGTTGGGTGGAATACAACTTTGCGGGGCCAGAATCAATCTGAATAGAAGCGCGAACAGCGACTTGCGAAATGCGCAGGGCGCAGGCACAGCTCCAAAAGGTGAAAGCTTCCGGAGTGGGGCCGGAGGCGCTGGGGCTGAGCAAAGATGAACAGGATTCAACCATAGGCTTGTGGGGGTGGGGGCCAAGTCAATCATGACGAATCAAAGTGCAGTGTTGCCGTCACAGAAGAACGAGCCAGCGCCAGAGCTGAACCTGCTACTGCGGGAGGACTTCAATCCGCCGCTTTGGCGCTCACTGATCGCAAGTGTCAAAGAGAGGTTGTTTCCGAAGAAGTTGCCCCCGTTGCAGCTCACGTCACGCCCGGTGAAGGTGGACGATATCTGGGGGCAGTACCGGTATGGCAAGCAGGGGGCCAGCGTCTCTCTGATGGTGCATATTGCGGTAGTGGCCGCGATCATTGCGGCCTCGATTGCGGGCGCGAAGGTGGTCAAGCAACAGATTCAACAGATTTCACTGGTTGCGCCGGATGTGAGCGACTACATGCCGCTTTCGTCGAAGAAGAATGACGTGGTCGGCGGCGGTGGCGGCGGCGGCGATCATGACAAGATTCAGGCTCCGAAAGGGAAGCTGCCGAAGTTTGCTATGCAACAGATCACGCCTCCGGCGATGATAATCCGGAACGACAATCCGAAGCTGGCAGTTGAGCCGACGGTGGTGGTGCCTCCGCAGGTGAAGCTGCCGCAGGTAGCGGCATTGAGCCTGGGCGACCCGAAGTCAACGGTGGTTGCGGGAGTTGCTTCCAACGGCACGGGCATGGGCGGCGGAATCGGCTCAGGCAGCGGCGGCGGGATCGGCAGCGGTACGGGACCGGGAGTTGGGCCGGGACGCGGCGGCGGCATTGGCGGCGGAGTCTTCCGGGTGGGTGGCGGCGTAAGCGCACCACGCGTGCTGGAGAATCCGAGCCCGGATTACAGCGAAGAAGCACGCAAGGCGAAGTACCAGGGAACGGTAGTGCTATGGCTGATTGTTGACGCCAACGGCAGACCTCGCGACGTGCGGGTTGCGCGCAGCCTGGGAATGGGACTGGATCAGAAAGCAATTGAGGCTGTGCGGCTTTGGAAGTTCCAGCCAGCGATGAAGGATGGGACTCCGGTGGCGGTGCAGATCAACGTGGAAGTGAACTTCCATCTGTACTAGGATTGTGAGTTTAGCGGGTAGGATCACTGGAATGTATAGAAGAGAGAGGAAATTGCCTCTCTCTTTTTCTTTTGCGCGGTGATTCCGTGAGGCGCTGGCGTGGTATGAAGTAAGTAGGTGAAATAGGGAAGTAATGATGGAGGTAGGACCAAGTGCCCGGCCTCCGCCCAAAGATTGTAGGGCGGACAAGTCAAAATCAAGGTCAACAGAGTCAACAATCATGAGCGACGAGACGGCCATTTGTTCGATATGCAGGCAGCCCCTTGGGGATGACGGCCGTTGCCAGCACTGCGACGAGGATGCGCATGTCTGGACGATCGGCGACTGGCGTCCACTGCTGACGCTGGCGCTGGTTATTGTGCTAGGCTTTTCGTTTACACGGCTGGTGGTGAGTAATTTCAATACGAAGCAGGCCGCGCTGGCGTCGGAATACCTGGCAGCAGGGAATCGGGCGATGGACTCGCATGACTTTGCTCGCGCGGTGGAGGCATTCGAGAGCGCTCTGATTTACTCGCACAACAATTTTCAATACCGGCTTAAGTTGACCGACGCGCTGGTTGCGTCCGGGGCGACCAGCGAGGCATTTGCGCAGCTACAGGATTTCCGGGAGCAGCGTCCGGAGGATGCGCAGGTGAATCTGAAGCTGGCCAGGCTTGAGGCGCACCGACAGCACGTGGACGAGGCTCTGCACTATTACCGCAACGCGATTGACGGAGTGTGGCCGGAGCGCTCCGATCCGGAGCCGCTGAAGAACGACGTGCGGCTGGAAGCGGCGGAATACCTGATTGGACTGGGGCGCAACGACGAGGCCGAAGGGGTGCTGCAAGCAGTTGCGGCGGTGCTGCCGGCGGCATCCGCGGAGCAGGGAAAGCTGGCGGGATTGTTTATCCGCAATGGCGACGCGGAACGGGCGCTGGATATTTATCAGGAACAGTTGAGTTTGAACAAAAACGACCGTGCGGCGGTGATGGGTGCGGCACGGGCGAGTTTTTCAGCAGGGAATTATGCGATGGCGCGGCGGTATCTTGAGGAGATGAAGCCGAAGACGGCGGAAGCCGAGGCACTGCTGGTGGAGCTGGAGCGGATGGAGGCTCTGGACCCGTTTGCGAAGAGCGCGACGGGACGGGTGCGGACGGAACGGACGATGACGGCATACCGGATTGCGATGGAGCGGCTGGCCGGGTGCGGAGTGCCGTTTGGGCAGCGGATGACGGGCGCGGGAAAAGCTACGGCGCCGAAGGATGAGGCGCAGTGGAGTGGCTTGGAAAAGTGGGCGGAGCAGTTGTCTCCGCTGATGAGCGAACAAAAGCTGCGGGGACGTGACGAGGTGATTGAGAGCGCGATGCGCTTCGCGTTCCAGGCGGAGACGGCAACGCAAAAGGGTTGCGAACTGCCTGCGACGCTGAACGACGAAGCGCTGCTACTACTGGCTCGGGAGCGGCTGGGGGCGAGCCAATGAAGCCGAAGACAGAACGCAGCCGCGAGCTGTTGCTGAAGCTGATGGCGACTCCGGTGCGCCGCAAATACTTTGAGACGCTGCGGCGGATGCTGGGGCCGACGGGCGTGATCTCGATCCGCGAAGAACAGTTCTTCCTGGTGCTGGCGATTGCGATTGGGCTGCTGGCGGGCTTCTGCGTGGTGCTGTTCCGGGTGGCGATTGCTACGGTGCGGTTATGGCTGCTGGGCAGCTCGATGCATCCGGGATGGCCGCGGGTGGTGCTGGTTCCGGCGGTGACGGGATTGGTGATTGCGGTGGTCGCGGTGCGGTATTTTCCGCGGGTGCGGGGCAGCGGCGTAAACCAGACGAAAGGCGCGCTGTACATCTACGACGGCTATATCGGCTCCGGGACGGTGGTGGGTAAGTTTGTGCTGAGCGCGCTGGCGATTGGCAGTGGGCAGTCACTGGGGCCGGAGGATCCGGCGCTGCAGATTGGCGCGGGACTGGCGTCAGCGGTGGGGCGGTGGCTGAAGCTGTCAAAGGAACGGCTGCGGTTGATGGCTCCTGTGGGAGCGGCGGCAGGGATGGCTGCGGCATTCAATGCTCCGATTACGGCGGTACTGTTCGTGATTGAAGAGGTGATTGGGCGCTGGAGCGCGGGAATTCTGGGCGCGGTGGTGCTGTCGGCAATCTCAAGCGTGGTGGTGGAGCGGTGGTTCCTGGGAGACGAGCCGCTATTCCGGGTTCCGCTGTATCGGCTGAACCATGCGGGCGAACTGCTGGCCTACGCGGTGCTCGGGGTGGTGGGCGGGACGGCGTCCGTGGTGTTTGTGAAGATCATCAAGAATCTGCGGCCTTGGCTGCGACGGCAGCCGCAGTGGTCTCAATATCTGCAGCCGGGAGTGGCCGGACTGCTGATCGGGATCATCGCGATATGGCATCCGCAGGTGATGGGCGCGGGCTACGAGTGGATGGACCTGGCAATGCACAACCGGTTTCCGTGGGAGCTGCTGGGGATATTGGCGGGACTGAAACTGCTATCGACCGTATTCAGCTTTGCGACGGGCACGCCGGGAGGGCTGTTCGCTCCGGTGCTGTTCATGGGAGCGATGCTGGGCGGACTTGTGGCGACGGTTGAGCAGCAAATGTTTCCGGCAATTGCGGTTCCGGTGGGTGCGTATGCGCTGGTGGGCATGGGCGCGCTGTTTGCGGGAATCCTGCGGGCGCCGATGACTTCGGTATTCATGATTCTTGAGGTGAGCGGGAATTACTCGATCATTTTGCCGGTGATGATCTGCAACTCGCTCTCATACCTGATCTCGAGAGGCTTTCAGGAGGTTCCGCTGTACGATCTGCTGTCGAGGCAGGATGGGCTGGATCTGCCTTCGCTGGAAGAAGACAGGGAGCTGGCGATCTTGCGGGTGGAGGATGCGATGCGTCCGACGATGGGCCGGGCGCTGCTGGGAGACGAGGCCATTGGGTCAGCGCGAGGGATTGCGGCCGGAACGCAGGAGACGAACTTCCTGGTGTCATTGGGCGAGGGACGCTGGAGCGTGCTGAGCCGCGAGGCGCTGCTGGATGAGGCCAATGGCGAAGCGGAGCCGGTGCGGTCACTGGTGCGGGCAAGGGTGCCCCGGCTGTATCAGGATCAGTCGCTGGAGGTGGCGCTGCGATTTATGAAAGAGCGGCCGATGCTTCCGGTGGTGCATCGAGGCAATCTGGACCTGCTGATGGGCGTGGTGAGCGTGGAGGATATTCTGCGCGCTTACCGGCGGGCGGGGTTGGCAGAGCCGGAGACGGCGGAAGTTTCTTAATTCTGGCGGTGAACCTAAGAGCAGGCAGCGGCGTCAAAGAGGGGGCAGAGTTGCACGAGGGAACTCTCTCCGAGGGATAGCCGCGATGAAAGTGGAATGTCTGCGAAGCGCGCATGAGCTGGACCGGGTGCAGTCCCGCTGGAGATGGCTGAAAGCACAGGGCGACTACACGGTGTTCCAAGGGTATGAGGTGAACCGCCGGGCGGCCGACTGGTTTGCCGGGCGCGAGAGTCCGCACGTGATTGTGGCCGAGTCCGATTCAGGGATGGCGATCATTCCGGCGGTGCGTCGCGAAAGGGAATTGGGACTGATCGGCGAGACGCTGTTCGATTATCGGGACGTGTTGAGCTCAGGCGACAGTGGCGCCCTGGAAGAGGGGTGGCGAGAGCTGGCAAGGCTGGGCCTGGGGCTAGAGGTGACGGCGCTGCGTGGAGAAGATTGCCGGCGACGCTGGGATGGCGTGGATCCGACGGATTTCTGCAATGCTCCGACGACCCGGCGTGAAGATATAAGCTCCGAGGAGTTTGTGGCGGCGCACAGGAAGGCCGCCAAGGCAAGCCGGAGACTGAAGCGCGAAGGGCTAAGGCTGGTGCGGCGGCAAAGGGAACTGGGACGACTGGCAGAATGGCTCTACCGGCGCAAGGCCGAATGGAGCGGAGCGAGTGAGAATCTGTTCTACGACCGGCAGCGGCAAGACTTCATGTTACAGCTCGTAGATTATCATGTAATTGATTGCACAATATGGAGTTATGAGACTGCATATGGAGATATTGTTGCGGCCTTGGTGAGTATTGAGGATGGCAGGCTTCGACACTTCTATACGATCCACCACGATGCCAGGTGGGAGAGATTTTCTCCGGGACAGGTGATGATTTTCGACGTGACTCGGGAGTCGCTGGCCGAAGGGCTGGATGTGGATTTCATGACCGGAGAGTATCCGTACAAGAATCGGCTGGCCACGGCGATGGTGCCGCTGTTCCGTGTGCAGGCGACTGCCGGGCAGATGGCCGACTGGAACGAGAGTCTGCAGCGCTTGCGGCCAGCGGTCTGAAGAGGAAGCACGTGCCTGATTCTGCTCGACAACTACAAGCGGTTTATCTTGCTGGCTTTACGATAGAAACCTTCGAGCGTTACCCGAATTCCGTTGGAGTGGCAAAGGGCGGTTGTATTGCGCTGCTAGAGCCGACCGCGAACGGGTTAAAGCTGATCGGGCAGCCGGGATGGAAGATGGGCGAGGTTCTTGGCGTACTGGTGCAGGAATCTGGGCGAAGCGTCTTCAGGGCAAAGAGCGAGATGGTTGAGGCAACACCGGAACGGCTGGGGGAGCTGGAAGGCTTCCGGATGGAGCTGGAGGAGTTGTTGTCGGCGAAGGCGTAGGAGCCAAGACGCAGGGCGCTAGATTGGAAGAGTTTCGTTGTTGCCGTAGAGGACCGACTTGGATTGGAATAGCGTTCCGGCGATGCGGTGCATGATGGCGATGAGTAATTGCTGATTGGCAAAGACTTTGACGAGCGGCGCGTCGGAGTAGTCCGGCAGATTGACGGAGCGACCGTTTCGAATGGCGGCCACGGTCTCCGGAGTGGCAGTGACCGAAGGGAAGCTGGTGAGAATCTGGCGGGGATGGAGATATGGGGTTGGCGGAGTTGGTTGGCTTAGGCTAATTGTGGACTTGTCAGAATACTCATTATCGGACATAGTGTTCTGACCGGAATCAGGACTTTGAGCTGCCGGGCTGTTGGTTCTGGTGTATTGGAAGCGCTCCAGATCTTCGATGGAAACTGCCTGTGAAAGATGAAACTCCCCTGCCTTAGTGCGGCATAGCGCGGTGAGGTGAGCGCCGCAACCGAGCGCCTGGCCGAGATCGTGGGCGAGCGAGCGGATGTAAGTTCCGGCGGAGACTTCTGCGACGAAGCGGGCGCGATCACGGCATACGCATAGGATTTCGAAGCGATGGACTTCTACCGGGACGGGCTTCAGTTCGACCGGCATGTCATTGCGAGCGAGTTTGTAGGCCCGGACACCATTGATCTTCTTGGCCGAGTAGGCGGGCGGAAGTTGGAGAATGCGTCCGGCAAAAGGCGCTAGATGCCGACGGAGCTCTTCCAAGGCTGGCTCAGGGGTGGTGATGGGGCCGACGGGCTCTCCCTGGGCATCATAGGTGTCAGTGGCGAAGCCGAAACGTATTTCTCCTTCATAGACTTTCGAAGAATCGTTAAAGAACTGGGCGAGGCGCGTGAAGCGTCCCAGAACGAGCGGCAGGACTCCGGTGGCCATGGGGTCTAGGGTTCCGAGGTGGCCAACGCTGCGCTCTCCGGTGATGCGCCGGACGCGGTTGACTAGGTCGTGCGAGGTGAAGTCGGCGGGCTTATTGAGGACGAGGACGGCGTTGATCATTCCTCTATATGGTCGAGGAAGTTAGCCTCGCGGTCAACCTCCAAAAGCACAAACACTCCTTTGGGGCGCTTAGCAGCGCTGGAAGCGACCCTGGAAGTCTCGTGGGCGAAAAATTGAAAAGGACAGGACTTCCCTGCCCCTTATGGCGTTGGTACGGTGGCAGATACCTGCGTGGAATAGCTGCTCTCCACGCCGCTGGTGCTTACGGCGGTGGCGACGTAGTAGTAGGTCTGCCCGGCGCTCACGGAGGTATCAACGTATGTGTCGCAGGTGACGAGGCTGGCGGTGAGTTTTACGTATCCAGTGCCGGACTGGGTTGAGCGGTAGACGTTGTATCCGCTGATTGCAGTTGCAGCATCGGTCCAGTTCACGGTGACGCTATGGGAAACCGGTGCTGCGGCTGTGGCGGTTCCGCTGAGCGCGACCGACAAGGTGCTGTTGGTGGCGTTGCTCTGGATGGCGAGGGTTCCGGTGTAGGAGCCAGCGGTGGTTGGGGCAAAGGTGATGGTGAGGGTGAGTGAGGCTCCAGAGGCTACGGTTGCGGGGAGGGTGGCTCCGGTGACGGTGAATGCGGTGTTGCCGGTGGAGATGGCCTGAATGGTGGCAGGGGCGGTTCCGCTA
>Ga0182030_10000222_pt1 | contig 99613 bp, 84 predicted proteins | sample 812S3MmetaG_FD_121299 | JGI IMG/M metagenome (GOLD analysis project Ga0182030, IMG submission 121299) | Permafrost microbial communities from Stordalen Mire, Sweden - 812S3M metaG (Illumina Assembly) | ecosystem: Environmental > Terrestrial > Soil > Wetlands > Permafrost | place: Sweden...
CATTCAATGCCGACAATTATTCCACTAAGGGTAAGGAGCGGGATGTCCTGGGTATGGTGGGGGACGGCCCGATGCAAATGCTGATGATCTTGTCCAAACCTGCCTTACGAGAAGGCTTTGCGGTTACCTCCGGCAAAGAAAATGCCGGTATCCATGAATTCGTGCACCTCCTGGATAAAGAGGACGGCGCCGTGGATGGACTGCCGGAAGCGCTGCTGGAAAGACAATACAGTCTGCCCTGGTTGAATTTAATGGCAGACAATATTGCTGCGATCAAAGCCGGCAAATCGGATATCAATGTCTATGGCTCTAAAAATAAAGCCGAGTTCCTGGCGGTGGCGGCGGAATACTTTTTTGAACAACCTGGGCAGTTTAAGCAAAAACATCCTGCTTTATATGAGCTGATGACACATATTTTCCATCAGTCTCCTCCAATAACCAACACGTCTGCATAGCTGATACAGGCGAAACAGGAATCTCGGCATTCAAAATAAAAATGTGGGAATTATATAATACTTATAGGTAATTCTATAATAGTTTTGGGCACTCGCACCGTGAACTTTATATCGCAATTCTGGATAAAATGATGAAAATCCGCATGCAATTAAGATGACCGGTCAGCTCTTCTTGAATATAAACCCATCCTCCATTTTTGATGCGGCTTCCCCCCAGGCCTCAGGAATCAGGCACCTGACAATCGAATTCATCATTGCCGCTTCAGCTATCCTGATCCTCGTCGTTATCCTCACGAGCTTTATCTCCATTAAATACCGTTCGAAATACCCACAAGAAGACCCCAAACAAATCACCGGTAACCGGACCCTTGAAATGTGGATGGTGGGTGTCCCTCTGGTACTTGTCATTCTCTTTTTCTTTCGGTCCCTGGCCACCATGAATGCCGTACTGCCCGACCGTGGCAACCATACACCGGACATCATCATCACCGGCCACCAATGGTTCTGGGAGGCTGTCTATCCGGGAACGACGGTAAGTACAGCCAATGAGATCCATTTACCCGTCGGAAAAAAACTATTAATGCAACTCAATGCAGCCGATGTGATTCATGATTGGTGGGTACCCGCTTTAGGTGGGAAAATGGATATGATTCCCAGTATGAACAATTATTTATGGGTCACGATCGACTGGCCGGGCATCTATGAAGGCGCCTGTAGCGAGTTCTGTGGCCAGCAACATGCCTGGATGCGCATTCGCGTCGTTGCGCAGTCACCCGGGGATTATGCCCTTTGGCTGAGGCGGGAGGCGGCCGGAGCCCATGTACCTCAGGACACCCTGGCGAGGGCCGGCGCGGTCCTTTTCCAGGAATCTACCTGCAGCAGTTGCCATCGCGTGAAAGGGACGACGGCGGCCGGCATGACCGGCCCCGACCTGACCCATTTCGGCAGCCGCCAAACCATACTGACGGGCATGATGGCCAATGACTCCGCAGGCGTAAGCCGGTGGCTGACCGACCCGCAACAGGTAAAGCCCGGCGCCCATATGCCCCGCTTCATCTTCGCCAAAGACAGCATCCGTGCCCTGACCGCCTATTTAGAACAATTAAAATAAATGCAACGTAATCATCATACATGACCGACATTAACCTTATACCGGAACCGGAAGAATCGCTTCCCAGCCTGAGCGTCAGCAACGACCAGGGGATCCTGCAATGGATCTCATCAGTCGATCACAAGCAGATCGGGATCATGTACCTATGGTTGTCCGTCCTGTTCCTGGTGGTAGCCGGCATCGAAATCCTGCTCGTCCGCCTCCAGCTCGCCATCCCCAATAACCATTTCCTCGCCCCCGAAGTCTACAATCAGCTTTTCACCATGCATGGGACCACGATGATCTTTTTCGTCGCCATGCCCGCCATCTTCGGCTTCACCACCTATTTTGTTCCGTTGATGATCGGCGCTAACGACATGGCCTTTCCCAGGCTCAATGCCTTCAGCTTCTGGACCACCTTTTTCGGCGGATCGTTGCTGTACTTCAGCTTCATTGCCGGCGGCGCTCCCGATGCGGGATGGTTCAATTATGCTCCGCTCAATGAATACAATTACTCTTCCTCTCCTGGCATCGACTACTACTGTGCCGGGCTGCTGTTTGCCGGCATCGGCACGCTAACCGCTTCCGTCAATTTCATCGTCACCATTCTTTATTACCGGGTGCCTTCTATGAGCCTTAAGCAGCTCCCGCTGTTCGTATGGATGATCCTGATCAATTCTTTCCTGGTGCTGGCTGCCTTCCCTTCCCTGAACGCCGCGCTCGCCATGCTCTTACTGGACAGACAGCTGCACGCCCATTTTTTTAGCACGACCGGGGGTGGGTCCGCCATCTTATGGCAGCATTTATTCTGGCTCTTCGGCCACCCGGAAGTCTATATCGTGATCCTCCCCATATTCGGCATCTTTTCCGAAGTATTCCCCGTCTTCAGCCGGAAGCCCATCTTCGGATATGGTATGGTGGTGGGCTCCGGGATAGCCATCGCCCTGCTGGCCTTCGGCGTCTGGGTCCATCATATGTTCGCCACCGGGCTCGGCAATACCGTCAACGGCTTTTTTGCAGCCAGCAGCCTGCTCATCGGCGTTCCGACCGGCGTAAAGATCTTCAATTGGCTGGCCACCATGCACGGAGGCTCCATCCGCTTCAGCGTATCCATGCTCTTCGCCATTGCCTTCCTCATCGAATTCACCATCGGCGGTCTCAGCGGCATCTCCTTTGCCATCGTACCTATCGATTGGCAACTGACAGATACCTATTACGTAGTAGCACACCTGCACTTCGTCTTCATCGGTGGCACCCTGTTCGGACTACTGTCCGGCTTGTTCTACTGGTTCCCGAAGATGAGCGGCCGGGTACCGGACCAGCGCCTGAGCAAATGGTTCTTCTGGCTCTTCGTTGCTGGGTTTAACATCACTTTTTTAGTGCAGCATGCTCTCGGCGCCATGGGCATGCCCCGCCGGGTATATACCTATCCGGACCTGCCCGGCTGGGGTATCCTCAATCTGATCTCTACCATTGGGGCTTTCCTGATGGCGGGGGCCGTCGGCTTACTGATCTATATCCTGATCATAGCGTTAAGAAAAGGAGCGTTGGCTACGCCCGATCCCTGGGACGCCAATACACTGGAATGGACAACAACATCGCCGCCCGGATTGAAGAACTTCGACCGGGTGATTCCAGTCAAAAGCACCCGGCCCTTTCGCGACTACAAACGACCGGCCGATGCCGACTGGAAAGCAAACGCAACCGATCCGACCACGACAAAACCCGACCCCCATGGAAAATAAGCTCATGATCAAACTAGTCGTAGGCACCGAGGCCATGTTCTTCCTGGCACTCATTATGGCTTATATTTATTTTTCGCTCCTGCCTGGCTTCAGCCCCCAGCAGGCAGATCACCTCGATATCCGGTCAACAGCCATTTTCAGCGCCTTTCTGTTTTCCAGCAGCTTTACCTTCTGGCGTGCCGAAACGAATTTTAAAAAAGGGAAAATGACTCGCCTGAAAGGCTGGCTCTTGCTTACCCTTGTGCTGGGGGTGATCTTCCTTGTCGGTCAGGGCAAAGAATATGCCAGGCTCCTGCGGGAGAACGTCAGCATCGGCAGCAGTCTCTTCGGGACCAGTTTCTTCACCCTGACCGGGTTTCATGGCCTGCATGTTTTCGCGGGCCTCGTCGTCATCTCCATCATCACGGCCCTCACTTTCATGGGTGATTACGACCGGTCCACCTCATCTGTCTTCGGAACGGTCGGCATCTACTGGCACTTCGTAGACGCCGTCTGGCTGTTCGTTTTCCTGATCGTCTACGTATTACCTCACCTGCATAAAATCACCTGCTAATGGAACCTCTTTTTTACCAATGGCATGCCGACCCTCTAGTCTTACTCATGGTCATGGCCCTTATTTATTTCCATTACAGGTTACCCGGTCACTCATTGGCAAAGAACCGCATCTGCTTTTGGTCCGCTATCGGCCTGATCGTATTGACAACCTGTTCTCCCCTCCATTTCCTGGGCATGCATATCTATTTCAGCGCCCATATGATCACCCACGTCGTGCTGCTGTTGATAGCGGGCCCATTGCTGGTCATGAGCATAGGCCCCAACCCATCCGCGGTCATACTCAAAAAGATATCCATCTTCCTTCACAAAAGAAGCTGGCTGGCCTGGCTGACGGCCGTAGGCATCATGTGGTGCTGGCATATTCCAGCCTTATTCGACGCTTCTTTTACCGGAATGAGCGGCTTCACCATAATGCCCCTGCTGCATGCAGGCACTATGCTCCTCGCCGGGATGCTTTTTAGCTGGCCGCTGGTAGGCCCCTTTCCCGAGACCCATATTCACCCCTTGTCAGGGATCATTTATTTGTCTACCGCCTGCATCTCCTGTTCCCTGCTGGGCCTGCTGATCACCTTCGCCCCCATCAACACCTTCCATCATTACGGGATGGCCCGGTCTTTGATGAACGGCAGGCTCTCCAATCCCTGGGGCTTTTCCGCCGCCACAGATCAACAGGCCGCCGGCCTGATCATGTGGGTGCCCTGTTGTTTCGTGTACCTGTCCGGCTGCCTGTATCTGCTACAACGGTGGTTTGCCGCGAAAGACCCGAATATCGGGAGCAAAGCACCTATTTCACTTACCCTTTCAATGACCAAACATGAATGAACTACACACCATTCAATCCGAAGACAGCTGGCAAAAGGCGCAGCCGGAAGAATTGCCGAAACCCACTTACTGGCCTTTCTTCCTGGCGATGGGCCTTAATTTTATCTTTTGGGGCATGCTGACCACCTGGATCATCGGTCTGGCCGGTCTTCTCGTCTTCACTATCGCCCTCACCTGTTGGATCAACCTGTTAAGACATGACCGAAAAGCAAACTGACAATACGAGACGGGCTTTCTTCGTCAAACTGAGCCTGGGCCTGAGTGCCTTATCCGCCTTTGTAGCGGGCATCCCCGTGATCAGCGCCCTGCTCGCGCCCTTACTGGAAAAAACGCCCGAGGTCTGGCGCAAGGTCGCCGACCTGGATGATTTCGCCATTGGCGCCGTCAAACTGGTCACCTTTGAAAACGCAGACCCCGCGGCCTGGGCGGGCATCACAGTTCGTTCTGCCGCGTGGCTTCGCAGAGATTCGGCGTCCATGTTCACCGCCTTTTCCGCCAACTGCACACACCTGGGCTGCCCGGTGAGATGGGAAGAAGGCGCACAACTATTCATGTGCCCCTGCCACGGCGGGGTCTATTACAAGGATGGCACTGTAGCCTCCGGACCTCCACCGAAGGCCCTGGTGCAGTATCGCGTCCGGATCTACAAGCAACAAGTAGAAATACAAACCGCGCCCGTCCCGATAACCACCTTATAACATCACCGGATGAAAATGCTAAAAAAAATATGGGCCTGGATCGATGACCGCAGCGGAGTCACGGAGATGCTCAATCCCCTAATCAAACACATGGTGCCACCCGGCTCCAAATGGAGTTACGTCTTCGGGAGCGCCACCCTGTTTTGCCTGGTCCTCCAGGTCATCACCGGTGTTGCCTTATCTCTGCTCTACCAGCCCTCATCCTCCGACGCCTACCAATCCCTGCAATTCATTACCCATAAGGCCAAATTCGGCAACCTGCTCAGGGGCATGCACTATTTTGGTGCCTCCGCCATGATCATCATGGTCGGCATCCACATGATTCGGGTGTATATCACCGCCGCCTATAAATATCCCCGGGAAATGGGCTGGATCAGCGGGGTATTCCTGCTCTTCCTGACCATCGCCATGGGCTTCACCGGTCAACTATTGCGCTGGGATTCCAACGGCGTCTGGTCCTCGGTAGTAGCCGCCGAGCAACTGGGCCGCATCCCCATCATCGGAAAACTGGCCGCACGTCTCCTGATGGGCGGCAACACCATCGGGGGCCATACCCTGAGCCGGTTTTATTCCTACCACGTTTTTATCATTCCCGCTATCCTTTTTATCCTGGTCGCCTTTCACCTGATGCTCGTCATCCGCAACGGCATTTCCGAGCCGCCAAAATTGGGCCGGCCCGTCGATCCAAAGAGCTATCGCCAGTGGTACAAGGATATGCTCCAAAAGGTCGGCGTTCCGTTCTGGCCCTATTCCGCCTGGCGGGATATCCTCTTCGGCGCTGCTACTATTATCGCCATCATTTCCCTGGCCTATATCTACGGGCCGCCCGAACTGACACAGCCGCCCAACCCCGCATACATCTATACCAATCCTAAACCCGACTGGTATATGCTGGCCATCTTTTCCCTCTTCGCCCTCATGCCGCCTAAAATCGAATCGGTAGTGATCTTCGTCGGGCCCGTCCTGACGGTCCTGATCCTCTTATCGCTACCCTTCATCTCCCACAAAGGCGAACGGAGCGCCCTGCGACGGCCCTGGGCGGTGTTCGGATCGATCTGTGTCATCGTCTTTGTCTTCAGCCTCTTCCTGCTGGGCGAACAATCCGCCTGGTCACCCCAATTCACCGCGAAACCTCTGACCCCGCTTACCATTCATTTCGCGGATACGCTGGTCATACGTGGGGCCGCCCTCCTTTACCAGCGCGGATGCCTATACTGTCATAAAGTTGACAATACCGGGGGGCTAAAGGGGCCGGACCTTACCAATATCGGTCTGCGGCTCTCCGACGAAGACCTCCGCGTGCGGATCGTCAACGGAGGGGCCAATATGCCCGCATATGGAGGAATTCTGCAGAAGAATGAACTGACGGCCATCATCGCATTCCTGAATACCCGAAAATAAATGCATCATGCAGAACGCGATAACGCGGAATATCGGGAGCAAGCATTTTTCGAAATGGATATTAAAAGCCGCCCGGGAAACCCGCGCGGCCTTTAATGAACCACGTTCAGTTTTTGATACCGGTTTATGCACCCAGTTTATCCTTCAGGACCACCTCCGTATTTTGTTCTGCCCCATTTCGCAGGAACGTGATACTCACTTTATCCCCCGGTTTCTCCGTGGCGATAAGCTCTGCAAGCCGCGCATCGGCATTTACTGCCTCGTCATTGATCTTTATGATCACGTCTCCCTTTTGCAGACCTCCTTCCCCCGCAGCCCCGTTGGGATCTACGTCCATGACGAGTACGCCCGCCACATCATCGTTAATCCCCAGCTCTTTTTTCTTATCGTCATCCAAGCCTTCGGGCGCCATGCTGATCCCGAGATAGCCGCGCTGCACTGAGCCATATTTCATGATATCACTGATCACTTTTTGCACCAGGTTGGAGGGAATGGCATACGCGTATCCGGCAAAGGAACCTGTTGTAGAGGCAATCGCCGAATTGATCGCAATCAGCTCCCCACTCGTATTTACCAGAGCACCCCCGCTGCTTCCTGGGTTCACGGAGGCATCGGTCTGAATAAAAGACTCCACTGGCGCGGCAGCCTGGGTATTTATGCCGATGTTCCTGGATTTTGCACTGACGATACCCTGGGTAACCGTCACGTCCAGGTTCAACGGATACCCGATCGCCAGCACCCACTGTCCCAGTACGACATCATCCGAGTTTCCAATCGCCATGACAGGAAGATCTCGAGCGTCTATCTTTATCAATGCCAGGTCTGTATTGGGATCCGCTCCAACGACCGTCGCAATGTAATTTTTTCGGTTGTTCAGGGTAACGGTAATCGACGTAGCCCCGTTCACTACATGATTATTGGTGACGATATATCCGTCATTGCTGATGATCACTCCCGATCCGGATGCCCGCTGATCTTGTTCCTGCGGCTCCCGGTCATTGCCGTCTCCATAAAAACGCTTGAACATATTACCGTTAGGGTCACCGTCAATTGGATCCTGGCTCCGATCCGGCATCCCCTGACCGTCCGCCTCCTTGAATTTAGTCGTAGTCTTGATATGTACGACGGCCGGCACGGCGGCGGAGGCCGCCTTTTCAAAATCTATCGGTTGCGTAGCCCCTTTGGCATAGAAAGTTTCGACAATAGGAGTTCCGCTTTCATCCGTTACACTACTAAAAGGTGTCTGCCCCTGGGCAAATAAACAGCTTCCGGCCACTGCAAATGCCGCCAGAAGGATTTCCTTGCTTTTCATTTTCATCATTAAAATTTATTGTGTGGGAAAAATTATCCTTATCAATGTTACCCTATTCCCGGATGTATTACGTGATTACCAATGTTAATTAAAGGATAAACCAATACCGGCGAAGGTTTGCTGCGATGATTTGGTGTGACGGGCGTTAAATCTTTTACAATTTCATATCCTCTGTCAGACAATATCCGAAGTTTTTCGTACATTTAGCAGTGGCTGCATCGATGCGTCAAAGCCTAAGCACTCCCGCAGATGGCATATCCTTTAATCTTCGTATCCGGCCATCGAAGGTCATATATTGTCCCTCATGCAAGTGTCTCGTTCGCCCACTGGAAACATTAATCGTGCCGTTCGGGTGTATAGTCGTCTCATTAACGAGGATGATATCCTTAGTTACGAAATTTTTATGGCCATGACTGACCTCTGTAAGTCTACCATGTTTCATCATAATATAATAGGGCAGAACACTATCTTTTTTTTGAACGGGCTCCTGCGCAAATAAAGTCAGATTAATTGTGGCAAATGCCAAAATACCCAATAGTTTTTTCATATAGTATCATAAAGGTTTTTAAATACCAACCCGGCTCAACGCCCCGCTGGTCTATATAAGCAAAGATCAGACCCTCCATTGAAGACGCGGGCAGTTGCCGGCCGTCATCTGGATACCGAAAAGTAATTTTATGGATACTGCTATTTGTTAAACGTCCTTGTCGCCAGTACCTGCTGGCCGTGCGGAGTCGAGATGGCCGCCACATCTTTGGCGGTAATAAAAATCCGGGTGAGCTTAAAAGGAGTCGTTGTCTTCAGCGAAGCCTTCAGCATATCGGCAAAAAACCGTCCTTACTCTGCATCTCTCCCAGGTTCTTCGTGCTTGGATGTACCGCACCCGCGCTGGCGAGGATCGCCAACTTGGCGGCCACCGGTGCCTACCCATCAAGACGGTGCTTGGGCGTGAAAGGATTAGGAGGGCAGCGGAGCTGCAGCAATAGCGTGGCTTCCTTGCAGGATTTACAGCGATTTCTTCTTTTTAATACTTTTAGTCCCCAGTAGCCACTACCTCCCGGACATTACTATTATCCTCATCCCGTTTCATGTCTTTCCTCTTGAAAAGGCTCTTATCTATTTTGCCGAACCGATAAGAAAATGTCAGGGTTATTAACCCGGGATCGCTAATCCTGGAATAGTCCACGGCCTTTAACCTCAAAATGGAATAGGCATCATTGATTCGCGTATGGAACACATCCTGCATATTAAAGACAACGGATACCTTATTCTTAAACATATTCTTCTTAATGGCTAAATCAAATCCGCCGGTGGGTTTGATGTAGCCATTAGCCGTGGAAACCGGTACGCTCAGGCTGCCAAATCGTGCGACGGTTCCGCCGCTGGATTTGGGTGGCACGATGGTCCTGGATTGATAATCGCCGTCCAATTGGATGAAAAAACCGGCGGGTAATTTAATGTCAGTGCTTATTTTCGAAAAATAGCTGAACAGGTTCTCATTGGACAGGCCTGCGAGATTACCGGCATCGACCCGGGAGTTATACAGAATAACATTCACCATAAAGTCCAGCCACTGGGTAAGGTTATACCGGTTCGTCAGGGCCACGCCGTATACCTCGCTGGAGGAAGCATTTTGGTAAATATAGACATTGCTGCTGTCGGCGTCGCCTGGCAGTAATTCCGCAATCACATTCCGGGTAATCAGATGGGTCGTATGCTTATAGTAAGCGGTCGCACGGAAAGTTCCCCTTCTGTAGCTGTTTTGATAATTGAACTCGTAGGAGCTGGTAAATTCAGGATCCAGGTTTGGGTTGCCTTGGGACAGGGCAAGGGAATCAGACCGGTTTACATAAGGATTTAACTGGAAAAAGCGTGGTCTGGTCACCCTTCTGGTATAGTTCAATTGCAGGCTTTGTTTGGCGGTCAGCTTATATGATACTAAACCGCTGGGGAACAAACTCAACGGGAACCGACGGGTGAAGACCAGCGCACCACTATTGGAATACAGCGTACCATTATCATTGGCGCTTTCAACCCTCAAGCCACTCCGATAGCTAAGATCCTTTGTAAGGGTGCCCGAGAACTGGGCATACGCTGCATAGACCACGCTCGTATACGTAAAGTTGTTGTCCAGGGTCAAGTCGGGATAGAACAGCTTACCTGAATCGGAAGAGCTATTGTAGTTATTGAGACTGGACTTATCCTGGACATTTACGCGCATGCCTCCGTCAAGCTTCGTTTTAGCTGTAAATGGATTGACAAAGTCGGACTGCCAGGTATAATTGCGGGTCGATCCTGAGGAAAAGATAGTTTCAGGGTAGTAATAGTCGGCCGCGGGGTCGACGGCTACATTCGGATAATTGATGTAATAATCAATGAGTTGGTGGGTAGTATTGCTGCCGGAGGAAATAGTCAGGTTCGCCGTTAACTCGTGCCCGGTTTTGGCAAAACTGTGCTTATAGTCAAATTCCCCCTGCTTGCTCTCGAATACAGCGGTATTTGTCCCATCCTCGATAAAAATGTTGCCGCTGTCCCTATAGTTGGGGTAGTAAGCCGGATTATACGTGGTAGTGGCATAAAAGTCATCATAGTTCCGGTAAGTGCCATGAAAATAATTACCCGACAACGTAAAAGTATTCCGGTTATCCAGGAAAAAGTCAAATCCTGCACGGGCAAATCCGGATGCACCGGCTGTAGTAGCGGTAATGGGTTGATGTATATAATAATAGGGGTGATCCGCGGTGTTAAAGGTTGTCTGGTTGACGGTACCCGTGGATACCGATTTTATGCCGCCGAAGCTTGCATTCATAAAGCCATTGAAATTACCCTGCCTGATGTTGAAGTCGCCGCCTCCGGTCGCTTTACCATAGGAATCAATTCCCGCGCGCAGATTTCCGCTATAACCGGTTTCATTATTGCTTTTTAACACGACATTAATGATTCCACCAGCGCCGCTCGAAGCCTCATACATGGCGGAGGGATTGGTCATCACTTCTATGTTCTTAATGGCATCCGCCGGTATTTCGACAATAGTCAGTGTGGAGGGAAGGCCATTCACGAAAATGATGGGCGTCGCGTTGCGGAGGGTGACGTTTCCATCGATATCCACATTCACGGAAGGAATGCTCTTCAGTACATCGGCACACGTCCCCCCGGTAGCAACAATCATCTTGTCCACGCTAAATACGCTTCTGCTGCCGATCGCCATTTTATAAACAGCGGAAGAGGAAGTCGTACCAGAGGCTCCGGGTTGTGCTATACCCGGCTGCATTTTGATATTACCCAGATCCTTATCAATGGCATTCAGCAAGTCCTGATCGATGCTGGGTTTATGGTCATAGTCCTCCCTGTCCCGATCTTTATGCAAGTCGACGCGGCCGTCATCACTGTTGAGAACAAGGGTCTTACGGTCGAATTCCACGGGCTGTTCGTAGTTCGAAAAGTGAACGGCAGTTATCTTTATTTTATAATGCCCCGTCACGGGAATGTTTTCAAAGTTAAAATCCCCGTTGGCCTTGGTCAGGAAAACTTTCAACACCACGTCTTTGAAAACATGGGAAACTCTATCATATTTAGGTTGGAGTAATTCAACCGAAGCGGCATCTATCTTCTTATTATTTTTACCATCCACCACCCTGCCATAGAAACGCCCCATATTCATGTCCCTTCCAGCCCATTCCCCGTCTGCTTCATTTCCGGGCGTTTGCGCCTGGCTAACGATAACAGGTACAAGACAACACAATAGCGCCAAAATGAAAACTAAATACATTTTTTGCGGTAGAGCATCAGACATGGTATGACCAAGGTCGGGAGATCCGGCGCAATAAGAATTACAGAATTAGATAGATAGTTTACATTTTTCACACCTTTGTCGGCGCAGAATGCCCTTGATCCCTGGCTTCCGATTCGCAGCACCAATTATTGTTATGCGTCATCTTCGGATTGTCGGTAGCGCCGGCGACATGAGGAGTGATCAGTACCTGTGGCAGAGACAGCAGGATGTTCCCCTGATCAACAGGTTCTTTTTGCATGACGTCGAGACCGGCGGCGGCAATATGCCCGCTTTTTACCGCATCAAATAACGCCGCTTCATCCACGAGTGTCCCTCTTGCAATGTTAACCAGGATCACCCATTTCTTCATGGCGTTCAAAGTTTCAGCGGAAATAGCATTTCCGGTAATTCCGGAAATGATTAATAAACAAAGATTTACACCTTTCCTAAATCCATCTCCAGCAACTTCTTCTCCTGATACTTCTCGGTCGTCAATTCCCTCCCTCGCATACCGCTTCCGCAGGATATCGAAAGCCGTATCCTTCCGGAACCGCTGACCGGGAATACTGTAGGGTGTCGCAAAGATCCAAAAGATCAAGCCCATCCAAATGAACCACCAGATCAGGTTCATGCCCCAAAAACCGTCATTCTACATCATATACTTAATTTTAAATAATAAATTTACGCCTATCTCCTTTATCGGAATAGTCATTTAATTCTCCAAAAAACCATGTCCCGATTAGATCTAACAGCGAGCCATTTACTGCTATTTGTTAAACGTCCTTGTCGTCAGTACCTGCTGGCCGTGCGGATTCGATATGGCGGCCACATCTTCGGCGGTAATAAAAATCCGGGTGGGCTTAAAAGGGGTCGTTGTCTTCAGCGAAGCCTTCAGCGTATTGGACAAAAAACCGTCCTTACTCTGCATCTCTCCCAGGTTCTTCGTGCTGTTCTGTTCCGTATCCATCCATACGATGTAGGTCTTCGCCGCCGGCTGCAAGCGCTGCGGACCGGCCAAATGAAGGATATTGATATCGATAGTATAGCCCTTATCCTTATTGGTGCTCACCTTGACCGTACCTTGCGCCGCCGGCACAACCGTGGATGTCTTAAAATGAACTTTCTGCGCCCTGGCAATTACCTGGACAAACGTCAAGGCAATAACGCCTAAAAAAAAGGTCTTCAGAGAAAAATAAATAGAATGCTTCATAATGTTTTTTTTAAAAAATTAACAATACATATACCGCCGGAAATATTTTAGGCGACCACCCGCAGCGCTTTCTTTTGATCAGGCGATCCCTGCCGTTTTTTCGGACGCCAATTCGCTTCGATATCTTCCAGGCTCCGTCCCCTGGTCTCCGGCACCAGAAAAAAGGCAAAAAACCATGTCCCGATGCTGACCACGCCGTAGATCCAGAACGTGTAGGATTTACCGAAGTGTTGGGTCAGCGTCAGGAAGGTCAGGGCTACGATGAGATTAGCACTCCAGTTGGCCGCCGTGGCGACACTCATCGCCCGGCCCCTGATGCGCAATGGGTAGATCTCGGAAAGGACCAGCCAGAACACCGGTCCCAGACCCACCGCAAAAGAACCGACATAGGCCATCAGGCTGACTACTGCGATCCATCCCAGACTACCGGACAATGCCGGCATTGAAAACGCCAGCCCAAGTACGAACAGGCTGATTGCCATTCCGGTCAGGCTGACAAGCAGCAAAGGTCTTCGCCCGACCCGGTCGATCAACTGCATGGCGATCACCGTAAACACCACGTTGACCAATCCAACACCCACGCTGGCGAGGATCGCCACCGAGGACGAAGACAAGCCCGCAAATTTGAAAATCGTCGGAGCATAATAAATGACAGTATTGATGCCTGTTATCTGTTGGGCTACCGCCAAACCGACGCCCACGATCATCGCAGGACGTAGCACCTTGCCAAGCAATTCCGACCAGCGGCCCTTTTTCTGCCCCGCGCTCTGCCGGATCTGATCGAGCACTTGCTCCACCCGTTCCGGCGCCCGGATCTTTTTCAACACCGCCCTGGCCAGGTCGATGTGTCCGCGGGCAGCCAGCCACCGCGGACTGTCGGGAATGAAAAAAAGCCCGGTTCCGAATGCCGCGGCCGGTATCACCGCCAGCGCGAACATCCACCGCCATGCACCGGACGCAGCAAAGACATAGTCGATGCCATAGGAAATTACAATGCCGGCTGTAAGGGCCACCTGGTTAATGGAAACCAGTTTTCCCCGGATGGCTTCGGGAGCGATCTCTGATATATATAGGGGCGCAACAAAAGAAGCGATACCAATAGCAATCCCCGCAATGACCCGGGCTGCGATCAGCCAGCCGACACCCGGCGAAAGGGCCGCCCCGATCGCTCCAGATGCAAAAACCAGCGCAGTGACGATCAGCAACCGGCGCCTGCCAATACGATCTGCCAGCATTCCCCCCGCCGCCGCACCGACCAGCGATCCGAGTAACACCGTACTGACTACAATCTCTTCCATGCCGACACCCAGCGAAAAATCCTTCCGTACAAAGAGGATGGCGCCTGAGATCACCCCTATATCATAACCGAAAAGCATACCGCCCAGCGCGGATATGGCTGTCGCCAGATACACCAGGCGCATCGTGGCTTCTGTCCCGGCCTTATTCACGGGCTTCCTTCCTTTCTTTTACAGCAAGACCCTCTTGCGCTTCCGTGGAGACCCTCACCGCGAAATCCTTGTTTTCCCAATGATCCGCCTGCGGCCAGTAGAAGGTGAAAAGAACCTGTTTCCCATCCGGCAGCGCCATGGTCGGGAGATCGGCGTAGTGCATACCCAGAGCCGTATCAGTTGTTTTTGCATCCTGCACCGTCCGCCAATCATCGTCACTCCAATGAACAATGGCAGCAGCCAGTGTTTCGACACGCAGCATCTTACCAGACGGCATCGTCCGGATCCTATGATTAAACCGCCACGCTATCCTCGGGCAAACATTATTTTCCTTAAGATATCGCTGCACCGTCTGCGGTGGGAGATCGAACACGCGACCGTCCCGCAACGACCGCTGCAACTTGAGGTATTCTGCATGCGCCCATACCAGCGGCATGGCCGAACCGGAAGGATGGCCAAAATACAATTCCCTTTGTGGGATGTTAGCCTGGTCCCAGACCTGTTCCGAGATCAGTCCCCCGTTATTGGCAAAAGACTCCATGGCGCCCCGCAATCTTTTGGCCTCTTCCATCCTGCCCGCCATCAGTTCATAATGGGCCCTTTCCCCCGTCAGCAGCGGCCAGCCTCGTCCGACACCCGTCCCATCGAAAGGGGAGCCATCTTTGTGTTCCCCATATCCATCATCATTATACCGGTGCCAGGTCGCACCCGAAGGGGTGTCTATTTTGAGCATTCCGTCGATGACCTTTAGGGTGTCGACAATTCGAGGGTCACCAGGCGCTCGCAAGCCAAAACGCACCAACGCTAAAAAATCCGTACTGACGAGGTGGCTTGGCAGCATCCCTTCTTCCGCAGCTGACACATTTTGCACGTTTATCTTATCCCGAAAATGGCCTACACCTGCTTTTTGTCCTTCCGTCGAAATCCTGATATAGTATCCCCTTACGCCGTATTTCCTGCTCCAGTCCGTATCCACGACGTACATCCAGCGTTCAATGGATGCATTCCAGACATCGGCGATCTCCCGTAAATAAGTCCCGATGGCTGTTTCGTTATTCAAATCCGCCAAATCCGCCGCTGACAGCAGCGCGGCGATCTCCGCTGCCACCGTAAACGGCGTATAACCTGGATCTTCCTCCCATCGGTCCTGGGGACTTATGGGGCCATTGCGCACCAGGTAGCCGGCCGCGTTCTTTACCATCGGCCAGAATTGCGCAATAGCGGCCTTGTCCAGGGCCTTATCCCGGTAAGCCAAGTCCGTCAGGAGGATCGGCAAAGCCGTCTCGTCCATCTGTATGCCATTCCAATAAGGAGAACCATCCAGCCACATGTTCTGCGCCCAGTGCCCATCCGGCTGCTGGGTGGTTTGTAAATAAGACAGAACCCGCTGCACATCATCATGCGCACCCGCAGCCAGCAATCCACCGGCCGTCTCCACCATATCCCTGGTCCACACCAGGTGGTACCCACCCAGATCCTTATCCCCTTTAACGAATCCCCAGGGGATCGACAAACTGGCGATGAAAGCGCCTGGAGATTTCTTGGATTCATGCGTGCGCAGGACGGCCAGGCTGATCGCCGAAAGATCCCCCTGCTCTGCCTTGGCGTTATCCTTTGGTGCATGCGTCTTCACCCATATCTCCCATCCCGAAGTATAATCGTGCTTTGCCTTATCAAAACCATCCCGAAGACTGCTGATGGCATTACGCGCAGCATTTTCGGCATCCTTTCCAAAACCGAGCGCCAGTGTGAATTCACCCACTGAATGATCAAGATCAATTCTGGCCGTCAAGGCTATATTGCCGTTTTCTGCCCGCGTATATTCCCAGGCCAGTTGTTTGTGGGTCTTCAGGTCAAGCCAGCCATCGGAGGATCCGACGTAGCCGACGGACTGCTTCAACCAGGATGCAGAGCAGGCCAGCGCCAACGTATTTTCCTCATGCTGCGCAAAAAGTACGGAGATACCTTCAAATTCACCCAGCCAGGCTGTATTGCCGCTTCCCTGGTTTCCAAGGTGCGGAGCAAGCAGGACATACAGTTGATAATCGGACATCCGGCCTTCCTGCGGAATAAAGTGCAGCTTCTGTAACACGGTATTCCTATGAGGATCGGTAACGATTTCTTTTTCAATACGGTATCTGCCTTCATGACAAGTGTTAACCATTCGAAACCCGGGCACGCCCTCCGCCAGCCAGTGAACAACCGAGTCTGTGTCCCGCTTCTCCTCGGAGAAAAAATCCCTTCCGTCAGTGACAATGAAGCCCATGTCCCGAATACAGGCCTTGTCTATATCAGGGTAATAGATCTCATTGAAAATGCCATGGCTCATGGTGAACCAAACATGGCTCTTATCACTAAGGGCTGTGCCGACCGCCGTTTTAGCGCTGGAAGTCCAGCGCGCAGGGATCCCCGGCCATCCCGGTGCGAAACGAGCCGAAATATGGGCAAGATGTTCTTGTCTTATTTTTTCTGTAATTCCCTCTGCCGCTATCATAGCTGATTCTTTTAGAGTAAAGTTAAGCCGTCCTTCCCCGCATGTCGTTATTCAATTCGGGATGATAATTATATAATTCATACTTTTTAGCAAACGGTTACAGGTCTTACAAATTTCAAAACTTCTCCTTATCATTCTTTCTAAACTGGGTAGGTGTAAGGCCGGCAATCTTCTTGAACTGACTGGAGAGATGCGCCTCACTCGAATAGTTCATCCTGAAGGCAATTTCACCAAGTGTAAGCTTGGTCTCAGTTAGAAACTTCTTCACCGATTGAATTCTTTTTAAAATGACAAATTTCTCGATAGTAAGACCCTCACCTTCAGAAAAAAGATTGGCCAGATAGGTATAATCATGATGCAATTGCTGCACCAGGTAGACGGATAAATTAACGCTCAGAGGCTCTTGTGAATGTTGTACAACATCTTCGATTATATTTCTTATTTTACCGGTCATTTCACTCTTCTTATTCTCCAATAATTCAAGACCGACCTTCCGCAATTCCAGCCTAAGCCGATCTTGTTCCTCGAATTGGATTTGTTCTTCGATATCCGCTTCGCCCAATTCTATCATGTAGGCATGAAAACCAAGCCCGCTCAATATCTCTTTCACAATCATCTTACATCTCAGAGAAACCATATACTTAATATAGATGCGCAAAATAAATGAGATTTAAATAAACATGATAATAATCTGGAAATCATCAAGGTGCGGAAACACCATCTTCTGATGGGAGATATAAAAATAAAAAAATTATTTTAGAACCCTGTCGCTATCACCATTAGATTTTGATTAGACTTTTCAATCGTATTCCCTTGCAATACGAATAACGATTGATAAACATATCTATGAATTCTGTAATTATTTCCAAGTAATGTATAACAGTAGCGCCCTCCATTTAAGATACCTTTATGGACGACTAGTTCGCTCAAAATCAAACACAACTAAAGAAGGTTTATCATGAAAAGCAAAAGCATTTTTGCCGGATTTATATTTGTCATCCTATTCGCCATAGCCTCGTTCGGCGCCTATGCGGCTTATAATCCGGAAGATAAGACGGCCGCCGTGGCCATAGCGGTTGGAGGTTTTATCCTGGCCCTTTTGATTTCTTCCGCAATCAATATAGCGGATCCCTGGGACAAAGCGGTGGTATTGCGATTAGGCCATTTTCAATCCCTCCGGGGCCCGGGTCTGTTCTTCATCGTCCCCATTCTCGATACCATACCTTATTGGATCGATACCAGGGTCATCACGACTTCTTTCAAGGCGGAAAAGACACTTACGAAGGACACCGTGCCGGTAGACGTGGACGCCGTACTATTCTGGAAAGTGATGGACCCGAAAAAAGCGGCGCTGGAAGTGGCCGACTACCTGAGCGCTATTAGCTGGGCCTCCCAGACCGCTCTGCGGGATGTCATCGGAAAGACCATGTTATCCGACATGCTGGAGGGAAGAGATAAGATCAGCGCCACACTCCAAAAAATAATAGACGAACGCACCGAACCCTGGGGCATCCATGTCAATTCCGTGGAAGTAAAGGACGTGCTGATTCCCCCCGCTTTGGAAAATGCCATGTCCATGCAAGCCCAGGCGGAAAGGGAACGGCAGGCCCGCGTAATCCTCGGTGATTCGGAACGGCAGATAGCGCAGAATTTCGGCGAAGCCGCCCTGACCTATACCAATAACCCGGTAGCCTTACATCTGCGGGCCATGAATATGCTCTATGAAGGGCTCAAGCAGAACTCGACCATCGTCATCGTACCCAGCTCCGCCGTGGACACTATGCAACTCGGCAGCATGGCCGGTTTGACCGCGCTGACGATGGGGATAGGCCAGGATAAGACGAAGGATAAAGTGGATAAGGGAAATGGGACAATTGCCATGGCATCAGAAGATTAATTGGGCGCCGTCATATATATATAAACAACAGAAATAAAATAGAGAACAATGATACATTCTAATAGCGTTTGGCTTGAGGGGACCTTTCTTTCAGCCACTATGTTTATTTATTTTGTCGCACCAGGCACGGGTAACATAAGAAGACAGGGCGCCGAAAATGTCTTAGCAGCAGCACGGAACCGGGCTAAATGTGATACTACCGATAGTGAGAAGAACGCAGGGTTTCTGATCAGTGCCGCCGAAATTAATTTAGATGAGATCATGCTTGGTGAGCAGGCTCAGCAAAAGAGCAAGATGCCTGATATAATTGCATTAGGAAAAATGCTGGTGAAAGACCACCGTCATTTGCAGGACGAATTGACTTCTCTTGCCAAAAAACAATCAATAACCCTACCTACTTCAGCGGACAAAGATGCCGAGGCGGCTTACAAAAAATTCAACAATGCATCAGGAGCCGATTTTGACGTAGAGTATTGCGATATGATGGTAAACGGACATCGAAATGCAATCACGGAATTCGAGAATGAATCCTTACATTCAAACGATTCGGAGATCAGGCAATACGCTACAAACGCCCTTCCCATACTGCGCAAACATCTTGACCATTCGATCACCTGCCAGAAGAAGTACCAGAAATGGAACATCTAAGGAGGCCTCCCTATTGCTTAAGGACGCCTCCTTTCCATTATGCCCCCTTTACATCTTTCAACATTTTTCCATCCTGTTGGAAATAAAGCGTATGTTTTTCGATTCCTTTCGAAACACTGACCTTATAAACTTTCAGTTGATCCGTATCTTTGTCTTTGAATATTTCTTCTTTATCTTTACCCACTGTCCAGGACTTGTAGTCGCCATTCCTTATCGCATTGGTAACAGCGGCAGGCATATCCGAGCTAATGCCCTTGTGAGAGGCTATTTTTGTCCCGTCTTTGGCATAAATGGCCTTAAAAGCGGTGTCCTTATTGTTAAATTCAATGACATAATTATCCGGATCTCCGGTCAGGAAATAATTGGGATCGTAATCATACCAGGCAGATCCGCCGTTAAAGGCTGGATAACCATACCAATCCCCATAATTGACTAACGGATATTGGTTATAGAAGGCGTCGGTCACATGCTTTGGAACTTTACTCTTATCCAGTTTTGCCCGTACCTGGCTGCTATCCTTAGCGCCGCTTGAATAGCCCTGTCCGCATGAACTCATCGAAATGGAGGCCAGCAAAATACATGTTGCTGCGACTTTTGTTGTTAATTTTTTCATTTTATCTGATTTTACAAATTACATTGGTTGTAAACGATTGCAAAGTTCAGCTGATAAAGGCCACTCTCCATTATAGAATTGCCACATTGAATTATATCTTTCCCACCTTTCATCTGAAGGTGTGAATATTGTAAAACAAACCAACAATTACATAACTGTCCTGCTGGAACTATATATTACTTTTATTGGACAAGCACCTTATGCAGTTAGACGATTAGCATCACATTCCGAATAACAATAAAATGTTTAAAATGACAAACAAAAATGCAAAGCCAGGGACGGCTCCAAACATGACCGAAAAGCCTAAAAATAAAGAAGAAATTGCCAGCGGGGAGCAAGTCCCCGAAAAGCTGAAAATAAAGAAAAGGAAACGACATAGTTCAGCGCTGGCTGCTGCCGCCCAGGCAGAAAGCGCTGTTTCTGCAACAAATGCACGTTCTTCCGGAGACGTCGGGTTTGGGACAACGGGTACCAATCTTACCTATAAGGAAGACGGAGGAACTTTATAGGAAGCAACATTAACCTATCTCCCCGAACGTTTAAAAGTGAGGTAAATAATTATGTTACGCAACATCAAAGACCTGATCGGTTTCCGGATAGCAGCCAAAGATGGCGAGATCGGAAAGATAAAGGATTTCTATTTTGACGATGAAACATGGACCATACGCTACCTGATCGTAAAAACAGGTGACTGGTTGTCCACCCGGGAAGTCCTGATCGCTCCTGAGGCGTTGACGGATTATTCCTGGGAATCCGGGACATTCTCCGTCGGCCTGACGAAGGAACAGGTCCGTAATAGCCCGGACATCGATACCGAAAAACCCGTTTCCCGCCAGCAGGAGGCAGAATTGGCGAAGTATTATCCATGGCAGAGTTATTGGGGAACAGGCTTTTATCCCGGCGGCGTCTGGGGCATCGTTCAGCCCACCCCCCTTGTTGACCCAAGAACGATAAGAGAAGTCGACCGCACAAACATTTCCCATGAAGACAGGCATCTAAGAAGTTCGAAAAAGGTTACCGGCTATCATATTCATGCTACGGACGGCGATTTCGGTCATGTAAATAATTTCATCTTTGACGACCAGACCTGGCAAATTGCTTATCTGTTGGTCGATACGCATAACTGGATCGGGGGGAAAAAAGTGCTGATAGCTGTTAAGCATATACAGCGCGTAGTGTGGGAAGATTCGAAGGTTGTTGTAGACATGACCATCGACACGATAAAAAACAGCGAACCGGTCGATAAATGGGAATACGCCGTTCCGGAGTACGACCAGGCCGAATACAGGCAGCAGGTCTTTCATTTCAAAGAAAAGGCGGATATACTATAAAACAAGAAAAACATGAGTGCAGAACCAACCATAAAAACGGCCCAGCCTTTATCGAAGGAAATGCTGCACAGGATCAACGCCTACTGGCGGGCAGCCAACTACCTGGCGGTTGGGCAGATCTATCTATACGACAACCCTCTGCTGAAGGAGCCGCTGACAATAGAACACATCAAGCCGCTGGTGGTCGGGCATTGGGGTACTGTACCAGGTCAGAACTTTATTTATGTGCATTTGAACAGGGTCATCAAAAAATACGATCTGAACATGTTCTACGTGGCCGGTCCCGGACACGGCGGTGCGGCGCTGGTGGGAAACACTTACCTGGAAGGTACCTGGAGCGAAGTATATCCGGCAGTCAGCCAGGACGAGGCGGGTCTCAAAAAACTCTTTAAACAATTCTCATTTCCCGGGGGCATTTCAAGCCATGTGGCGCCGACGACGCCCGGCTCCATTCACGAAGGTGGAGAGCTGGGCTATTCGCTCAGTCATGCTTTCGGCGCGGTCTTTGACAACCCCGATCTCATCGTAGCCTGCGTGATTGGCGACGGGGAAGCGGAAACTGGACCCCTGGCTACCTCCTGGCAGTCCAATAAGCTCCTGGACCCGGCTACTGATGGAGCCGTCATACCGATCCTGCACCTCAACGGCTATAAGATCAGCAACCCCACGATCCTGGCACGCATCGAGCACGATGAACTCGACCAGTTTATCCGGGGTAACGGCTGGACGCCCTACTTTGTAGAAGGCGATGAGCCGTTACATATGCACCAGCTCATGGCCGCCGCCCTCGAAAAGGTCATCGCCGACATCCGGCGAATTCAGGAGAATGCGCGGGAAAATAAGGATACTACCCGGCCCCGCTGGCCTATGATCGTCCTTCGCTCGCCCAAGGGCTGGACCGGGCCTAAAGTAGTCGATGGCCTGCCCATTGAGGGCACTTTCCGGTCACACCAGGTACCGCTGCTGGTGGATCCGGATCATCCGGAGCACGTCCACATCCTGGAAACCTGGATGAAAACCTACAAAGCAGAAGAACTCTTCGATACAAACGGCCGGCTGATCGCCGAACTGGCCGAGCTCGCGCCGACCGGTGACCGGCGAATGGGCTCCAATCCCCACGCCAATGGCGGCCTGCTGCTTCGCGACCTCTGCATGCCCGACTTCCATGACCACGCTGTTCATGTGCCTTCGCCCGGCGCCGTGCAGGACAATGACACCCAGGTGTTGGGGTCTTTCCTGCGCGATGTGGCCAGATTGAACCAGAACCAACGGAATTTCCGCGTCTTCGGTCCAGATGAGACCATATCTAATCTGCTGAGCGCCGTCTTCGAGGCCACCGATCGCCAGTGGGACGCCCGGACGGAGAAAAATGACGAATTCCTGGCGCCCGAGGGCCGCGTGCTGGACTCGATGCTCAGCGAACATCAGTGCGAGGGTTGGCTGGAAGGATACCTGTTGACCGGCAGGCACGGGTTGTTTAATAGTTATGAGGCATTCATCCGTATCGTCGATTCGATGTTCAGCCAGCATGCCAAATGGCTAAAGGTCACACTCGAACTGCCCTGGCGCAGGAAGATTGCTTCACTAAACTACCTCCTCGCCTCCCATGTGTGGCAACAAGATCATAACGGCTTCACGCACCAGGATCCAGGCTTCCTCGACCATGTGATCAATAAAAAGGCGGACATCGTTCGGGTCTATCTTCCTGCCGATGCCAATTGCCTGTTATCGGTCGTTGATCACTGCCTGCGCAGCCGTCACTATGTCAACGTGGTCGTAGCCGGCAAACACGCGCTGCCTCAATGGTTGACCATGGACGAAGCGGTGGTGCACTGCACGGAAGGTATCGGTATCTGGCAATGGGCCAGCAACGACCAGGGCTTTGAACCGGACGTGGTGATGGCCTGCTGCGGCGACACCCCCACCCTGGAGATCCTCGCTGCCGTATCCATCCTTCGCGAACATCTGCCCGACCTGAAGATCCGGGTCATCAATGTTGTCGACCTGATGAGGCTGCAGCCCGCCACGGAGCACCCGCACGGGTTGAGCGAAACGGACTACGACGCGCTGTTCACCAAAGACAAGCACATCGTCTTCGGCTTTCATGGGTATCCCTGGCTGGTTCACCGGCTGACCTACCGCCGAACCAACCGTAACATACACGTCAGGGGCTACAAAGAAGAAGGCACTATCACCACACCCTTCGACATGCGGGTTCAAAATGATCTGGACCGGTTCCACCTGGTGCAGGACGTGGTAGACCGCCTGCCGAACCTGGGAAGCAAGGGGGATTACCTCAAGCAGATGGTACACGACAAGCTCATTGAACATAAACATTACATCGATCAGCACGGCCAGGACTTGCCTGAGATCCGTAACTGGAAATGGAACAACAAATGAGAACAGACCAGGAAATTGCCGGACGAAAGGCAGAAATCGGACGCATTGGCATCGCTGCGGATCATGGAGGGTTTGAAATGAAACAAGACCTTGTATCATCCCTCCAGACTGCCGGATATAAAGTGGTGGACTTCGGGGCTTATGAATTGGTAATGGAAGACGACTACCCGGATTTTATAGTTCCCTTGGCGAGGGCGGTAGCAGGCGGGGAGATCACAAGGGGAATAGCCATTTGCGGCAGCGGCGTAGGCGCCTGCATGGCGGCCAACAAAGTGCCTGGCGTTAGGGCCGCGCTGATCACTGACTCCTTTTCAGCCCATCAGGGAGTAGAGGACGATGACATGAACGTCCTATGCCTGGGGGGCCGGGTGATCGGGCAGGCGCTATCCTGGGACCTAACGATGTCTTTTCTGGACGCCCGCTTCATAGGGTCCGAACGGTTCAAGCGCCGGCTGAAGAAACTGGAGGCGTTGGAAAATAAAAAATACGATCTCCTGGACATCATTTATTAATCGAAAAAATACCGAAGGTACCATCGATGGATTCCACAGCGCTCTCAGACACGGCAAAAATGCTGGTCGCCGACGACAAAGGCTTGCTGGCAATAGATGAAAGTACGCCAACCTGCAACCGGCGATTTGCCGAAACGGGGATTCCTCCAACCCTTGAGAATCGCCGCGCCTATCGGGAATGGATCATCAAAACGCCCGGGCTGGTAGAATTCATCAGCGGGATGATCCTCTACGACGAGACCATCCGCCAACAAGATGCTGATGGATACCCGTTCGTCAAGATCATCGCCGACGAAGGAATCATCCCGGGGATCAAGGTCGACACCGGCGCAAAAGAACTGGCCGGTCATCCCGGCGAAAAAGTCACCGAAGGACTGGACGGTCTGCGCGACCGCCTCCGGGATTATAGCGGGATGGGCGCCCGTTTTGCCAAATGGCGTGCCGTGATCGCCATGGGGGAAGGCGTTCCGGGCCGGGCCTGCATTGAAGCCAATGCCCACGCGCTTGCGCGTTACGCCGCCCTATGTCAGGAAGCCGGGCTCGTGCCTGTCGTCGAGGCGGAAGTGCTCATGGGCGGCGTGCATACCCTCGGACAGTGCAGAGACGCAACGACCGCTATCCTCCATGCCGTTTTTAACCAGCTCTTTATACAAGGGGTCTGTTTGGAAGGCATGATCCTAAAACCTAACATGGTGGTCCCGGGACTTATCTGTCCCCAAAAGGCAACTACAGACGAAGTAGCCGATGCCACGGTGGAATGTTTTCTACGCATCGTTCCCGCTGCTGTTCCGGGTATTGCCTTCCTGTCGGGCGGCCAGTCCGGTGAACTGGCATCAGCGCGGTTGAATGCCATGTCGGTCCGGTTCGCGGGTCAAATGCCCTGGGGCCTTGCATTTTCCTTTGCCCGCGCCATCCAGCAACCGGCTTTGACTATCTGGCATGGAGAGCAGGCCAACGTGCCGGCCGCACAGCAAGCGTTGTATCATCGCGCCCAGTGCAACCACGCTGCACGGCGAGGCCTGTACACCAGGGAAATGGAAGGGGCTATCGCGTGAAAAAATAAAGAAATAGTTATTATGCCAGACAATATCGACCAGCCCAAGGCGCCGGCAACCAAGTCCGGAAAGGAAATAGCCCCGAAGGGCGATCTGAAACCTCATCCGAAGGTCGACCCGAAGGACGATCTGAAGACCCTTCCCATAGCCCAGGTACAGACCAAACTGAAGTCCTCGCCGGAAGGCCTTACCCAGGCCGAAGCCGCAAAGCGGCTGACCCAATATGGTCCCAATGAGATCAAGGAAAAAAAAACGAACCCTCTCCTGAAATTCCTCAGCTATCTGTGGGGCCCCATCCCGTGGATGATCGAAGGAGCGGTCATCCTATCGGGAGTGGTCCGGCATTGGCCGGATTTTTTCATTATCCTGGTCTTGCTTTTGGCCAACGCCATCATCGGCTTCTGGGAAGAGCGACAGGCCGGCAACGCCATTGCTGCATTAAAGGCCCGGCTGGCTGTCAAGGCCAAGGTAAAACGGGACGGAAAGTGGATCAATCCCGAAGCCTGCGAGCTGGTGCCGGGAGATGTCATCCGGCTGCGGCTGGGGGATATTGTACCTGCCGATGCCCGATTATTGGCAGGCGACCCGATCCAGGTGGACCAGTCCGCACTCACCGGAGAATCGCTACCCGTCACCCCCAAAGCCGGTGCGGCCGTGTTTTCGGGTTCCATTGTCCGGCGGGGCGAAATAGAGGCGCTGGTCTATGCCACGGGCACCCATACTTATTTCGGCAAGACGGCCGAGCTCGTGCAAGGGGCGCGGACCGCCAGTCATTTTCAACGCGCCGTACTGAAGATCGGCAACTACCTCATCGTGCTGGCCGCGGTCCTGGTGGCGGTTATTATCGGAGTGGCGATCTATCGCGGCGACCCGATCATCTCCACATTACAGTTCGCCCTCGTATTGACCGTGGCGGCGATCCCTGTCGCCATGCCGACGGTGTTGTCCGTGACGATGGCCGTGGGGGCCCGTCTGCTGGCAAAGAAGGAGGCCGTCGTGAGTCGGCTGGCCGCCATCGAGGAATTGGCCGGCGTAGACATCCTCTGCGCAGACAAGACCGGCACGCTGACCCAAAATAAACTGACGCTTGGCGACCCGTTCACAGTGAATAATATCCCGTCAGCACAAGTCATCCTCCATGCGGCGCTGGCATCCAGGGCGGAAGATAAAGACACGATAGACCTGGCCGTCATCGGCGGCCTGAAAGATAAAAAGGCGTTGCAGGGCTACCAGGTGACCCATTTTCAGCCGTTCGACCCCGTTCACAAGCGCACCGAAGCCACTGTCAAGGCGCCCGATGGAAAAATCCTCAAAATCACCAAGGGTGCCCCGCAGGTCATTATGCAATTGTCCGGCAATGCGGGTACGGTAAAATCCGCGGTCGAGGCGGCCGTCAACAGATTTGCCGCCAGGGGCTTTCGCTCGCTGGGCGTGGCATGGGCCCAAGGGGATGGGGGATGGCAGATGGAAGGGGTGTTGCCCCTGTTTGACCCTCCCCGCGAAGATGCCAAAGCCACCATCGCCAACGCGCTGCAAATGGGTGTGAAAGTCAAAATGGTGACCGGTGATCAACTAGCCATCGCCCAGGAGATGGCCCGGACCCTGGGGATGGGAACGAATATCCTCGATGCCGATACCCTGGGCGATGAAGCGCACCAAAAAACCCCGGAAGTGGCGGATGCCATCGAAAAGGCCGATGGGTTTGCTCAGGTCTTCCCGGAACACAAATTCAGGATCATAGAGATCCTGCAGAAACGAGCGCATATTGTAGGAATGACCGGTGATGGCGTCAACGATGCCCCTGCATTAAAGAAGGCCGACTGCGGCATCGCCGTATCGGGCGCTACTGACGCCGCGCGGGCTGCTGCGGCCATCGTACTGATGACGCCAGGTTTGTCGGTGATCATCGACGCCATCAAAGAGAGCCGGAAGATCTTTCAGCGAATGAACAGCTATGCGATTTATCGCATAGCCGAGACCCTGCGGGTGCTCTTGTTCATGACACTGGCCATCCTGGTGTTCAACTTCTACCCGGTCACCGCGGTCATGATCGTCATGATCGCCCTGCTCAATGACGGGGCCATCCTGTCCATCGCCTATGACAATGTTCATTATAAGAATAAGCCCGAAGCCTGGAACATGCACATGGTGCTGGGCATCTCCACCATACTCGGGGTTATCGGCGTGATCGCCGCCTTTGGCCTTTTCTATCTCGGTGAGCGCGTATTTCACCTTGACCATGCACACATCCAAACGCTGATGTACCTGAAATTATCAGTAGCGGGTCACCTGACTATATTCCTTACCCGTACCCGGGGAGCGTTCTGGTCCATCAAACCGGCGAAGGTACTCTGGATGGCCGTGCTCGGCACACAGGTCATCGCCACACTCATAGCGGTCTACGGACTGTTCATGACGCCCCTTGGATGGGGATGGGCGGGGTTCGTATGGGGATATGCGCTGAGCTGGTTCCTGTTGACCGACCGCGTGAAATTGCTTGCCTACAAGATCCTCGACCGGGCTAAACCCAAGACCGACGAAAATAAAACCGGTGAAGACAAGACCGGCAATGGCAAAACTCAGGACGCCAAGAGCGGAGTTGATCTGACACCGCAGATCGCAGCCCGGGCTTATGACCTATATGTAAAGGAAGGCCGCCACAACGGCCACGACGTCCAGGACTGGTCGCAAGCCGAAAAAGACCTGCGACAAGACATCCCAAAAAATAAACAGTAGAATGGAAATAAATCCCAGGGCGGGCAAACCCGCCACGCCCGATATGCTGGTCGACATTCCAAAGCTGGTGACCGCCTATTACACCGGCAAGCCGGACCCTACCATACAGGAACAGCGGGTGTCCTTTGGTACATCCGGTCACCGGGGCTCCGCTTTATCCAACTCCTTTAATGAAGATCATATCCTTGCGATTACCCGGGCCATCTGCCTGTACAGGAAGGAGCAGGGCATCGACGGGCCCTTGTTTCTCGGCTTCGATACCCACGCCCTTTCAGCGCCGGCCTATGCCACCACTATGGAAGTGCTGGCGGCGGGTGGCGTAGAAGTCATGATCGCAGAAGGTGATGAATATACCCCCACCCCTGTGATCTCACACGCGATCGTCACCTACAACACCGGACGAACAACGGGCATGGCCGACGGCATTGTCATTACGCCCTCGCATAATCCCCCGGATAGCGGTGGATTTAAATATAACCCGCCCACCGGGGGACCCGCAGGAACCACCGTTACCGAGTGGATAGAATCGAAAGCGAACGACCTGATGCGGACTGGTCTGCACGACGTAAAACGAATACAGTATAGTAAGGCCCTGAAGGTCGCTACCACCCACCGCTTCGATTTCCTGAACACTTATATCAACGACCTGGGTAATGTGATCGACATGGATACCATCCGGCATTCCGGGATACATATGGGGGTTGATCCCCTGGGAGGCGCCGGGGTACATTACTGGGAGCCCATAGCGGCCCGTTACCAATTGGATCTGACAGTCGTCAATAAAATAGTCGATCCCTGTTTTGCCTTCATGACGGTAGATTGGGACGGACAGATCCGCATGGACCCTTCCTCTTCCTATGCTATGCAGCGGCTGATCGGTATGAAAGACCATTTTGATATCTCTTTTGCCTGCGATACCGACCATGACCGGCATGGGATCGTCACAAAAAAACAGGGACTCCTGCCTCCCAATCATTACCTGTGCGCAGCGATCTCCTACCTGCTGCAAAACCGCCCCGGATGGAATCACAGCGCCGCCATCGGTAAAACGGTCGTCAGCACACAGCTGATCGACAGGATCACGGCAAAGTCCGGGAGAAAATTGTATGAGGTGCCCGTCGGGTTTAAATGGTTCGTCGACGGCCTGCTCGAAGAATCCCTTTGTTTTGGCGGTGAAGAAAGCGCCGGCGCGGCTTTTCTACGATCGAACGGTCTTGTCTGGACAACCGACAAGGACGGGTTTATACCGGCGCTGCTCGCCGCGGAGATCACTGCCAGGCACGGCAAAGATCCCGGTGTGCTATACGGTGAGATCACCAAAGAACTCGGAGAGCCCTATTATGAGCGCATCCAGGCAAAAGCATCGCCCGCGCAAAAAGAAAAATTGGGCAAATTATCGGCCGGTCAAATCCAACACAAAGAGATGGCCGGTGAAACAATTATCCATATCCTGACCGCTGCCCCCGGGAACAATGCTCCCATCGGCGGCGTAAAGGTCATGACGGAAAACGGGTGGTTTGCGGCCCGGCCGTCCGGTACAGAGGATATATATAAAATATACGCGGAGAGTTTTTTGAATAAGGAACATCTGCAACACATCGTCGATGAAGCACAACTGATCGTCGATGCCAGTTTAAAGCGGAAAGAAAAGAATGTATGAAATTAAATTTGATACCATCTTCGCATGAGCTCATAGCCAATATGAAAGCATTCTTCCAGTTGAGCAGCGACACTGCACGTTCGACACCCGAAGAACCGCTCCGGGAAGAATTATTCAGCTCCGATCAATTGGAACGGTTTGCTAAAGCGCTGGCGGGCAAACATACTTTAGGACAGAAGCCAGCGAAGGACCATTTACTCAGGCGATTGGGGGACAATGAGACCTTTTTGCAGGAAGTGCGAAAACTGCTGAATGATTCCATAAAAAGGAAATATCCGGTCACACCCGCCGGGGAATGGCTGATCGATAACTTCTACCTGATAGAAGAACATATTCGCATTGCGAAAACCCAGTTCCCGAAAACATACAGTGAGGACCTGCCTCAACTTTCAGCCGGGCCGGCCGCGGGCATAACCCGCATCTATGATCTTGTCCTCCAGATCATTTCCCATAGCGACGGGAAACTAGATATGGAAAGCCTGAACCGGTTTATAAAAGCGTATCAAACCGTCACGAACCTGTACCTGGGCGAATTGTGGGCCGTGCCCATCATGCTGCGCCTTGCCCTGATCGAAAATATCCGCCGGGTATCGGCACGCATGGCGATCGATAAGGTCGACAGGAACCTGGCGGACCACTGGGCAAGAAAAATGATCGAGACAACCGAGAAAGACCCCAAAAACCTCATTTTGGTCATAGCTGACATGGCCCGGTCAAAGCCCCCAATTGCGAGCGCCTTTGTCTCCGAATTGACACGCCAGCTAACGGGAAAAGGGCCCGGACTGGCCATGTCGCTTAACTGGATAGAAGAACAATTATCGGACAGCGGACGGACAGGCACCGAACTCGTGAATGCGGAAAATAAAAAACAGACCGCGGACCAGGTGTCCGTCAGCAATAGTATCGGCAGCCTGCGTTTGCTCGGTACCCTGGACTGGCGGAATTTTGTAGAAACCAACAGCATCGTCGAACAAACGCTCCGCGAAGACAACGGCGGCGTTTACGGCTTAATGGATTTTCCTACCCGCGACCACTACCGGCACGTGGTGGAACTGATCGCCAGAAAAAGCCGGTCAAGCGAACAGGATATTGCCAGGCTCGCCATCCAGCTAACGAAACAGCCTGCTTCACCCCATGAGGGAGATCAACGAACGGCCCACGTAGGATACTACCTCATCGGGCCGGGATTGCGCCAAACCCAACGAATGGCAAAAATGCGCCTGTCCCTGACCCAAAGGATAGGAAATGGATTGGGAAAACACGCTTTTGGACTTTATCTAACGTCTATTCTACTCATCTCCCTGGCCCTTAGCGCAGCAATCCTTCAACGTGCGTATTCCGATACACAAAATGCGTGGCTGCTGGTAATCATTGCCGTCCTTTTATTGCTCAGTGCCAGTCAACTGGCCCTGACTGTCGTCAATTTTATATCCACTTTACTGGTGAAGCCGCGTTTACTGCCCAGGATGGATTTCTCCGGCGAAATTTCCGCTGATTGCCGCACCTTGGTGGTCGTACCGGCCATGCTGACGACGACGGCAGCGATAGAAGACCTGGTGGAGGCATTGGAGGTTCGCTTTCTGGCCAACAGAAATACTCATCTGCACTTCGGCCTGCTGACTGACTTCACCGATGCGGCCCGGGAAACGATTCCCGAAGACCAGTACCTTTTGGATACAGCCCGGCAAGGCCTCGCCCGATTAAATAAAAAATATCAACGGGAAAAGGAGGGCTTCTTCTTTCTCTTTCACCGGCCGAGGAAATGGAATCCGGCGGAGGGCGTCTGGATGGGCTATGAAAGAAAGCGGGGAAAACTCTCCGATCTAAACGCCCTGCTGCGCGGAGATACCCTGGAACGGTTCTCCCTCGTCACCGGAGACCAATCTCTGTTTCCAAAAATAAAATACGTCATCACTCTGGATGCAGATACCCAACTGCCGTTGGGCTCCGCCTGGAAATTGATCGGCACGATGGCGCACCCATTGAACCGCGCGTGGGTTGACAAAAAGAAGAAACGAGTCACCAGCGGTTATGGCATCCTGCAGCCCAGGATCACGGTCAGCCTGCCGGATATAACGGGCTCTCCTTATACCCGACTGCATGGCAATGAGCCGGGCATCGATCCCTACACCCGCGCCTCATCCGACGTCTACCAGGATCTTTTCGCGGAGGGTTCCTATATCGGCAAGGGAATTTATGAGGTGGACACCTTTCAGCAAGTGCTGGACGGACAATTTTTAGAAAACCGCATCCTCAGCCATGACCTCCTGGAAGGTTGTTATATCCGGTCCGGATTGGTGAGCGACATCCAACTTTTTGAGAAATACCCCACCACCTACCCCGACGATATTAAGATGCGTCTGCGCTGGACCCGGGGCGACTGGCAGATTTTCTCTTTTTTTTTACCCATCGTGCCCGGTCCCGCCGGCAAATGGCAGAAGAACCCGATCTCCGGGCTTTCCCGTTGGAAAATATTTGACAACCTAAGGCAAAGCCTGGTTCCAGTCGCCCTTACCGCGCTGCTGTTACTTGGATGGCTGGCGTTGCCGTCCTCCCTGTTCTGGACCATGACCGTCTCCGCGATCATTGTTTTCCCCATTATCATCCAATCTCTTTGGGACACGCTCCGAAAGCCAAAGGACGTCATTCTTGAACATCACCTCAGGAATTCTGTGCATAACGCGGGAGATATTGCCGTAAAAACCCTATTCACGCTGATCTGCCTTCCCTTTCAAGCATTTTCAAACGCGCTTGCCATTGGGTGCACCACCTGGAGGATGCTGATCACCCACAAGCACCTTCTGCAGTGGAATCCGTCTCCGCACCCGAAAATAAATACCCGAAATAGTTTATCCGCCTCTTATTCCTTCATGTGGGCCCAAACTTTTCTCGCCTCGACACTCTTCATCGTTATCTTCCTTTATTTCCCTTTAAAATCATCCGTAGCGGGTCCCATCCTCCTGCTCTGGCTGCTCGCCCCCTGCATAACCTGGCTTACGGGCCGGCCCCGTAAAGAGCAGGCCGTCAGCCTGACGAGTGAACAGTGTGTCTTCCTGCAAAAACTGGCCCGGAAGACCTGGAGCTTTTTCGAACAGTTCGTCGTGGCGGAAGAGAACTGGCTACCTCCTGATAATTTCCAGGAACAACCCGTGGAGCAAATCGCGCACCGTACCTCTCCAACCAATATCGGGCTCTCCTTACTGGCCAATGTAACAGCCTGTGACTTCGGCTACCTGACTTCCCGGCAATTGGTGGAGCGGACGGCCCAGACCATTGCTACCATGGAGAAAATGGAGCGATACAAGGGGCATTTTTACAATTGGTATGACACCCAGACCCTGAGTCCACTATTCCCAAAATATATCTCCACCGTGGATAGCGGCAACCTGGCCGGCCATCTCCTGGTATTGAAACAAGGTCTGCTCGCCATACCCCATCGACAGATCGCGGACCGAACCCTCTTCCTGGGATTACGGGACACGCTCGGGGTGCTTACCGATAGCTTAAAAAAGCAAGAGGCTGGCCTGTTGGAGCAGTTTACATCAACGCTGGACCTCGCCTGTAACAGTCCTTCCATGGATCGGGTTGGAGTAAACAAATACCGGGAGCTTTTGTCCAAAGAGTTCGCCGCCGCTATGGCACAACTGCCTGCCGACCCGGGGGGCGAGACCCACCGTTGGAAGCAAATGCTTGCCGCGCAGTTGCAGGATCTGGCGGAAGACTCCTCCCTTTTTTCGCCCTGGCTGCTGCTGACGGATGCCCCGTCAAAATTCGCAGCATTGGCCGCCGCGAATCCGCCTGCGACATTGATTGAATTATTGAACACAGCAAGGGAATTGCAGGATGAAGTTAACAGCCAAACAGCTACCGGCAACACAGTCGCTGAAAACAGCTGGCTGGAAACGCTACAGGGTGCCCTCGGTAAATCCATTGATCAGGCAAGTGGACAGATTTTTGCGGCAGAAAGACTTGCGGATCGATGCGATGCATTGGCGGACATGCAATGGGAATTCCTATACAACAAATCAAGTCACCTGTTCACTGTTGGCTACAATGTCCAGGAACATCTGGCGGACGCCAGTTTCTACGACCTGCTCGCTTCTGAAGTGAGGTTATGCATTTTCACCTGCATCGCCCAGGGGAAACTACCCGAAGAAAGCTGGTTTGCTTTGGGGCGCTTGCTGACCAATGTCGACGGAAACCCTATCCTGCTTTCCTGGAGCGGCTCCATGTTCGAATACCTGATGCCCCTGCTGGTTATGCCGACTTACGAAAACACCCTGCTGGGTCAATCCTGTAAATCCGCCGTAGCATGGCAGATCGTTTACGGGAAAAAGACCAACAAGCCCTGGGGGATATCTGAATCAGGCTACAATAGGATGAACGCCAATGCCAATTACCAGTACCGCGCTTTTGGCGCTCCCGGCCTGGGATTGAAACGCGGACTGGAAGAAGACTCGGTGATTGCCCCCTACGCTACTGCATTGGCACTGATGGTGGCCCCTGAGAAAGCCTGTAAGAATCTCGAACTCCTTAGTAAAAAAGGACTGGAAGGTCGTTACGGATTTTATGAATCCATCGATTATACCCCCTCCCGACTGCAACGCGGGCAATCCAGCGCCATTGTGTATTCCTTCATGGCCCATCACCATGGCATGAGCTTATTGTCACTGGCTTACCTGTTGCTTGACGAACCGCTGCAAAAACTATTTGAGGCGGAGCCACAGTTCAAGGCGACCCTTTTACTATTGCAGGAGCGGATACCCCGGGCGACCACTTTCTTCCGGCACACCACGGACATCGCAGACATCAATTATGCCGCCGACAGTACGGAAACAAGGGTCATCAATACCCCAGATACCCCTTTACCCGAGGTCCAATTATTGTCCAATGGCAGGTACCATGTCATGGTGACCAACGCAGGCGGCGGCTACAGCGTCTGGAAAGACCTGGCTGTCACGCGCTGGCAGGAGGATGGCACCTGTGACAACCGGGGTTCGTTCTGTTATATCCGTGACCTTAAAAATAATACCTTCTGGTCGAATACCCATCAGCCTGCTCTTAAGAAAGCAACAAAATATGAAGCGGCGTTCTCGCAGGGGCGCGTCGACTTCCGAACGATCACCAATGATATTGAAACACATACCGAGATCGTCGTCTCCCCCGAAGACGATATAGAAATGCGAAGGGTCCGCATCACTAACTGTTCCACCACCAGCCGGACCCTTGAAGTCACCAGCTATGCGGAGGTAGTGCTGGCGCCTGCGGCTTCGGACCTGATGCAGCCCGCCTTCAGCAACCTGTTCGTGCAAACGGAGATCATCCATCCTCAGAATGCCATCCTTTGTACGCGGAGGCCACGTTCTTCTGACGAAAAACTGCCGTGGATGTTCCATTTGATGGCGATTGAAGGAAAATCCACCGAAGAAATATCCTACGAAACCGACCGGATGGCCTTCATCGGGCGCGGCAATACCCTGGTGAATCCGCAGGCGATGCACCGGGGCGGACCTCTTTCCGGGAGCCAGGGATCGGTTTTAGACCCCATCGTCGCCATCCGGTATAAGATCATCCTCGCTCCGGAAGAGGTGATTACAATCGATATGGTGACGGGAATCGCCGGGACAAAAGACGCCTGCCAGGGCCTTATCAATAAATACCAGGATAACAAGGCGCACAAAGACCGCGTATTTGAAATGGCCTGGACGCACAGCCAGGTCTTGCTCCGGCAGATCAATGCCTCCGAAGCCGACGCCCAGCTATATGGACGCCTCGCCGGGTCCATTCTATTTGCGAATGCCTCCTTTCGGGCAGAGCCTGCGATCCTGATCAGCAACCACCGGGGACAATCGGGGCTATGGGGTTATTCCATTTCGGGGGACCTGCCCATCGTCCTCCTGAAAGTTGAAAAGCAGGCGAATATGCAATTGGTTCAACAATTGATCCAGGCACACACCTACTGGCGACTGAAGGGGATCGACGTTGACCTGGTGATCTGGAACGAAGAACATAACGGCTACCGGCAAGTTTTTCAAAATGCAATTCAGGCGCTGATCCCCGGTGACTCAAGAGACCGGCCCGGAGGCATTTTCGTCAGGGCCCTGGAGCATATCTCCAGCGAGGATCGTTTATTATTTCAAGCAGTAGCCCGGATCATTATTTCCGACAGTGGGGGCACACTGGCCGATCATGTCAACCGTAAACAATTGTCCAAGGTGGTCATTGCCCCGATCGCGCCTTCCCGTGTCTATGACCCGTCTGCCTCCGGAATCACTGCGCCCGATGACCTGACCTTTTTTAATGGTCTGGGCGGGTTCTCCCCGGATGGCAGCGAATATGTTATCGTCACGGATGACAACAACAAGACACCCGCCCCCTGGGTCAACGTGATAGCCAACCCTGGCTTCGGCACTGTCATCTCGGAAAGCGGAACGGCCTATACGTGGACGGAGAACGCCCACGAATTGCGGCTTACCCCCTGGAACAATGACCCCGTAAGCGATACGGGCGGCGAAGCGTTCTATCTAAGGGATGAAGAGACGGCCCATTTTTGGTCACTCTCCCCGCTGCCCGCAGGAGGCCGGTCAGCCTATGTTACGCGCCATGGATTCGGCTACAGTGTTTTTGAACACATAGAAGACGGCATCTATTCCGAAATGCTGGTCTGGGTCGATAGTGAAGCCGCCATTAAATTCACAAAGCTAAAAATTCGCAACGGGGACACACGGACGCGCAAACTTTCCGTCACCGGCTATATCGAATGGGTGCTCGGCAGCGCCCGGTCGAAGACCGCCCCATACATCCACACTGAAATTGATCCGGACAGCGGCGCCTTCTTTGCGTCAGACCCTTATAATGCTGAATTCTCCGGCCGGATTGCCTTTTTCGATACCGATCAGCTAAAAAAGACATTTACCGCCGACCGCACTGAATTTATCGGTCGCAACGGCACCTTGCAAAATCCCGACGCGTTGTCCCGCAGGAATCTATCCGGAAGGGTCGGCCTGGCGTTGGATCCCTGCGCGGTCCTGCAGGTTCCCTTCGACCTGGCGGCAGGAGAAGAGCTGGAAATTGTATTCCGGCTGGGGGCAGCCGCGAATCACACGGCAGCCAGCGCGGTGGCCCTGCAATTCCGGGGAAGTATGACGGCCCATGAATCCTTTGAAAAGGTAAATGGCTTTTGGAAACACACCATGGGCGCGATACGCGTAGAGACGCCGGACCCCGCCTTGGATAGGATCACCAATGGCTGGCTTACGTACCAGACGCTCTCCTCAAGGCTGTGGGGACGAAGTGGCTTCTACCAGTCAGGCGGGGCATTCGGTTTCCGGGACCAGCTGCAGGACGTACTGTCGCTCCTGCATGCGGCGCCGGCATTGGCCAGAACGCAGATCCTGCTCAGTGCCTCCCGGCAATTTCAAGAGGGAGACGTACAACATTGGTGGCATCCGCCCCTTGGAAGTGGTGTCCGCACCCGCATCTCGGACGATTTTCTTTGGCTGCCTTTTGTAGCCGCCCAGTATATGCAGCAGACCGGCGACACCGGCATATTGGACGAGCCGGTCCATTTCATTGAAGGCCGTGCTCTCAATCCGGAAGAAGAGTCCTATTATGACCGCCCCGTTCGATCCGTTGAAACGGCTTCACTGTATGAACACTGCATCAGGGCCATCAGGCATGGGTTCCGGTATGGTGCCCATGACCTCCCTTTAATTGGCACAGGAGACTGGAATGACGGGTATGACAAAGTAGGCTCATTGGGTAAAGGGGAAAGCGTTTGGCTGGGGTTTTTCCTGTATGACATCCTCTGCAGGTTTACAGCCATCGCACAAAACCATCATGACCCCGCATTTGCCGCGGAATGTAAAAACCAGGCGCGACAACTAAAAGAAAATATCGACCTGCACGCATGGGATAGAGACCGGTATATACGGGCCTGGTTTGATGACGGTACCCCGCTTGGATCAGACACGGATGAAGAATGTAAGATTGATTCCATCGCACAAAGCTGGGCCGTTCTATCAGGGGCTGGTGACCCGGGAAAGACTGTAGTCGCTATGGAGACAGCCTACCGGCTGCTGGTAAAAAAGGAAACGGGTATCATCCGGCTACTGACGCCTCCTTTCGACAAGTCAACGCTCAATCCCGGCTATATCAAGGGCTATGTACCCGGCATCCGGGAAAATGGCGGCCAATATACTCATGCTGCCGTATGGATGATCATTGCCTTTGCACGATTGGGCAATCATAAACGGGTCTGGGAATTATTAAAGATGATCAACCCTGTCAACCACGGTCTGACCTCCGGTGACATAGCTACCTATAAGGTGGAGCCCTATGTGTTGGCGGCAGATGTATATGCAGTAGCGCCGCATGCAGGACGTGGCGGCTGGACCTGGTATACGGGTTCCGCAGGCTGGCTGTACCGCTTGATCATAGAATCCTTCCTCGGCCTGCGGCAGGTGGGAAACCAATTGACATTTACTCCCTGTATTCCCGAAGAATGGAGTTCCTTTAAAATTCATTACCGGTATAAAAATACGTTCTATCATATCGTGATTTCACAAAATAGCGGTAATGAAGAGTCCAGCGTTGCCTCAAATGGGACACCACAGGCTATTGTCCTGACCGATGACGGCGCCGATCACCAGGTTGACATTATGCTGCCGAAAAAATCAGCAGCGCAACAAATAAATAAATATGCACTAGCACCCACTTTATGAAAAAAAAAAGAAATAAAAAAACGGTCCATGGGCTTTATGTAGAGCTGGTCAAGCTTCAGAAGGAAATCATCTCCTCCAAGCTCAAGCTGCTGGTGATCCTTGAAGGCAGGGACACCGCCGGAAAGGACGGCACGATAAAAAACATCATCAAACACCTCAGCCCCAGAGAAACGAAAGTGGTTGCTCTGGGCAAGCCCTCGGACCGGGAGGAAAAGGAATGGTATTTCCAGCGCTACGTCATTCACCTGCCAATCGCGGGAGAACTAACCCTTTTCAACCGGAGCTGGTACAATCGCCTGGGCGTGGAAAAGGTGATGCATTTTTGCAGTGACAAGCAATACAAATCCTTCTTTTCTGAAGTGGAGTTATTCGAGAAGATCCTGCACGATGCGGGCTTCATCATCCTGAAATACTACCTGGACATCAGCAAAAAAGAACAGGAAAAAAGGATCGGCTCCCGGGAAACGGATCCCCTGAAAAAATGGAAACTGAGTCCTATTGACCTGGATGCCCGGAAGGAATGGAAGGAATATTCGGATACCCGGGACAAAATGCTGGAGAAAACCAACTTCGATTATGCCCCCTGGTTTGTCGTCAATGCGGAGGATAAGAAAACGGCCCATATCGCCATCATTACCCATCTTTTAAAGCACTTGAAGTACCACGACAAAGCAGAACATCAACTAACCCATATTGATGGACTGGTTTACCCGGCTACCCACGAAAATATAAAGGAAAAATTGTACTGATCGCTGGTAAACATATTATTCGCCCTTTTCAGCCCAAAGCGTGTGAAAAATAACCGCCCGGTCATTCCGCTTATACGTGTGAGCGCCAAAATAATCCCGTTGTGCTCGCACCAGGTTGGCAGGCAGCCATGCGCTCCGATAGCTGTCGAAACAGGCGAGCGCGCCCATCATTCCGGGGAGGGGTATACCCTCCCGGACGCCTGTCTGAATCGCCTGCCGGGTAGCCTTTTGCGCCTGCGTCAGCTTTCCGGCGAAGAGCTCATCGGACAATAAAGTTTCTAACTCCGGCTGTCTTGCGAATGCGGAACAAATATCATCCAGTAAGGCTGCACGGATGATGCATCCTCGTCATCCTTTACCAGCGCTTCGGTAGCCATCAATACCCTTCGGCCACGCAGCCCTTCCTCCATTTTTACGATCGTATAGCGCATCGTCCAGGTTTGATCATCGAAGTAAAAATCATCCACTTTACCAATCTCCCCGTCTCTCGTCACCACCCGGTAGATCCAGCTCCCCCAAAAGCAGGGCTATCTTTCAATACCTGACTCGTGACATCCAATAATACCTTGTCCGTCTCCCATTGTACTTCCTTTATATGACCGCATGCAATGAGTACCTCTCTTCCCCCTATCGCGTCATGCATTTCAATCACAAGGTATTCCATATGCCAGGTCTGGTCGTCGATGATGAAATCCCTAACATGACCCCGCTCTCCGTCCGTGGTTTCGATATGATAGCCTAAAAGGACATGCACACTGCGAAGATGCAGGTCATCGTCTGATCGCTTATCCTTCTTATCTGCCTCTCTTATTATTTTTTCGTCGATCACTGGCTGGTCTGCCATCGCTGTAAAACCACCCGCATAGAACCCGCTTCCCCAGGAATCCTGCCAGGTATAATGCCCATACAATTCAACCTCCTGCTGCCGGGAAACGGGCTTATCCGTATCGATATCCGGGCTGTTAGCGATTTGCTCCCTGGTCAGATCGACGGGGAAGTTCCCCGCCCAGACCATTCCTCTTCGCAGGGAATAGGAGGAAATGAGGACCTTACGGCCAGACAGCCAATGACCCGTTTTTACAATCAGGTAAACCATGACCCAGGTCTCATCATCGAAATAAAAGTCGGTCACTTTCCCTATCTCCCCATCGGTAGCCTCCATGCTGTAACCGATAAGACTATTCATATTGTGCTGCATGCTGATTGATTTAATTTCCCGCCAATGGCGGCGGTGCGGCTGTATCGTTTTTTTTCTGCTGCTTATTCAGTTTCCGAAAGTAGCCTCGCAATAGAAAGTTATGCTTCAGGGCTTCCATATCCTGGCTGAACAATTCCGTTCCTCTCCGTACATTATCCATCGTCGCGCTCAGCTTCATCGTTAGAGACGAATCCTTCAGCAGGGCATGCACTGTTCCGGACCCGTGATCGATATCGCCCCGGATAGCGTCCACCATCTGGTCAAGCTCATCCCCCAGGCCGGCCGCCTTGTCCCCCATCTTTTTTATTTTCGTCAGTGTCTGCTCCAGGTTGGCCGAGAAGGCTGTATCTCGGAGGAGGGTCCCGACAGACCCTTTCCCGTTCTTTACATCCGCGATCATCGCACGAAGATCCTGCGTCACCGCATTAACATTAACGCTTGCCCGGCTGATGTTCTCCATGGAGGCTTTCATATTTAAGGCGAGACTTGAATCATTTAAAATGCCCCATAACGCCTTGCTGTCATTGAGACGTTGTACCGAACTTTTTAACCCTTCCGAAATAGCCGCAATATTCATATTGGTTTTATCCAGGGTCGCCAACATTTCATCCGTATTGAGGGCCTGGCTTGCGGACAACAATTCACCCTCCCGGACAGCAGGCGCCGATTCATTCACCGGCAGGATATTGATGATCTTATTGCCCATCAACCCTTCCGTCCCAATCGACACCCGCGCATTCCGATGGATATAGGGTAACATTTGTTTATCCACCAGGAAACCCACTTCTATCGTTGCATCGTCGATGATTTTGATCTTATTCACCGTCCCGACCTGAATGCCGGAAAAAAGGATATTGCTGCCGCTCATCAGTCCGCTCATGTTCCTAAACCTTGCCTTCAGCTCCACATTCGACCCAAAAAGGTTTTGGCTCTTGCCGATCAGATAGAGGGTCAGGAACGAGTATCTAAGATATGATGTGAAAGGTACGACCGCTATCCCTGTTATCTTTATTCATTTCTACCGTTTTGTTACATGATTCACATTTTATCAGCACCGGTATTAAATGCGTGAATCTTGTAATCGTCTCCCGTTAATATGTAACAACATAGCCCCTTGTTCTATTAACTTTATCGGCTCCGACGTAGATACCAGGCATCAAATCACTCAAAAGAAGGTCTATTTAAGACTTTCAATTGCGGAGCTCGATTCGCAATCAACGCTTTTGGTGAAGGACACAAACCAAATCGTTAATACAAAACAGTGCCGTATTTGCCGGACCTATTTCCTTTGCAGTTACCGCTGCCACAGGATCAGGCCGTCCTCCAATGGCACCAAAACGCCTTCGTATTGCGGAATGATACGCGCCGTAAAATCAGAGACCGGTCTTGAGGACTCCACCCGCGCCCGGTACACCCCATCCTCCGGACCGCCTACGTTCGAATTGGCCTCCATTCTGATTTTCACCGGAGCCCCGCCATCTACCCCTTCCGCGTACAACTCGACTGCAATATCGTGTGCGTTGATGCCGTTCAATGACACCGCCACCTGGAACAGAAAACCCTTATCCGCATTTTCCACCCGGACATCCCCGAATTTTATATTTCCCCACTTGCTTCTCAGGCTATCCCGGACGCTTGCTATCCTTTTTCCCGCAGACCCCATCTCCATCGCCCGCTTTTTATAGTTGGCGGCTGCCGGCAGATAATAGTGTTCCGTATACTCCCGCACAGATCGATTGGCCGAAAAATGCGGGGTCAGCGTAGCCATGCTTTTCCGCATCCGTTCGACCCACCGGCCCGGTATCCCTTTCCCATTGCGCGTATAAAATTCAGGCACCACCTCCGTTTCCAATGTCTCATACAACCTCGCCGCCTCCGCGGCATCCCATGCAGGGTCCTCCCCATGTTCCCGGCCATCGCCCAGGGCCCAGCCCACGTCCGGCGTGTAGGCTTCGACCCACCATCCATCCAACTCCGACAGATTAACGCCGCCGTTGACCAGTACTTTCATGCCACTCGTTCCGCAGGCCTCCCAGGGACGCCTCGGCGTATTGATCCAAAGGTCCACCCCCTGTACCAGGTGCTCGGTCAGCAACATATCGTAGTCGTCCAAAAAGAGGACATGATGATATAGACTATGCTGTTGAATGAATTGTACCCACTGTTGGATGAGCGCCTTGCCCGAATCATCGAAAGGAGGCGCCTTGCCTGCAATGACTAATTGAACAGGCCGTTCGGGGTTGGTCAACAGACGGACAAGTCTTTCCGGGTCATGCAGCAAAAGGTTCGGCCGCTTATAGGGTACAAAACGTCGGGCAAAACCCAGCGTCAGCGTATCGGGATCGAAGGCCTTTTTAGCCGTGTCCACCATCTCGGCCAGCCGCCCTGCAACCCTCAGTTGCTGTTCGAACCGCTCCCGGATATATCCGACCAGTTTGCTCCTGGAGTCCGTGCGCAACTGCCATAGGACGTCGTCCGGTACCCGGCTCATGTCCTGCTTCAGGGTTTCCATTCCACCCCTCCAGCGATCCTTGCCGCCAGCCTGCGTCCAAACCTCGTCCGCATATTCAGAATCCCAACTCGGCATATGCACCCCGTTGGTCACATACCCTACCGGCACCTCCGCTTTCGGCCAGCGCGGGAACAGGGATTCAAACAGGTGCCGGCTTACCGAGCCGTGGAGACGGCTGACGCCATTCACTGCCCCGCTTCCCCGGATGGCGAGATAGGCCATATTCAAACTTTCCGAATGGTTATTCGCATCCTGGCGGCCTAGCGCCATCAATTCGTTAAAGTCAATCTTCAATTCATCCCTGGCGTAGGCGCCGAAAAACTGCCACATGAGCCCCGGGCTGAAATGGTCAAATCCCGCGGCAACGGCAGTGTGAGTCGTAAATAGATTGCCAGCCCTGGTGACGGCAAGAGCCGCTTCAAAGCAACAACCCATTTCCCTCATGAAATCGCTTGCCCTTTCCAGCACAAGAAAGGCCGCATGGCCCTCGTTCATATGACAAACTTCCGGCGAAATGCCCAGCGCCCGGAGCAATCGCCAGCCGCCGATCCCCAAAATAATCTCCTGCTGGATCCGAAGATCCGGGCCTCCCCCGTAGAGTTCGCCCGTGATACCACGATGAACTGGCAAATTGGCCACGTCATTGCTGTCCAGCAGGTATAGCTTAACCCGTCCCACCTGGACTTGCCAGGTGCGAAGCCATACGGGGTACCCCGACAAAGATACCTTCAACCTCAGCCAATCACCGTTGGCCAACCGCAAGGGTGTGATAGGCAACTGTCCCGGATCGTTATAGGGAAACGAAGCCTGCTGCCATCCGCTGCCATCGAGCACCTGGCGGAAATACCCCTGCTGGTAAAGCAGACCCACCGCTACCACCGGCACACCCAGGTCACTGGCGGATTTCAACTGGTCGCCCGCCACATTACCCAATCCTCCCACGTAGATCGGAAGCGCCTCGCTCAGCATGAATTCCATGCTGAAATAGGCCACGCAGGTCAGCGGGGCGCCCGGGTGCGTCCGCTGGAACCAGGCCGGGCTCGACGCCGACACCTCTCTCGACTCCGTGATCTTCCTCATCTTCTCCCGAAAGCCCGGGTCGCCCAACTGCCGTTCCAGGTGATCCCTGGTGACAGCCTGCAAAACGATCCATGGGCTATGTGTAGAGTCCCATAACACCGGGTCCAGCGCCTTCCACAATTCATCGGCCGCATGATTCCACGACCACCGCATGTCCAGGGCCAGCTCCACCAATGAATCCATTCCCTCGATATCGGACGGCAACCAGCCGTAAATCGCATGTGCCTTACCTGTTGTGTTGCTCATATACTTTGCATTTTAATGAAACAGCTGCTCTTTAATGTTTTCCGGCGTCGGAGGATGTACCAGGTCGTCCTGATGTGTCAATGCTTTTTCATCCTTACTATGATATTTCAATCTCCGAAAAAAAGGATTCATATTGTTTGTCCGTACAGAAACCCATCATCTTTTCCACCCCAGCCCGTTTATACCAGCGCGCGGGCTGAGGTGCATGGTAATGACCTTTATCGTACTGTCCTTACCCGCCGTATCCCTTCCTTCCAGGATCACCAGCAGCTTGAGCTCGAACGCTATAATTTCCTTTTGCAGTTTCACCAGCTCTACGTAGAGTTCGTGTACTATTTCGTTCGATTTCTCCTTTTTCATCCTCATAAATTTATAATACAACAAAAGATATCAGTAATCCCAGGACAATCAGGGTCCCAAATCCCATTATCAATTTCCAACGGATCGATTTGTCACAAAGACTGGTCCCGTAGACCATCTTCACCAGATTATTGCTGGAGGCGGCGTTTATCACAGCTGTCACCAAAAAGGCATTTTCCACATTCCATTTGCTCTGGAACAGGCTCAGGATAAACGGGTCGATATCCGTTACGCCGACCACAAAAGACAGCATATTGATCCCTCCTGTCCCATAATTTTTTTTTATATACCCCGTAATAAACGCAAAAAAAATGAAGAGCGCGGCGAAAATAAAGGCGGTCTTGAATTCCAGCGGGTTATTGTGCACATCGACGGACCGGGCATCGCCGAGCCCCTTGTCCCCGTGCCGTTGGAATTTTAAAAAAAAGACCGCCATGGCGGCAGAAACCGCCACAAATACCCCAAATGCAGGCGCCAGGTGTATGGCAATATCCCGGTTGAAAAAAAAGCCAACAGGAATATCCTGGTATACATCATCGTCGTGGCCAGGATAATGGCGCTGGCCACTCTGTTGCCCTCCCCCAGTTCCTTGCTTTTCCGCGCAAGAATGATCGTCGTAGCTGTGCTGCTGTAAAGCGCCCCCAAGATCCCCGTCAGAATAATTCCGGATTTCGGGAAAACAAATTTCTTAAGGACATAGCTCACATAGGAAATTCCCGACACGGCCACCACCGCCAGCCAGAACCGGTAGGGGGAAATATTGACCTCGGCCGATATCGGTTTGTCCGGCAACAAGGGAAGTACCACTCCCGCCAGGATCAGGAATTTGGCAAGGGTAATGAATTCGTCATTGTCGAACTTCTCGGAAAACTGCAACAGCGTTTCTTTTAATTCCATGATCACCAGTATGGCTGCGACGATCAAAAGGACCAGCCAGTAAGGCTGGGTATACAGTAACGGGGCGAAACAGTATGTAATCACGGCAACCACCAGCGACGTCATGCCGAACTTTTTCCGGACATTTATTTTCTGCAGGTAGTAGATCGACAGAAAAACGGCAATAACGGCTCCGCCGCCCAGGAAGGGGATCAGTGTTTGAGGATTGACAAGATAAAGGATATAGCCTAAAATGCCGATCAGCGTAAAGGTCCTGTCCGTTCCGAACAGGCTTTCAAATTCTTCTTTAATATAACGGCGCCTTTGCTCAAGCCCGATAAGGAGAGAGAACACCAGTGTAAGAAGAAACCTGATCAAATCAGGCGGAATAAGATGTGCAATCGCTTCAGGCATCCCTTTAGTATGATTATATTATACGAAACTTCATTCCGACAATCCAGGTATCGGCAGGGGAAAAATAAAATCCACCAGCACACTTCCTTCCGCCTTTTTCACATGCTCTTCGTACCTTGCAAGGCTGGCATGAAGCGATTTGGCAAATTCGGTATCCAGTTTGGCTATTATAGGGTTAAGGCTTTCGATCTCCCTTCGCAATGCACCACGCTTCCTATCATCGAAGGGCGCATATCGTTTAACAATCGCCTCAAAATGCCTCTTGAAATTTATATGCACCTCCTTATAATAGGGTAGCAATGCTGCATCCGCCGTGACGATTTTCAGGTGCGCCAATTTAATGGCATCCGCCTTTCCTGCCTTGTCGATTGCCTGGTCCCCGCTGGCCGCCAGCACCGAAACCAGGGCCGGGGCCTGCAGTAAAAGCGCCCTTTCTTCCATTGTCAGCTTTTCAAATTCCTTGATCATAATCTGGATTTTAATATGATTGTAGGTTACACGCATGCTTTTTCCATTACCTCACTATATTCACCCCGGCGGGCAGCCCGGTCACATTGCACCCGATGATGCAAGGCTTCCTGTGCCGCAATGATGTTGGCATCCTTTCCCTGCCAAATTTCCATAGCTGGCTGCTGAATGGCGCGGTCGAACGAAAACGTCAAAGGCCAGGGAAGCTGCGAATGGAACCCGACATGCATGGCATTTAGATGAGTGGAAGCCAGGCTGCCGGATTGCCCGCCGGATAAGAATGCAACTGCCGCCGCCGCGGCAGATTTTGTCGATGCCGGGATGTTTTTTGTTTCCATCTTCATAGATTTAGTCCGAAATAATTCAACCTTTCCCGGGTTGTTTCATAGTTAACATGTTTAATACCTTTTATTCCAAGGCTGTGAGCAACGTTGACAAACATGGGCTGATCCTCTATGTAAATCACTTTGCCCGGATCGATGTGTGCTATGTCGAGTGCCATTTTGAATATGTCTATGTCAGGCTTTCGGAAATGAACATAGCTGGACGAAATAAAAAAATCCACAAAATTTTCCAGCTTGAATTTTTGAATCCTGTAAGCATTTAATTCCCGCCCTTCGTTACTCACCACGGCTATTTTTAAATGATATTTATTTTTCAGACCGATTATCAATTCTATCATTCCCGGAAGTTGTTTTGATTGCGCAAACATGAATTCCCGGACGGCAGTCTTCGTAAAGTCCCTTTGTTCATAAAAGACAGTTCGATCAAGGTATTCATCAAGGGTCAGCTTTCCTAATTCATAAGTATCGAATGTGAGATTGTGCCTTATATTCAGTTCGGTCAAATCCAGCGAGAATTTTTCCGCAGTCAGTTTCCTGGATTCATGCCCCCATCCGTCGGTTAACAGAACGCCCCCGATGTCAAGGAATAACGTAGTTATATTTCCAAGTGCCGGCATGCTTAATATTTAATACTAGGTGTTGTAGTGCTTTGTTTTCTGGACCCGGCAGGATCAAGAATCCGGTAAGCCAGCAGTTTAATGCGGTCGTTCAACAGAAACCACAGCAGCGCATATCCCCATACAAAACCAGCCCATCCCCAGCCCAGCGGCGTCATAAACACCTCCACCACCCCGACGATTCCCAGGATGCATCACGATCATCACCGCCGTCAGGGGATAGAAATTGAAATCTTGTTGCCATAATGCAATAGAAGCATCCGCTATCGCTCCCTGGATCAAAGATGATTTACTTCGCTTTAGTCATATCCTTTTCCAGAATCTCCTTTCTCTCCATGTACTCGTCCTTTGTGATCTCACCCGAGGCAAAACGCCTCCGCAAAATGTCAAGGGGTGAATCTTTTTTCGTCCGCTGCCCGGGAAAATTATAGGGAGTGGCGAATATCCAAAAAAGCATAATGAACCAAAGGATCCACCAGAACAGGTGCATGCCCCAAAAATAATAACCGTTGTAAAACATAATTTTTGATTTATTGCGTCAGAGGAAAATCAACTTATTCCCCTACAAACATATTCGACCCACCAGTCGCAAAGACTGCTTTTCATCATATTCCAATATGATTTTTATCACCGTTAGTACTTCGCTTAGCATTCGCTCATCACAAAATCACCAGTGGCGAAATAAAGCCCACCTGGACCCGTCCCCGTCGTTGAAGCGCCTGGTAAGGAGAATAACTCTTGGGGATCAAGCTGGTTATCAGCGAAAGCGTGGCGATATCGTCACGCATATATTTAAAATCGTATTGGATCAGCCATTTTTTGGATTGGAACTGGTTTCCTAAATCTGGAGAGCCCTGCATGGTGTTTACTAAAAATATTAAACATCCAGCAGTACAAGACCTGGTTTCAATAAAGCGGCATTAACGCAATCATTCATTCGCTTTGGAGGTTTCCGCTTTTGTCCCTACAGCATTGCCCGCCGGTTTGGCAACAGCCTCCTTATCCGTATTTTGAGTGGCTTTTGCCGAAGCCTTTGATTCAGCCTTGCTTAGGTTCATTTTTAGGATCCCGATGTATCTCCGCGCATCCGAATTGGTCGGGTCAAGCTCCAGTAGCTTTTCGAAATAGTCGATGGAACCGACATAGTCTTTTTCAGTATTGGCTTTGAACGCCGCAATATAACCATAGGATTCGATCAGATGCTTACGATTCGTTCTGTTTGCGGTATCTTTCCCAATGATTTCGATAAGCTTCTGATAGTGGGGAATAGCCATTCCGGTCTGCATCGCTGTATCGATGGCTGCGTCACTCCTCGCCCGCCAGTAATATCCGAAATCCTGCTCAGGATGCTTTGTTTCATACATCCCAAAAATGCTGTCGGCCATAGGATACTGCTTTGCCATATATGAAGCCAGTCCCCAATTAAAAAGGTCAAGATTAGTAGCTTTTGTATTTCCCTGGTAATACTTTCCCAGCCATAATGCCTGGTTAGAATAATCTTCTTGTTTTTTGTACAATCCGGCTATTTTTTTGGCATAGGCTATACGTTCTATACTGTCTTTTTCGAGGTTACTTGCTTTGACATAATAGGTAACAGCCGAATCCGGCCTATTCAGCATGTCATAAATTTCACCCATGGTCTCGTAATCCTTGACGACAAATCCGGTATCTGATTGTCTGGTAAAATACTTTTGCATAAAATTCAGAGCTTTTGCGGAATCGCGCAGTTCTTTATAGGAATATGCGATCAGCTTGTACAAACGGGGTTCCGAGGTTCCGCCCAGTTGATCAATGAGTTGTTGGGCCTTTTGGATAGCCTCCTGATACTTCCGTGACGAGTACAGCAAGTCGGTGACCAGGTAATCGTTCAGGATGCCCGGGTCCGTTGTCGCGACATAATGTTGGAGATTCTCCATGGCCTTGTTGACATCCCGGAAATAATAGTGATAATATAGCTCGTACCAGGCAGGCGCGTAGAGGCTGTCGGCGGCGACGGCAGCATTAAAGTACTTCAGGTACTGTTCGGGATTATTTTGTGTAACGAATATCTTCCCCGTCTTGTACAAAGCCTTCGCATATTTGCCGTTCTCAGCCAGCGCATCCTGGTAGGCTTGGTAGGATTGACCCCCATCCCCGAGCCTTCGATAAGCATCGCCGAGCTCCACATATAGTTCAGGGTTATGTTTTTCTTTTTTTATCGCCTTATTCAACAGTTCTACGGCATATTGAGCATCCCCGGAATCAGGCTCCTGATGCGCCTGAGCGATGGCAGAAAGGATGACAGGATCTTTTTCCCTGGTAATGGCCAGCGCTTTATTGAAATATACCGCTGCGCTATCTTTTTGGTGTTGTTCCAGCAGAATCTGCCCCTTCGCACATAGGGCGAAGGGTTGCTCCTCTAAAGACACTGGCATCTTATTCAGGCTATCTCTTATTTGCTGCAACTGATGCCAGTGCAAATAGACTTCGGTCAGCAGCCACCAGGCCTCCGTATTGTTAGGGTCTGCTTTCAGGAGTGCCTGCAATTGATGGGCGGCCCCGTCGTAGCGCTCGTAATACAACAGTTTCCGCACTTCCGCCATCGACTGAGCCTTGAGGCCACCCATCATTGATATGATCACACCTGCAAAAAATAGCTTTTTCATAATCATTCCTTAGTTTTAGTTGGTCATCGGATCCCTCATTTTAACGTTCTTTCTAAAGTAAACCGGTAGGATTAAAAAATAATTAGAGCCGTATTAGAATTGGATTAGACTTGAATACTTTCTGCATTTGCCTATGAATTCTAATCCATTTCTAATGTCTTTTTAAGAACTATTTTTTACGTTTGATTTGCCGTCAGCAGTTATAAATTTTTGATCGATTGCCATAAAGACGCCAATATGAAACAACTTAACTTATGGGTATTGCTACTAGGTCTGAACCTAATAAGCATGCTTTGCCTGGCGCAAGCTAGACCCACCCCTTCAGAGGTTACTGGTAACTTCAATAAAATGTTTCCTGACGCTTCGGACGTACAATGGAAAGATAAAATAACCAATTTCGCCGCCTTTTTCAATATCAAGGGCGTGCGGTGTGAAGCGAAGTTTGCGCCTACTGGCAGTTGGATCAGCACTGAGGAGGCAATTCAATGGGATAGCCTGCCGTCAATAGTCACGGACAGCCTGAAATCTTGTAAATACGCCGATTGGAAGGGAACGTCGGCTTATATCTTACGATTGTCGGGCGGGATGACCCAATATCATGTCGTATTAACGAAGAGTGATCTGGGCAGAAAAATCCTATTCTTTAACCCGAATGGTCAGTTATTGGCGGATCATTGACCTTCAGGCAAATTTATAGCTGAAAAACCAACGGCTAGTTATGTGCACATCTCCGAAACAGCATGTCACGTGGGAAGATTTTTTGTGTAATTTATTTATTAACAAAAAAGTAAACTTTTTAAAATGAATACAAATAGTTTAATTACCGAAGTATTTACCGATATCGAATCCGGTAAATTTGAAAGGGCCAACGCCATATTGGCGGATGATTTCAGAGCGCTCTTATTAGGAAAAGAGGTAAACAGGCCTATCTATATCTCGGCCTTTCGTTCCCTTCGTGAGGGAATCCCCGACTTGAAGTTCACCATTCAAAATGTCAAAACGAATGGTGATAAAGCGACCGCAAAATTGAAAATTACGGGCACCAATTCTCATTCTATTCCCGCCCTAATGAAAGGGTGGCATGAAATTCCTGCCACCAACAAGAAAGTTGATGGTTTATTGGCTGAGCTCGAAATCACGCTGAAAGACGACAAAATAGAAGAGATCAGAAATGTCAAAAATACCAGGGGGATGTTCGTCAGCCTATTGGAGAATTTAGGGCTGGACTATAAGAAATTCCAGGAGAACTAATATGTAAACTGTGTTTTCTTAGTATACGAGGCCGCCCCTTTTTTTTGGGCGGCCTCTCTTATTATTTGAAGGACGGACCATTTTTTTTGTTATATTTTTACTGCATATGCAACTGTATAATGCCTTGGCCATCATAACCGTCCTGGCTGCTCTATTCAGCTATATTAACTACCGATTTATCAAATTACCTGACATTATCGGCGTCATGGTTATATCATTGGTGGCCTCCCTGACCATCCTCGGCATCGGTCTCGTTCAACCCGGTATTTTCCGGGACGCCACCACGTTCATCCGGAGCATCGACTTCTATACTATTCTCATAAAAATCATGTTGAGTTTCCTTCTCTTTGCTGGCGCCATCCATATTAATGCCCGGGAACTCCGGCAGGAGAGAAACTCGATCTTAACCTTCTCCACCATTAGTGTGCTCATTTCCACCGCCCTCGTAGGCAGTTTGCTATACTTCCTTTGTCTCATTTTCCAACAACCTGTTGAATTTGTCCATTGCCTTTTATTCGGTGCCCTCATATCCCCGACAGATCCCATTGCGGTTCTAGGCATCTTGAGACACGCAAAAATCCCCTCCTCCCTCGAAGTCAAAATAGCGGGCGAATCCCTCTTTAATGATGGCGTCGGCATCGTCGTATTCCTCTGTATTTACCAGGTGGCGGAAGCAGGTATCGGCCACCTATCCGCTACAAACGTCCTCCTCCTCTTCCTGAGAGAGGCCGGCGGGGGCCTTCTTCTCGGCGCGGCGCTTGGTTACGCCGGCTTCCTTTTGCTCAGGACCATCGATTATTATCAGGTAGAGGCTATGATTACCCTTGCCCTCGTCATGGGAGGGTACCTGCTCGCCGACCAGCTTCAGGTCAGCGGCCCGCTTGCCATGGTCGTAGCCGGAATCATCACAGGCAACAAAACCCGCATCACCGCTATGAGCGAAACATCACGCGATTATGTAGACAAATTCTGGGGCTTGGTCGATAGCCTGCTCAATGCCATTCTCTTCCTCCTGATCGGCCTCGAAATGCTTGTGATTCCTTTCAGTCCCTCTCTTCTCTGGCTGGGCCTGGCCTCGATCGTTGTCGTCCTGCTTGCCCGCTATGTATCCGTCTCTTTGCCCATCAGCCTCTTGAAATACAATACTTGTTTTGAAAAAAATGCGATCGGCATTCTAACCTGGGGCGGACTCCGGGGCGGTCTCTCCGTAGCCCTGGCTCTTTCTGTTCCTGCCAATATGCATGGCGACCTCTTCGTCGTCATTACGTACATTATCGTGCTCTTCTCCATCATTGTGCAGGGCCTCACCATCGGGAAATTTGCCAGGAAAGTGAAAGCATAACACCAGCATTTTATTCGCACTTCGGCGGCTTTGTTCCACGTTAATTCTGATGACCATAAGGAGTTAAAGGTTATATAAATATCAATTCGGCTTACTGTCTTGCACGGATATATCCGTAAATTAGACATGGTGGAGAATCTATTCAATAATATTTTGCTGCCAGTTGATCTTTCTGCAGCCACACTCTGCACGGTTGAAAAAGCCGTTGATATGGCAAAGGAATACGACTGCTCTCTTCATCTTTTGCACGTCAGCCCAACCGATTGGTTGCCGATGAGCAGGATGTCGGCTGATGGCGTTATCGAGGAAATAGAGCGCCCCGATAGGCGTAAACTCATGTCGCAAATGATCGGTCTGGTTGAATATGCAAAAGAATTGTCCGATAGCGCAATAAAGATTGATTACAGCTTGCAAAGGGGAAAATGGGATCAACAGGTCATTGACATGGTCAACGACCGCGGAATCGATCTCGTCCTTGTCGGTCAAAATGAAGAGGCTGGCGCCCGGAGAACGATGTCCCTAAATCCCGACAAAATAGCCGCCCTTACCGATGTCCCGGTGATCACCTTACCCTACAGAAGACGACTCACCCACCTGCATTCCATCCTGATACCGGTAACTGATTTCCTGCCGATACGAAAGTTGATTTACGGCGCATATATCGCTTCCAGGAACAAGGCTTCACTCCAGCTATTGGGAGTAGTAGCTGACAAAGGAAAAGACAGGACCCAATATTTCCTTAAAAAATCATACCAACTGGTCCACGAAAGCACCCCGGTATATGTACACATGGCCGTGACAGGTGCCCACAATGTGGCAAAGGCGATAAGGGATTTAGCGAAGGAAGAAGGTACCGATCTTGTCGTTGTCAATCCCACAAAACAGACAAAGTTGGCCGCTCTTCTGTTGTCATCGCCCAGTGAAACTATTCAAAAATATAGCGCTTCACCGGTCCTCGCCGTCAATCCCATCTAAGTTCGGTGAATGGCCGCACGTACAAGATCTCCGACTCCGACACATTATCGGGATTAGAATAGCATTAGAATTCCCAATAAGGCGCGGCTGTCCCCCTGCGTATGGATCGCGGTGTCTACCTTTGCGCCCAATGGCATTCATCCGCCGATGCTCTTCCGACAAGGAGCCCGACGCATCGGTCCGTTATAAATACAATGTTTGAAATGATCAAAAATAAGATATCACTGGGTAGAACTCTTTTTGAAAAGATCGGTAGCGAAAAAGTTAAGCAGAATCTCTTGCAAGCGCTGCCCTTTTTAGTTGGTTCCGTCATCACAGGTCTTATTGCCGTAGTCTATACCAGGCTATTCGCCCTCGTCGAGCATGGGACGGTTTATATCTATCACCACTACGCGTATCTATTTTTCGTGATCACTCCCTGTTGCTTCGTTCTTTCCTGGTGGGTGGTAAAAAGATTCTCCCCGTACGCCCGCGGAAGCGGTATCCCGCAGGTGATGGCAGCCATTGAATTGAGCTCGCCGCGTTCTTCTATCCTGATAAATCGACTCTTAAGCATAAAAGTTATTCTTGTAAAGATACTTTCAAGTCTCGTGCTGGTATTCGGTGGCGGCATCATCGGCCGGGAAGGACCTACCATCCAGATCGCGGGATCGGTGTTCTGGAAGATCAACCAATGGCTTCCCGCATGGTGGCTCAGAATCTCCAAAAAAAACATGATCATGACGGGAGCCGCTGCGGGTCTGGCGGCAGCCTTCAACACGCCATTAGGCGGCATTGTATTTGCCGTGGAAGAATTGACGAAAACACATATCAGCTATTTTAAAACTGCTCTCTTCACGGCGATCATCATTGCCGGCCTCACGGCGCAGGCCTTCCTTGGGCCATATTTGTATCTGGGATATCCCGATGTCAGCAATCTTTCCGGCTTTATTTTCCTACCTGTTGTCCTGGCAGCCGTCCTTTGCGGGTTGACCGGCAGCGCCATTTCCAAAGTGATGTTGGGCTTATTCCGATGGAAAAAGACCTTTAAGGCGGATTATAAGCACCTGGCCTACCTGGTCGTTTGTGCACTGATCGTTGCTTCTTTAGCTGTGTTTGTGACGGAGGGCATGTTTGGCTCCGGGAAAGAGTTGATCACAAGGGTCTTGTTTACCAATGAAAAATATTCCCCCTGGTATATTGCCCTTTTGCGCATAGCAGGGCCCGTTCTGTCCTTCACCAGCGGAGCAGCCGGAGGCGTATTTGCGCCCTCCCTTGCCGCCGGGGCCAGCGTGGGCTCCTTGCTCGCCGGATGGTTTCATCTTTCCGCCACCGACACTAATCTCCTGGTGTTGTCGGGAATGGTGGGATTTTTAACCGGTGTTACCAGGACCCCATTCACCTCCGCCATCTTAGTGCTGGAAATGACCGACAGGCACAATGTCATTTTTTACCTGATGCTGGCGGGCATGGCCGCGAGCCTGGCTGCCCTGGTGATCGACAAACATTCTTTTTACGATCACCTAAGAACACAGTATCTTCATGACCTTACACATGCCGAAAATACCGCTCCACCCATAGAAGAAAACCAGGCAATAATACATGAACTTCCGCCGCAAGGGAACTTTCAATAAACCCGTTCGTTTTAGTTGGTTTTTTACGGTTCAATATCCAATACCTGTATCTTCGAATCCCGTTTCAGCAGATCGCTGAGATGGCGGAAACCCGTGAAGCCCGAGATTCCGCTTTCCGTGTCCGGGTTCACCACGATTATATCGGCCATGATCAACTCGGCGTAAGACAGCGCCGCTTTGGCAGGTTGGGACGGATAGCGGTAGAGTATTCGATCGGATGACGCAATTTTTCCCGCAGATGATGGTAGGCTTTCAGAAAGGCCAGCGATAGCGGGCCGTCTTTCGGTCCGGCATTCTCCCCGACGGCCAGCAGGTGGACCTGGGCTTTGTATTTTTGGGCCAACAGAACCGCCCATTCAAGCTTTCTTTCGGGTAGGAAATTACGGATGGGGAGGACGATGACTCTTGTCCGGCTGTCGATCGACCCTGGCTTTACCGTCAGGACGGGGCAGTTGCTTTTTTTAGCTACCACGTCCGGTGAGATCTGCCGGGAAAAAAACCACCGGCGGTGATTATGCTGTTTGCCGAGAATGACCAGGTCGGGTTTTAGCGTAGCGGCACATTCGATGATCGCCTTTTGGACTGAATATCCCTGGAGGACATTGGTCATTACCCGGATATTCGGATTATCTTGCTCGATGCTGTATTTCAACTGGTGCAGATCTCTTTCCGCCACCCAGGTCCTGAACTGGGTCAATGCCTTTCGCCCAGGCCGGACGACGTGCAGCAAGTGGATGACGGCCTCGTCCGTTCCTGCCAGCCCGATCACCTTGTTTACCGCCGTCTCCGTATTCAATGAAAAGTCGACCGGGATGAGTATATTACTAAATGAAACCGCCATAATTTCTCTTTACGCCAATATAGACCAGGGAGATTAACGGATAATTAGAGTCTGATTAGAATTGGATTAGAGCCGATGATTGGCGGGGCAATTCTTTGATAGTTAGAAAATTCGTAGCTAATATTGCTAAAGAATGGCGGATGAAAGAAACATATTGATCGTCGAAGACGAAAAGAAGATCGCCGATACGCTGAAAATGGGCCTGACGGAAAATGGCTTTTATGTCGAGGTGGCCTATGATGGCAAGATCGGCTACCAACTCCTGACATCCAGGAGGTTCGACCTTGTCATCCTGGATATCAATCTTCCGGGTATGAATGGCTATGATCTTTGCAAGGCTATCCGCTACCGTAATATGAATATGCTGGTGATCATGCTCACTTCGATGAGCTCCCTGGATGACAAGATAGAAGGGTATGATGCCGGAGCGGACGATTATCTGGTGAAGCCCTTTGAATTCCGCGAGCTCCTGCTGAAGATCCGGGCCTTGCTGAAACATACACCCGGGCAGGATATGCCGGTAGGCAATATGCTTCGGGTTGCTGATCTTGAAATGAACCTCGATACCAAAGAAGTGAAGCGGGGCGGCAAAAAGATAAAGCTGACAGCCAAGGAATTCCAGCTGTTGGAATACCTGATGCGAAACAAAAACAGGGTTGTTTCCAGGGCAGATCTGGCTATCAATGTCTGGGACGTCGATTTCAACACCAACACCAATGTCATCGATGTTTATATCAGCTATGTCCGGAATAAGGTGGATAAGGACTTTGACCAAAAGCTGATCCAGACTCATGTCGGCATGGGTTATATCTTAAGAACACACGGAAACTGATGCCAGTCAAGATACGCATAACACTGCTGTTCACCTTACTGGTGTGGGGAATCCTAACCCTCGTATGCGCTTCCGTCTACTACTTCTCCTATACCAACCGGATCAAGGATATCCAAACCCGCCTGGCCAATCGGGCGATCACGACGGGCCGTCTCCTGGGTCAGGGCGGCGTTTTTGATCAGGCGCTCATTCGGAAAATTGATGCGTCCACGTCCGTTGCGATGAAGGACAAAATAGTGGAAGCTTATGATGCTTTTGATAAGAGAATCTACTGGTATAGTGACAATACTGCCGATACGATCCGGACCAACCGTGCCGTCATTGATCGGGCCAGAGTCGAAAAGTCGCCGATCTATTTCAAACAGGGGGCCAAAGATGCGATTGCCTTTTATTACCGGGATGAGAATGCCAGTTTTGTCATCATAGCGGCCGCTTATGACGAGGCGGCCAATGAAAAGCTGCGGCATCTCCGGTTGGTGCTCACGCTCAGCTTTGTCGGGGGCATTCTTATTTCGGTCATTGGCGGCTATCTTTTTTCGATCAGCCTTCTGCGGCCGCTTCGCCGGATCTCCGATGAGGTCAACGAAATTTCGGCGCGCAATCTCGCCCGCAGGATCCGTTCAGCCGGAGCCAATGCCAAAGACGAATGGTTCTATTTATCGGACACGCTCAATCAGCTGCTAAACCGGCTACAGGAGAGCTTTGAGATACAGGGAAGGTTCATAGCAAATGCCTCGCATGAGCTGTCGACGCCACTGACTTCTATTTCCAGTCAGTTAGAAGTCGCGCTCCAGCGGATGAGGAGTGTGGAAGAATACCGGAAGGTGATCCAATCGGTCTATCAGGATACGCAGCAATTGAACAAGCTGACCCAGACGCTGCTCGAATTCGCCCGAGCTTCCGGAACTGCAGCCGGGTTGGAGATTGACCTGATCCGAATCGACGAGATTCTGCTTCGCCTGCCCGGAGAGATTTCTAAGACCAACGACCTGTTCAGCGTTACGCTCGAATTCGAGCAGCTTCCCGAGGCGGAGGAGGCGCTGCTTGTGTTCGGCAACGAGGAGCTGCTCTTCACCGCCATCAAGAATATAGTCTCTAACGCGTGCAAATATTCGGAAGACCACCATGCAACCGTACGACTCAGCATCCAGGGAAATGAGATCAGCGTCAGCATCGAAGACCGGGGGCGTGGTATAAGTGAAGAGGAATGGGAAAGCATCTTCCAGCCCTTTTATAGGACTGAGGATGGACATTCCGTACCCGGTTTCGGCCTGGGTTTATCCCTGGCCCGCCGGATCGTCCAGCTGCACAAGGGCCGAATTACGGTCGATTCTGCTGTAGGAAAGGGATCAGCCTTCCATGTACGGCTGCCGACGGCCGGGAATCTCAAATAGAGGGCCGGGACTCCTGGTGGTGGCGGCTAATTCTAATTCAATTCTAATGCAAATTTAAGTCCCCGTTAATCTGGCGGACCAATCTTAGTGCCTCTAACTTCTCTAAACAATTAAATCAAAAAGTATGCGTATCAAAAATATAGCATTGACCGGTCTTTTACCGATTATGCTATTTTCCTGTGCCAGCAGTAAAAATCTAAAAGCGCTGCAGTCGAAGTATGACAGTCTGAATAATTCATACAGCGCACTGCAAAGTGACCTGAAGAATTGTAATAGCAAGACCGCCGATCTTACCCGTGACAAATCCAATTGCGACGCGCAGGTGGCTGCGCTGAACAAACAGATCGCATTTCTGAAGGATAACAATACCCAGGCGTTGAAGCAATTGGAAGACATGTCGGTGATCTCGAGTACGCAGGCGCAGAGTATCCGGAAATCTCTGGATAATCTGGGCGCAAAGGATGCGTATATCCAAAGCCTGCAATCCGCCCTGGCGCATAAGGACTCGCTGAATATGGCCCTTGTCAATAATCTTAAAGGCGCTATCGGCAACCTGAACGACCAGGACATCAATATAAAGGTAGAAAAGGGTGTCGTTTATGTCGATATTTCCGACAAACTGCTGTTCGCGAGCGGCAAATACAATGTCACCCAGCGGGCACAAGAGGTGCTGGGTAAAGTGGCGACTGTCTTAAAAGCTCAGCCGGATATAGAATTCATGGTGGAAGGCCATACCGATAATGTACCTTATCGCCACGGAGATCTGCTGGATAACTGGGATCTCAGCGTGAAAAGAGCAACGGCCGTGGTCCGCATCCTGCAAAACAAATACGGTCTCGAGCCGGCGAAAATGGCTGCTGCGGGGCGCAGCGAATATGTGCCGGTGTCGGACAATGCCACTGCCGACGGTCGCGCGCTCAACCGTCGCACCCGGATCGTGATCCTTCCGCAGCTGGATCAATTCTTCAAATTACTGGAACATAAGTAGCGACAACGGGCAGGTTTTAGATTGGTGATAATCCGTGCACTTTAGACCCCCTGGTAGCTGCCAGGGGGTCTTGTTATGTCAGGCGGTTGTGGGGCTTAATTGACGAGATACATCCGTGTCGCGGAGTTGATATATTCCGTAGGATCGAATGCGCCGTCGAAGGTATCGCTCATGGCATCGAGCTTTACGCCAAGTTCCTGCACCTTGAGCCCAATCTCGGGATCGTTCTTGTATTTCAGGACGAGATCGTTGTATCTGGACATCGTGCCACGGATCTCGAAGGTGACTTCGCCGAACCGCAGCTTCAGGGATTGGACGTCCATGAGCTCGTAATAAATGGGCTGTTTCCAGTTTTTGATATCCGCCACTTTCCGGCCCGTCACGAGGCTGGAGGCCTTCTTCCGTAATTCCGTCAGGAATTGATAGCGTTGCTCCGCATCGGTCTGCCTTGAGAAACGTCGCTGGTATTCTTCCGGTTTCACCTGTAGCAACGCCAGGTTTTGATTGAGGATAGTATCGTAATGGATCTGCAGCTTCCCCAGGTCGTTGGTAACGATCTCCCATTGTTGCTCTATGAGATCCTTGTCATAATTGAATTCACCCAGCTTGGCCGTCAGCAGGAACATCTTCATACTTTGCTCCTTCAGCTCTTTTCTTCTGCCGGCCTGGGTATTGATGTAGGAATTGATGCCGATGAACAGGGCCTGGAAGGCAGGTCCGGCGATGGGTGTGGCGGCGGTGATGTTGCCGCTGATGGTAACCATATCGGAGAGTACCCCCATAGCGGGATCTTTGTCCTTTACCTTCTCGATATAATTATAGAATCCTTTGTACCATTCCTGGTAGCCGGGGTATTTCATGGGGTCGGCGGTCTCGCTGAGCGTGGAAAAGAAGCTCTTGGCGCTGTTGAACAGCAGCAGTGGCTTGATCTCCTTGTCCATCGACACCAGGTTGATGATGGCCGACTGGTAATTGGCCTGGTAGACGTAGAGCTCATTTTCTTCGATGGCCTGCTGCTTTTGTTCCAGGGCCTGGACCCTTTGCAGGAGTTTGTCCACTTTATCGCGGGCGTCGCGGGAGGCGGCAATTTCCACGTCGAGGGAGTCCACTTTGTTGTCGAGCCTGAAAAGGGTCTGGTCGATGTTTTTTGTCTTTTTGTCCAGGTTGTCCTGGATATCGCTCAAGACTTTGTTGCGGATATTCTTGTCTGAGGCGAGAGTAGTGTCGGATGTCTGTCCGAAGGCGGTCTGCAGGAAGAGAATACCGGATAGAATTAAAAGGTACTTTTTCAAGAGGTTTGATTTTTGATATAAAAGAGGTTGACTACGGGTAAACGTTTTCCCGGCTAGCCTTGTAAATATGCCTTCCGGACCATAAAACCTGATTAAAATAGCATTAGAATCTAATTAGAAATTGAAAAGTGTGGTCAAGTTGGAAAAAATGAATAGAGGATATCTCTTCCGGATGAGACACCCTCCATGAATCCGCACTAATTTTGCTGTAATGCTTTGTAATCCATGCCTAAATTATCCAACAGACCAGCAAATAAGCCCCGAGTATTAGGGGCACTTCGTATTTCCTCTATTTTATCGTCTTTGATGGTGATTTCGAGTTCCGTGATCAACCCATTTACTTTCTTGTTAGTGGCAGGTATTTCGTGCCACCCTTTCATCAATGCGGGAATCCCATGGGAATTGGTGCCCGATATTTTCACTCTGACGTTTATGCTGCTGCCGTCTGTCCTTATGTTTTGAACAGTGATCCTTAAATCGGGAATACCTTCCAGCAGAGAACGGAAGGCTGAAAGGTAAATGGGCCTGTTCACTTCCTTTCCCAGCAGCGTTCCTCTGAATTCATCGGCGAGCAATACATTCGCTCTTTCAAATTGACCTACCTGGATGTCGTAGAACATCTCGTTAATTAAATTATTTCTGTTCATGATGAAATCCTCCTTTTTTTTAAATGAAAAATAAGAGAACAAATACAATTTCAATTCGAAAATGTACAAAAAATTAATCCCGGCCGTTCACCTTAAAGTTACGTTACTTGTTGCTCGATTGGTTCAACAGTTGCCATTGTAATAAAACTTTAACGACGAAATTAGAAAGCGATTAGTAAAACGCATTCAGGTTAGTTTCGGTTGCATCTAAGATCTTAAGATATTCATCTTGGAGTATTATGAACCAACCGAGGGCATATTTCAGTTCTTTGATAACGAATGGTGGAAAGCATGCAAAGAAAACCAGGCAAATCTTTTATTGGTGCTATATAATTTCTTAGTCAATGGGCTGCAAAGTATTTCGACCTTTTCCCTAAGCCCTAATGCTGTTTTGGCTTTTAGGGACAATATGTTACAACCGGTTTTTTGAGCGAGCACGCGAATAGAAATCTTACTCCTGATGGCTAACCAATGTCTCACCGGACCTTCTGCCAGAATAATCGTCCCGGATCCTACCTTTTGCGAAGTCCGTAGCATCAGAGACTGCCATAAGAACCCTGCTTTTAAGTGTATCCTCACGGCAACACCTGGACTTCTTTTTTCAATGAAGTCTTTCCAATGCATCAAATTTAGCAACGCCTTCAAATACGAATCGAGGTCATTATTGAGCATTCGTTCGAAGGCAGAAGCCGGACGGAGGATGAGAAAGGATTCCCCGGGCGCATCAAGGAGACGAGATGGATAGTCGTTTGCCAAGGCTTTGCCAATTTCGTCGCCTCTGCCACAGCCTTTTGTGTATTGTAAGAACGCGCGATCGGTATCAGAATATTGTCAATAGAGGTACTCATGACTCTACGTATTTATTGAAGGGGAGCCTAAATCTAAACAAGCATTCTTAGAAGGATGTTAGAACGGGATTATAATTTTATTAATGTGCATAAGGAAGAACATCCAGTATTTGAATCTTTGAATTGCGCTCAAGCATCTTGCTGAGATGACAGAAGCCGGTCAGACCGGCGTGACCGCTTTCGGTTTCCGGGTTCACAAGGATCATGTCTGCCTTTACGGATTCGGCATATGCCAAGACGGCTTTTGCCGGATTACGCCCGACTGCGGATGAACATTGAATCGGACGAGACACTTTCTCCTTCAACTCCTGGTATGCATCAAGAAATATCTGTTGGCGATTTTGTTGGTCCGCCAATACGTTTGAATGGATTGCCAGCAAGTGTATTTGTGCCCTGTATTTCTTGGCCAGTAGTATTCCCAAAGCAAGTTTTCTCTTGGGGATGAAATTCCCAACTGGAATAACAATGATTCTGACTCGGATGTCGGTTGCCCCTGGTTTGACGGTTAATACGGGACAGTTTGTCTTTTTGGCAATCGTTTCCGGCGAATTATGCCTTAGCTGCCACAAGGGACGCAGCCCCTGTTGTTTTCCAATGACGATGAGGTCTGAGTCGATCAGCCGGGCAAATTCAATGACAACCAGCTGAACCGAATTTCCCCTTATTATATGGGTATCAACCTGCAAGGCAGGATAGGACTGCTCAAGCTTTGCCTTCCACTGCGTCAGTTTCTTTTCCGCTTCCCACAGGGAAAACTTCTTTGCCGCGGATTTCCCCGGTTTGACCATATGCAATAAATGAAGAATACCGCCTTCGATCCCAATTAGGCTGATGGCCCTATGTATAGCCGTTTCCGCATTCACGGAGAAATCAATGGGAATCAATATTTTACTGAATGTGAAGGGCATCATTTCGTATCCAGGAAAGCTACATCCCAGTCATTAGAAATCCATTAAAGGGGTGTTAAAATGCGGTTAGAAATGGACAATATTTATCGTCTTGTCAAATGTCCTGTCCGCACGACTACCCCGATTCCGTCGATCGCAGACCCGGCCGCACATCCATAAGCGACCAGTACGTTGGCATCATGGTCGATGAGGTGGCCGGTGTTAATGAGCCAGTAGCCCACGGCCGCTACCAGGCAAGTCCATATACCGAGAATATAATAGGATTTCTGATGGATCGACCAACCCAAAGGAAAGAAATGTAACCCCGCCACCAGGCCGCAAAGGGAAATCATCCAGTTGGAATGGCCGCAATTCATCAGCAGGATCCAGGTTACGAGGATGGCCACTCCCTCGAAGAACAGAATCCAGGCAAAAAGCTGGTCTCGCCGCATCACCTTCCTCTCCGCTGCCGGTCCTTCCGGCGATAGTTTATCCTCCAATTCGTATAGCTTATTGGAATAAACCGCCAGCCAGACTACGACCATGAGGATCACTGCCGCCCCCACCGCATAATCGCGGAAATTGAAAACCTGTTCGCCGATAAGCACCCAGGCCATCGAAAAAAGGATCATATGAAACAACTCGCCCCGAAGCCCGTCCACCTTCTTTCTCGTTAACCCCTTCATGGCATTGCAATTTAGATCGTTCTCGGTCACCGGTCACGCACTCGCCTCCGCTGTCTTCCGGCCGTCGGTTTCCACTGCAAAAATACGCCTAATGCCCTATTTCCAGATCGCATCTTCGGCTGCAAACAGCCCCCCCCAAAAAAGGCATACCGTTCAAAGTTGCATATTTATTTAAAATCACATCGGTTTTTTGCAGTATCAAGGAGCTTTTGGTAAATTACATTAGTTCTTTGTGAAACAAGCGTTTACGATAGATTTAAAAAGGGATGGAGTTTTTTTTCCTTTTCGGGGACCTATTGGGGACCTGGAAATGGTCAACCTCCTGAAACCCGCTACAGATAAGGGTTTGGAGGGGTAGGTTCGACACCCTCCCTCTCCGCTTGGCCTCATAGAATGTTGTAAACCAATATTTTATGAGGCTTTTTTTGGATGTGTTTTTTCTCCTGAACCTAAATGGTATACGTAATCGAAGAGTACCATTACACAATCCGCGCTGGATTTTCATATTGGTTCCGGGAAAGGAAAATCTGTAAGGCTTATTTAGTCCTCTGCTTTAGCCTTATTCCCAGCGATACCAATGGGGAAAATGAGTTTTAATCCAACATTCCTTCCCATGTTGTAAATCCCTTCGCTCTGCTTGGTAACTATAGCAGGAGTATGGCCAAAGTTGGTTGGGTCATTTACGCCGTTGTATGCCCAAAAGTACTGTGTACGGGCTGTATGGTCAACATAAGAAATATTCATAAGGTTTGTACAGTTAATGATCAGTGAGCATACTACGCGTTTGGTTTTGCGATTAACAAAATTCGTTCCAATACCTGTATTGTACAAAGTATAAGCATAAGAAGGCAGTTCAGTCCAAAAGGCGCTATAAATATCATTCTGCGCCCAGTATTTCGCAAGTCCAAACTCCAGGTAAGTTCCTTTAAGAATGGAAGTAGGTTTGTCCGATAATTTAAACTTAACTTTTGAAGTCAATCGGGGAGAAGGCGTCCATGGTACGCGCCGGGTTGAATCGGTCTGACCGGGCAAAAAAGAATAAATGTATGTAAACCCGTTATCCAATTCAAACCATTTTGCACCGGCAGGATGTATATTAAAATACGCCGCAACTCCTGCAATGATTGAAGTATTGGCCGTGTATTTGTAGGCAGGTTTTCCATCGATAAGGGAATCACCCCCATTTTTGCTGCCCAACCTGTCTGAAAATATAAAGTTATTTATATAGTTGTAAAAACCATCTACTTCAAAATTAATGTCTCTGCTATTATTTCCATAGGCAACATCTACTTCGTACCCAGCTTCCGGTTTAAGGTTAATATCCCCTAATTCATAAGCAAAGGCTCCTGGGTTCACCTCATTACTGGTCAATTCATTTATTGCAGGAGCGCGGTAGCTTTTTGCAAGGTTTAATTTTACATAGTTATGTCCCGGTAATTGATAGGTAGCGCCTAAACTTCCCGAAAACCCAGTGTATGTATGACTAAATGGTAGGAACTGTGTATAGGCTCCTTGCTCTCCTGCAGGAACTTCCTCCTGTTCCGGATGGCCATAATTAACCAGGTACATGGGTTGCCCGGTTATGCTTCTTACATCATAACGCAATCCACCGCTCAGGGTAAGGTATTTAAAGTCCTTTTGCAAAATACCATATCCACCTATATCAAAAATATGATAATTAGGTATCTCAAAGTCACCCACATACGGGGCAATCGGTTCGGGGCCATTATGCATAAATTCATACACCCCGTTTAAGCCTGTGGTAATCTTCAGTCCTGTCTTACCACCTTCAACCTGGTATTTAATCGAGTAGGGGATATCATTCACAAACATGTTTTCCTCGGCGACATTACCCGTATCTATTTCATGGCGCACACTCTGCGTATAACCAATATCCGCTCCGATTCTTCCCCTACCGACATTAATACTATTTTGCCACCAGACTTCATCATGGTTTAAGACCTGGTAACTCGATATGTCAGGATTGTATGATAAAAAATTACCCCTGGTTGGGAATATCTGTCCACTTCCAGGTACGTACTTCCCGTTTATAAACTGAGCGTTTTGAGGTACATCGAACTCAAATTGCCCGGTTGCGCTGTCGCGGTTCCCATCGGGGATCTCTATTTGTTTGTGAAGGGTACTTACCATCAAACGGGTATACCCCCATTTTCTGTTGAATCCAAGTACAGCTCTTGCGTTACCCTGAATGAAAGCAGTTCCCCACACATATCCATCATGCGGGTCCTGGTAACAATGGGCTGCTTCATAACTTCCCCTTATATCCCATACAAAACCATTATTATTCCCACCAATATCTACCGAGTTCCCAATAAGTCCATTATTCGTTTGATATTCTGACTGCACACTACCTCGTATGGTCCCGCTTTCCGCAAAGGGCTGTGATTTGAAGCTTACCACCCCGGCCATGGCATTGGCGCCGTATTGCAGGGAAGCGGGGCCCCGGATGATTTCGGCGTCATAGACCGCATAGGGGTCGATCAGGATACCGTGTTCATCACCCCATTGGAAATCTTCTTGTCTTTCACCGTCAAAAAGGGTTAAGACGCGGTTATAGCCCAGGCCGTTTATTTCGGGCTTGGAAACACCGGGACCAGTAGTGATTGCCGTAATACCGGGCTGCCTGGCTATGGCATCGATCACATTGGTGGAGGACTGTTGAAGGAACATATCATGCGTAATCACCGAAACAGGTGCCGGAGCACGCCGTAAAGTCGTCGCATTACCGAGGGAGGTAATGATCACTTCTTTCAATGAAGCAGAAGAAATAACCAAAGCAAAATTAAGCGTTACATCACCTTTTATAGTGATTTGCCTGGTCAACGTGGCATAACCTAACATTTCCAACTCCACTTCATACGTGCCTTTTGGCAGCGGAGCTATTTTATAATTCCCCTTTTTATCTGAAACGGCGCCCAATTTAAGCTGGGGGAAGTAAACGGTCGCGCCTTCTACTGTTTGATGAGAGGCGGTGTCCACGACATTGCCACTTAAAGACTGAGCACTCAGGGAAAGCCCTGAAAATAATGAAAGGAATAAAAGTAATAGTTTCTGCCTCGCTCGATTTTTCAACTTGTTATGAATTACGATGTTCTGATGTGGATGGTCGGCTTTTGTCATTTTGCTGAGGTATGTACTAATTGTGCTTTGATTTATCTTTCAAGTAAGTTAACTGGTGGTGTGATAATGTTCTTTTTCAATAGCCCGGACATTTATTCAACATGTTGAAGAAATTCTTTGCCTGTATCACGATAGCCGAATATAATGGCAGGCTGATTTTTTTTGAGGCCAATTATTTCCAGAGAATTGGCATCCGGAAATTTTCCATTTTTATCAGGAATAGGCTCTTCTGTGGGTCCAAGACAGGATGACCAAGATACCGGGAAAGTTTTTCAATAAGTACATCGTTTTGAATGCTTTGCAGTTGAGCAGCGATTTGGTGAATAAATATCTTTCCAGTCAATACCTAATTTTTCTCCCAAAAATAATTCACACAGACGATGTCTCCTGACAACTTGCTTTGCTTCTTTTTTTCCCGACTTTGACAAACTGCATCCGTAATATCGATTATAGATAAGGAACTTTTTCTTTGCCAAGCGCTTTACGATATCAGTAACGGAAGCCGATTTGACTTTTACCAGTTCGGCCAACTGCTTTGTATGCATAATATCCTCTTTTCCAGAAGTATGCAGATATATTTGTTTCAAATATTCCTGTTCAGTTGGAGTCGTTGGCCATCCATTTTTCTTATTTAAGTGTATCATATAACAGGTATAGGTTAAGAACCAGGATAATCGCTGCAACTACCCAAGCTATAATTTTTGTACCCATACTGTTGGCAAAACGACCCATCTTATGGCGGTCATTGGTGAATAAAATGAGCGGAATGACTGCAAAACTTAGTTGCATGGAAAGAATCACCTGGCTTAACAGCAAAAGATTCGCAATCCCCCTTTCTCCGTACATGACCGTCACTATAAATGCGGGTATGATCGCAATGCCTCTTGTTATTAGTCTCCTTAGCCAGGGTTTTAGACGAATGTGCAGAAAACCTTCCATAACAATCTGACCAGCTAGTGTTCCGGTTAATGTGGAATTTTGACCCGATGCCAGCAAAGCCACAGCGAACAAAGTACTGGCAAGGGTGGCGCCTAATAAAGGAGCCAATAATTTATGAGCTTCCATGATGTCCGCCACCCCCTGGTGTCCGGTTTTGTGGAATGTAGCACCTGCCAATATAAGAATGGCGGCATTGATGAAAAAAGCAAATGTTAGGGCGATTGTGCTATCTATGGCAGCGAATTTGATGGCCATTTTCTTACCGGTCTCGTTTCGTTCATAAGCACGCGTTTGTACGATGCTGGAATGCAGGTAGAGATTATGAGGCATCACTGTGGCACCCAATATTGAAATGGCTATGTATAGCATAGAAGGATTAAACACAATTTGCTGCCTCGGAATCAGGCCGCTTAGAATCGGGACAAGATCAGGATGAGAGGCCAGGATTTCGTAGGTGAAACAAGCAAGGATAACAAAAATCAGCGAAGCAACTACACTTTCTATTAAACGAAAACCCTTATACTGAAAAAACAAGATGACCAGCACATCCAACGCGGTAATCGCTACACCCACGGTCAGGGGAATATGGAATAACAGATTCAATGCCAACGCCGATCCGATTACTTCGGCAAGGTCGCAGGCTGCTATCGCTATTTCACACAAAACCCATAAACAGAAACTTGCCACCGGGCTGTAATGATCCCGGCAAGCCTGTGCAAGATCTCTTTCCGTGGCTATTCCCAATTTTAAGGCCAGGTATTGCAGGATGATCGCAAAAAAGTTGGAAATCAGGATAACCGTTAACAGGGTGTACCCGAATCGTGCTCCACCCGCAATATCCGTTGCCCAGTTACCAGGGTCCATATAGCCTACTGCCACCATTAAGCCGGGCCCGGAAAAAGCCAATAACTTCTTCCAAAAACTTCCGTCCTTTGGCACCTGGATAGATGCGAACACTTCAGGTAATGAATTACTTACCTTTTCTTTTCGCCATCCATTTTGAGAAGCTGATTTTTTAATTTCGGTTGCTGTTTCCATTATTTTCGCTGTTTCAGGCATAGTCCCGGCGTTTCAATTTATATCATTATAATTCAAGGCTTCTCTCATGTTGCATGCCATGCCAAATTATATTTATTTTATTTTCAAAACTACTAAGTTAGGGTGATCTAACAAAATATCTATGCAGATTTATTTTTATCTCACACTCGACCAAACTTTTAGGTATTTTTGAAGCATGATTTCTCTTACAGAAGAAAACTACCTGAAATCCTTGTTCAACCTGGCGAACAATGCAGGCGAGGTGAACGTAAACGAATTGTCCAAACAGTTGGACATCAAGATGCCGACCGTTACCAGCATGATGAAAAAGCTGGCGGAAAAGAAATTAGTCCATTATGAAAGCTATAAGCCCCTGCGATTGACGGATAAAGGGAAAAAAGAGGCAGCTTTGGTCATCCGCAAGCACCGGCTAATTGAAATGTTTCTGGCGGAAAAGATGGGATTCGGATGGGAAGAGGTGCACGATATAGCCGAGCAGGTGGAGCATGTGCGGTCAGCGGCTTTTTTCGATAAAATTGACGAATTGCTGGGTTTTCCCAAGTTTGATCCCCATGGCGCCCCGATCCCTGATAAAAATGGAAAATTCGCCTGGATCTCATACGATAAGTTGTCCGACTGCCATGCCGGCGATATCGTCAAAGTCTCCGCTGTCATCCATACCTCTTCGGAATTCCTGAAATTCCTCAACAACCGGGAAATCAGGTTGGGAACGAAAATCAAGATCAAGTCCGTCGAACCTTTTGACGGATCGATGATAGTCACTTATGACAATCGCCAGGAGACTTTTAGCCTCACCGCATCCGAGCGTCTGCTCGTTGAAAAGGCAAAATAAGCCCCCTGGGCTGGTCATTCCATTTTAGAAAGTAATTGCCATTTTGAATGGGTCCACAGTTCTTCCAAAAAGCCCTTATGAAGAGCCAATATTCACTAACTCCTTATGGCATTGAAGTTTAGCCTGTCCGGCATCCTTTCGGGAGCCGATGGCATAGATTTGGAGCAATACCAATCGGTTAATTTTAATGGCCTAAAGAATGAAGACATTTATAATTTTTGACAATGGTGGTAAAACGTCGGATAGATTTACGATAATCAATAAAGAGACGGGTGATGTTTTCGGATGCGGTGAAAACCCGGAAACGCCCAATGGCGCGGGCAAATACTGTGGCAATTGCACCGATCACCTTATCGTTATGTATGGAGCAGGATGGAGACAGCGCCTTCCAGGGAAAAAAGTCATTAAGGCAGAGGTGGACAACTATCTCAACAATGCCAAATTAGACCCGGATTGGATGGGAAATGAAGTGGACTTTATTAGTTTGCCTGTGAATGTCCGGCAGTATATTTCCCATTTGGACACCCACAGCCGGGTTGAAGACCTTTCAAAGGTCAATGTTATATATATGGCGCGGGCTTCTGAAAATCTTTCATCTGGGTCCGGCATGTAGTGTACATAGCGCTGAAGGTAGTTCAGAAATTCAAATTTTTTTGAGGATTTGATAAAAAGAAGTATTTTGCATCGCCGTTGCAAAATGCTAGGTAAACCAACTATACGAGCTTTAGGGAGTATCTTTTTACTGATGATCTTTTCATTCAGTATTACGCCCAAAATTGTGCTGCATGATCTGGTAGCGCACCATAAAGATATTCACTCGGGCAACCATAGTAAGACGGATCAGTTAGCTCAGGCAGGATACCATTGTGACTGTGAAAGTCAGGTAGTAGTGCTGCCCTATCTAGATTTGCCAGCCTACATTTCACAAGGCGTTGCAGATAGCTTCCTCACCTTCCAGGTCAGGACAGAAGATCAAATTTACTCCATCGGGCATTTTATTTTCGGATTTCGTGGTCCTCCCTCAACTGCTTACAAAATTTAGGTAACCCATCCCTGGGTTCACGACTTTCCACCCTCTCGGTGGTTAAGTGGCGTATATACGGACTTACCTTTCAGGTCTTAGCCGATTTGCATCCTTTACAATCGCCCATATGCGTAAAGCTAATTTACAGGTGATCTCGTTCGCGCTCATCCTGATTTTTACACAGAAATTAGGTTTGGGCCTGTGGTTGCACAATTGGTTGCATGAACCTCTGGTTAAACATTCACTGGCCATTAAGAATAATTGCGGGCCATGTGTTGAAGGACAGCCTGCCAAATGCAACTGTATCGACGATGCCCTTATGCCGCTGGTCAATTCGCACCCGTTTATATACCATGCACATCAAAAACATTTGGCAGCGGTCCTCCTCAGCAGGTATTCCTCCCCTGGCTCCCGGAACGACAAGAAGACTCCGGCCTTGCGAGGGCCCCCTTCCTCTCGGCGCCTATCATGAATTTACTTTCACTAAGTTTTATTGATTATAAGCAGCATCAAGGCGATTGACATCGAAAGAATCAGTGTCGGCCTCATGACTGCACAGTACATTATTTTATTGAATCAGAAAAAATTTGGATATGCAACACTCGCTCTTCTCCGGGAGGAAATTATTCCCCGGCGCCGTTATCTTATTATTGTTGGTCGTTTCTGCCTGTAACAAAAAGGCCCAAACCGTAACCCCTGCCCTTCCGGGGAATGAGTTTTTAACTACGGTAGAATTGCAACTGACTAACACTTCGGATCCCACAGACGTACAACTGGCCATTTCAACGCAAATGAGCCCCTATACCCATACCTACCAGGTAGATTCAATCTACAACAATCTCGCATTCATGCGATTGAAAGCCAATAGCACTTATAGCGGCCGGGTCATAATCTTAGATGAGACCCAAACGCCTTTTGATACCGTCAGCACGGAGATCCTCGCCAGGGAAAATTACCACCTGTTCTTCTTTGAACCGTCCCCGGTGCTGGCCTCGAATTTCGTCGTGAGCAACACGACCACCTATATTCCCCAGGCAGACTGGCTGACCGGCGTACCGACTTCCGATACCACCGCATTCGGCATCTCCGAGAATGAGTCCATGACCAATTCCGTTGATTCGGCCCTCAACCTGGTCGTCAACCGGACAGACTTGGATGACAACACACCCCCTATGCAAATCGGTCTCCAGGACAATTTTGTAACAGGAGCCGCCAGTTCGGGTACGCTCAGGACAGTGTTGCGCCATCAGCCCAATGCTAAGAATGGCACTTACCCCCCGGGATCTACGGACCTGGACGTCACTTATGCCGTTACCATTTATTAATTCCCGTTTAAGCGTGCAAAAAAAGTCTGTAAACACAAAAACTAATTGTCATGAATTCAAGTAAAATAGTCCTCTTTCTTACTGCTCTATGCATGTCGTCATCGCTTTTCGCCCAGCAAAAGCCGGCAACCTTCATCGAGGTGGACGGAGGAACTTCCCTGCCGTTGGGGAACTGGGGAGCGACGGCTACGGCCTCTTCCCTGATGAGCATCAAAGGTACGATCAACGACGTCCACGGTTGGGCCAATGTCGGTGGATTCGGGTCCGTAGACGGCGCCAGGTTCTTCTCCAAACATTTCGGTGTCGGGGGGATGTTCAAATTCGGCACCCATGGCCTCAAAAATGTCGACTCGCTGTCCCAGGGCTATGAAGAGTCCTTCGACGTGGACACGACCAGGACAACGCCTACCCATTATACTTTATGGAGCATTATGCCTGGCATCTACTATAATCTGGCTGTCGCCAAAAAATTCGACTTCACCGCTAGGGCGCTGGTGGGCATTACGCATGCGTCGACCCCCCAGATTACCGTCACCATCGAAGACGGAGGAGTATTCGATGCGCCGATCGTGCAGTATTCCGCTTCCAAAATGGCGGTGTCCGCTGACATTGGAGCAGGGTTGAGCTATAGCATCAGCAAATGCGTGTCCATCGCCCTGAGGGCCGATTATTTCTATACCAAGCCGGATTTTACCATCACCAATGCAACAAGGCTCAACAATGCAGGAAGAGAGGTCAACGAATATGACCAGCCGTTGGAATCCGTCAATTTTTCGCTGGGAGTAGCTTACCGGTTCGGAAAGAAAAAATAAGTCTAATTATATCATGGCCCGCCCGGCGACCTCTTTTGTCGGGCGGGCATAATTCACCACTATGCGGCTCAAGATCCTGTTATTCTTTTTAGTCGGTTTCTCAACTTTCTTTGCCAAATCCTATGCGCAGTCAGCAGGATGCAATTTGACGGTTAGCGGACATATTTATATCAGCGATACTACGCAATTAGACGCCCGAGGAGCCACCATCAGGTTTCCCGGCCTTAAAAAAGGCGGGGTGACCGATGACGATGGAAATTTCAATGTCACGGGTATCTGCCCGGGCAAAACGCGCATCCTGATCTCTTATTCGGGGTATAAGATTGTGGATACTGTGTTTAATGTTACTAGTAACCTCACCCTGAACTTTTTACTGTTCAGCAACAGCCAGGAACTCGGCAGTGTCACGGTTGTCGGTGAAGTGTTGAAGAGAGACCAGATCACGACGGCCATCAAAACCGTTTTATCGGGGGCCGCACTCGATGCAACGAGAGGACTTTCGTTAGGGGAATCCCTCAAAGGAATAGCCGGGGTGAATAGCCTCCAGACCGGGCCCAGCATCTCCAAACCCGTCATTCATGGCGTATATAGCAATAGAGTATTGATCATGAACAATGGGGTAAGACAAGAAGGGCAGAACTGGGGAAATGACCATGCCCCTGAGATCGATCCGTTCATCGCGACCAAAATAACCGTCATCAAAGGTGCGGCCAGCATCAGGTACGGATCAGATGCGATAGGAGGGGTAATTTTACTGGATCCGAAAGACATGCCTTCCACCCCCGGTATCGATGGTGAGCTCAACCTGGTCGGAATGACCAATGGGCGCGTGGGAGTGGCATCAGGATTGTTGGAAGGGGCCGGAGGCGGCAAATGGGATGGCCTCAGCTGGAGGCTGCAGGGAACGGTCAAAAAAGCCGGGAATTCGCAGACAGCAGATTATTATCTGGTCAACACAGGTTTTAATGAAAATGACTATTCCGCCACACTGCAATATAATAAGGCTCATTATGGCGGTTCTTTGTATTTCAGCCAGTTTAATACAAAGATCGGGATTGCCCAGGCTTCTGTCGCAGATAATATAACTGATTTGGAGGAAGATATTGCGAGAGGACGTCCACTGGATAATGGCTTCTTCCGGTATGCATTCGGCCGGCCCGACCAAACCGTCAATCATATGCTGGCGAAAGCCAGCGGGTTTGTCGACCTGCCCAATGCGGGAGGGAGGTTGGAAGCGACCTATGCCTACCAACGGGATTCCCGAAAAGAATATGATGCGGACCCTGCCGATAACAGCGATACGGCACTGAACATCAACGGCGTCCCCGATCTTAATTTTCAATTGAATACTTCCACCGTAGACCTGATCTGGGAGCACAAGCCTATTAAGAATAAGATCGTTGGGAGTATCGGGGTGAACTTTATCACGCACGAGAATATCCAACAGGGCACGGCCTACCAGGAACTGATCCCCAATTTTGTCGATTACGGAGGAGGCGCCTTTGCCATTGAAAAATATGCCGTCAATAAATGGGTGCTGGAGGCAGGCGTCCGTTACGATTACCGTTGGCTACAGGCCTATGCATACAACCCTACCAGCGTAGTGGAAGACAGGCCCACGTATACCTGGCGCGAGCCGACCGTCAATATCGGCGCTACCTATAAATTCAGTGACCATTTCTCGGGGGATTACAATTTCGGAACGGCGTGGCGCGCTCCGCAGGTCATCGAACTGTTTGCCAACGGCGTTCACCAAAGCGCCGCGGCCTGGGAATTTGGCGATTCTTCGCTGACCCTGGAGCAGGCCTATAATAATAACCTCTCTTTTACCTACAATGATAAGAAACTGATTATAGAGGCCGGCGGATACGTGAATTATTTTCATCACTATATCTACGCTAAGCCTGATCTTAGTTATGTGACGACTATTCAAGGCACTTTTCCCGCTTTCACCTATACGCAGGTGAATGCACTCTTCATAGGCGGTGACCTGAGCATTACCTACAATTTTGCCAAAAACTTTACGCTTATTTCCAAAACGAGTATCGTCCGGGCCCGCAACCTGGCCATACATGACTGGTTAATCGATGTACCCGCAGACCGTTTTGATAATGCTCTTCGCTATGAATGGCCAGCCATAGGAAAGTGGCGACATATTTTCCTCGAAGCTAATAACCTGGTCGTCGCCAAACAAACGAGAGTTCCTCCTAACAGCGATTTTGCACCGCCCCCAGCCGGGTATATGCTGTGGGGTGCTTCAGCCGGTTTTTCCGTTCCATTGGCACAACGGGAACTGAAAGTAAGCCTTGCAGTGACTAACCTCACTAATGTCAATTACCGCGATTACCTGGACCGTTTCCGATACTATTTTGCCGATCTGGGGCGCAATATAGTCTTGCGATTGGTGGTTCCTTTTGACGTAAAAAAACAGTGATGGAAGATCCAAAAATCATCCTGAATAATTATGGGCTGTATATAACCCGTTCAAGGCTAATGATCCTTGAAGCGGTCCTTTGCTCTCCACCCGTTTTCGATCATACCGACCTGATGGCCGCGTGCAAAGAAAAAATAGATAGAGTAACCATCTGGAGGGCCCTGCAGCTTTTCTATGAGTGCAAAATGCTGTTGAAGATTCCTTCCTCCGACGGCGTTATCCGGTATGCGTTCAGGGGAATCAAGGGCAAGGAAACTCCAACTAAACAGGCATCCAGGCAAAATGGTCATCTTCAACTGATTTGCCAGGATTGCGGCAAGATTATTTCTGTCGACAATTTTAAACTTCCCATCAGAGCGTTGCCGGCGGAATTCGAGCCACTTTATATCGATATGATTGTCAACGGAAAATGCTCCTCCTGTGCGCATAAAGTTAAATGAACACAAATATTATTCATTTCCTTTTTGATTTTCAATTTATGCAGTCGAAACCTACTTATAAAACTTACGGAGACAAAATAGCCATCATGTCATCCTTTATTTGTGCTGTTCACTGTGTGCTCCTGCCGGTTTTCTTTACTACCCTTCCCCTTTTGGGTATTGAAATTCTGAAAAATAACTACATCGAGGCATTGACAATCCTGGTTTCCATGACTGTCGGCGGATGGGCCATTTGGAGAGGCTACCGCCTGCATCATCACAATCAAAGGATACTTTTTGCTTTCCTGGTTGGGCTGTCCTGTATGCTGGTCAGCAATTTCCTACTGCAGGGTTTGGCAGAAATCATAGCGAAGGCGGTTGGTGGCACTATTATCATCACGGCGCATATACAAAATTGGAGAAAGTGTAAACATTGTTCCGATTCCGTTGAAAGAAACAGGTTGGTGCAATCATAATTTCCTTATCGTTTGCCTCATTCGTCGTCGGCGATAGGTCAGGCACGATAACATACGGTTGTACCATTTATTATCGGAACTTATCGTTAGTTTCTGCTCAAAATAATTTTTTAAAACACCCAACCATTTTTTGATTTTTTGCATGCTCCTACAATCAATACATTTTCACTGCATTTACAAATGCGCAGATGAATGCCCTTTATTAAATACCATTCATGAAATTATTGATTATTGAAGATGAACGCAGTCTACTAGGTAATATAGTTCAATACTTTAACCTGGAAACATTTTCATGTGATACGGCCGGTTCGTACGAAGAAGGTATCTGGATGCTAGTAACAATGAGCTGCTTCATAACTCCCTCTTACATCCCATACAAAACCATTATTGTTTCCACCAATATCCAACGAGATCCCGATTAATCCGTTATTCGTTTGATACTCTGACTAAACACTTGAAGGAACATGTCATGTTGGCCCAATTATTAACTAAACAGGAAAAATAACATCACTATAAACAGGAAAAATTATGGATGACCACAGAAGATCTAATCCAATCGTTAAAATCAACGCTTCAATTTGCCAAAAGAGCCTTGGAGGTATTTCTCGATTACATCCTGACCAAACAATCGTCGGGCAAGCGTTTGGTCAAAAACCTGCTATACTTAAGAATTTGATAAAATAGAATTAATCAAAATTTAATTTTCAGTTTGTCTTCGTGGGCTACCTTCGCCTTTCTTAAAATTTTGACATGAAGGCGATCTCCGGCTCTATATTCTTTGGTAGCATACTCCTATTTTTTTCTTGTTCGAAATCATCCCATCAGGAGGTATCCATTTCCGGTCAGGAATTTAGTACCGGCACTTTTATTCAGAACGGTGATACTCTCAATTCGAAGAACGGTTCCAACGGCCGGGCGATAGAAGGCACCTTGAAGGCCGGGCAGACCTATTATTTGTGCAGCCTTAACGCCGATGCTACGATCAATGCAGGTGATACGCTGGTCGTGCAGAGCGGAGTACAGGTGCTGATCGTCGGTCCGACTTCCGGGGCTGGGGCTATCGGCACCCAGGATCATGCGCCCGGCATCGTCGTCAACGGTTCTTTCCTCTGTCTCGGTACCCAGGCGAACCCCAATCTTTTCACGGTGGCCGATGCTTCGCTGAAGTCGAATCCGGCCAATGACCCGCAGGACCCGAACACCGATCCTGCATTCAAAGGGTATTGGGGCGGCATCCAGGGGGGTGCGGCCTCCGGGGATATCATCATCAAATGGACCCGTCTTGAATACCTGGGCGGTCTGGCCCCACTTTCGTCCCCCACGCGGGCCGGCGAAGAACGTTACGGCATCTGGCTGACAAACCCGGCGGCGCACTTTGTGCTGGAAGACTGCTGGCTGTACGGCTCTGCCAACGATATGGTCCGGCCGGCCGGATGTATGTATGAGATCTATCGCAATACCTTTGAGAAGGTCGGCTTCAGTGCGGGCGAATGTGTCAATGTGAAGAGCGGGAGCACTGGGGATATTGCGTATAATGTGGTGGTCGGCGGCACGGGTAATGCTTTCAAGACCGACAATGCGGGCGGGTTGTCACCGCAGGCTAATATGAACACGTATAACAATACCGTGCTGACGACGGGTTATCGCCAGGCCAAGGCAGGGGAGGGCGGCTCGATCGATTTCCAGGACGACGGCAGGGGGAATGCCTACAACAATCTTCTGGTGGACTGTGCCTATGGCCTGGGCGTGTTGGGCGGCGGCGGGGCGACGCCTGCGGCGGATACGGCCAATGTGCACTATGGGTATACATATAATTACGGTGACAGCATCGGGATAACAACCCAGTTCCTGCCGTCGGGTTTTATTACTGTTCAGCAGCCCTCCGATATCAATGGGGGCAACGGGACGACGCCGGGCGCCAACAATCCTCAATTCGTCAATTATCCGCTGCCCGTGCCGGCATCAACCAATTATAACGAAGCCGATTACGTGAGTAGCTACAATTTCCGCCTGCAGAGCAATTCGCCGGCAATTGGCAAAGGATACACTTCGTTCCAGCCCTTTGCCGTCGTCAAGGTAGACCCTACTTTCGGTGTGACCGAGCTGACCCAGCCGGGAGCAGATATCGGAGCATACCAATCCAATGGCACCGGTAATCAGCATTGATCATGAAAGGCATCGCGGTTATCTTATTTTTCGTTCAGGCTGCAGTTGCGATGGCGCAACAGCGGAAAGACAGCCTGCCGGAAGTGACGATCCACGGCTATGCCGATCCCGGTTCCATCCGAGCCGCCGTTCGTCTCCAGCAGGCGGCGGGCCCGATCGTCGACATTATCTCCGCAGAAGCCATCCAGCGGTCTACAGACCTGACCGTCGCCGATGTCACCAGGCGTATCAATGGTCTTTCCGTGACGAGGGACAATTCGGGCGAGTCCGACCATACTATCATCCGGGGCATGGATCCGAAATACAATTATACGCTGGTGAACGGCGTCAAGATTCCCAGCCCGGGTGACCGCAGCCGCTATGTGCCGTTGTCGATATTCCCGGCAGACATGGTACAGCGGGTGGAGGTATATAAGAATCTTACGCCGGATATGGAAGGCGATGCCATCGGCGGGGTAGTGAACATGGTCCTGCGGGATGCACCGGCCGAACCGTTGTTGAAGATCCGGTTGACGACCGGCTACAACCAGACTTTCTTCGACCAGTCCTTTCTTACTTTCGATGATCATGTCGTGCAGAAGAAATCTCCTTATGAGCTGTATGGTCCATCCTACCAGGCGACCGGCAGTGATTTCACGAAGGCCAACCTTTCCTTTCATTCTGTCGAGCCTGTGCCGGACGCGTTGGGCAGCGTGACCTGGGGCCGGCGTTTCTTCGGGCAGAAAGCCGGTCTGCTGCTGGCTGCCGATTATCAGAATATAAAAAGAGGGTCCCCCGATTTCTTCATTCCGCAAAACAATGAGCCCCAGGTGAACAATGCGCCGGGTCTCACGGATTTCTACCTCAATCAATATTCCGCCAACCTGATCAGGGAAGGGCTGCACTCCATGCTGGACTATCATTTCGATTCCCGCAACGTTATCAGCCTTTCTGCATTCTATGCCGACCAGCAGGATGTAGAGAGCCGCCATCGTGTCGATACTAGCCTGGCGGAAGGGCGCAGCATCCCCGGTACCGGGCGGATCACGATTTCGGACCGCAGCCGGCTGCATATGCAGCACATCTGGAATGCCACCCTTCACGGGGATCACCAGGTCGACCCACACTTTTCGATCAAATGGACGGCGGTGTATTCAATCGCGACCGGTCTATATCCCGACTGGGCGGAGTTATCCGCCGGCACTGCCCGGATCGAGCAGCCGAACGGGTCCATTACCCAGGACCCGCTATTGCTGCAACCGCTGACCCGGATCTGGCTTCACAACCGGGAGCAGGATCTTTCCGGCTATCTCTACCTGGACTACCGGCTGAGGGTAAAAGGGCATGAGCTGTCCTTCGGTGCCGGCGGTCTTTACCGGGCAAAGGGCAGGGATAATTTTTACAACAGCTATTTATTCCAGCCGGCCATCACCACTGCGGACGGGCAGCCTTTTACGAATATCTACCAGGCACAATGGACCAACGACAACGGGCCGCAGAATCCGCTGGGGGCCGTGTCCAATTCCAATACGTATACTGCGCATGAGTATATCGGGGCCGGATATGTGATGGCTGGCTGGAAAGGCAAGCGATCCGACTGGCTGGCCGGCGTACGTTATGAACATACCGGGCAGCAGTTCGTCTCGGCTGTAGACCCTACGACGACCTACGGGAAAGAGGGGTCGATCCGTTATTTCGATTACCTGCCTTCTATACAGTGGAAGTACCGGCTGACGGACAGGCAATTACTGCGGGCATCCTGGTTCGAGAGCCTTTCCCGGCCGGCGTTGTACGATGTGACCTTTTATTCCGTCCAGTATGAAGATTACCTGGAAGCGGGCAACCCTTTTTTGCAAAGGTCGCGTGCCGATAACATGGATCTGCGATATGAATGGTATCCCGGCGGTCCGGACCCTTCGGCCGCCGGAGGCTTGCCGCAGGCGATGCTGGTCCAGGCGGGGGTGTTCTACAAGCATATTGCCGATCCGTATGAAATGACCTTGCTGGATGCCGGGGATGAGCTATACCCCATTGCTTACCAGGGGCTCTCCTATACGCCAGCCACTCAACTGACCGAGCAGATGAGGAATGCCTCCGCTGCGGATGATTATGGAGCGGAGCTATCCGCCAGCCGGTATTTCGGGCGGTTGGGCGTCCAGGCACAGTATACTTATACCTATTCGCATATCGTTCAGCCCACCAAGTTCAATACCCGCCAGGTGCCGGGCGACACGGCCAGCAATATCATTACCGTCACGCGCAATGAAAGCCGGCCTTTACAGGGGCAGTCTCCTCATCTGGCCAGCCTCAGCCTGCTTTACCAGGATAACCACAGTGGATGGAACGCCCGGGTCTCGGCCATCTACACGGGCAGGCGCATCTATTCGGTGTCCGGATGGTACGGGCTCGATTACTGGCAGCGGGCTTATACGGTGCTGGATGCCGCCGTGGAAAAAAAGATAGGCCGGCGGACACGTGTCTTTGCCAAGGCCGACAACCTCTTCAATACCGTCACTACCGTCGACCTTCCGCACGCCAATCCATCTTTTGCCGCCCGGCTGATCCCGGATCAGCAAAGCGCCAGCCGGATAACCGTCATGCGGCAGACAGACAGGGCCGTCTATTATTTGGGAGGTCAATGGAGTTTGTAGTTCGCCTTAATCCTGCCAGCGGCCACAAAATGCTTTTCCCAGTAAGGATCATCCAAGCTACTGCCTGGCTTACGACCGTTTCTTTCCAAATCGATTTGCTCCGCTTGTACCATCGAACCCAAAAAAGGTGCCTGCTGGCTCTTCCGCGGAAACCCCAATTGGGTATTTTTGCAATAGTTCTTTGTGAAACAAGCGTTTACGATAGATTTCTAATACAGCTGATGGAAGTTTATTCCAAGCGGGGACCTATTGGGACCTGAGAAAGCCAAATCTCCTGAAACCCGCTACAGATAAGGATTTGGACAGGTAGGTTCGACACCCCCCTCTCCGCAAAGTAATTTATCACATCGTATTAAGGGCTCGTAAAACTCAGGTTTGACGGGCCCTTTTTCAATTTTCCACTACAATTTGATCTAAAGGATTTCAAAAATTAGCTGCCCAATTCCGTGCACCGAACTTTGTCTCAATTTTGGTGCACCGAAACGCCCGGAACGCCAATCAGACAAAGGATTCCAGCAGATCAACAATTTTTGGTGACGGATCGCATGCGGGCTCGGCGCGGTCGTGCCGTCCGGATAGTGGGTGATCACCGGAATTCTGGTGCGGGCATATTGCCCTGTTTTCCCGTCGACCGGGTCGGCGAAAAGAACGCAGAGTACTTTTGCCATGGTGAGCATGTCTTGTTTATGGAGAATTAGAATAGTCGTATTATTTCAGGTATTTTTTTAGTTCGGCGGCGCCCTGGACCACCAGCGCCCGGGTCTGCGGGATGTTGGCCAGGCCATTGAGCATTCCCCAGTCGTGGATGACTCCGTTAAAACGGACGCAGGTCACTTTCACGCCTGCCTCGTCCAACTTCCGGCCATAGGCCTCACCCTGGTCCCGGAGAATATCGTTCTCGGCCACCTGGATAAGGGCGGGCGGCAGGCCTTTTAATTCCTGCAGGGAGGCGTTCAACGGGGAGTAATAGGGTTGTTTACGCTGGGCCGGATCGGTGGAATATTGATCGAACATCCATTTCATCAGAGATGCGGTCAGAAATCGCTGCTTGCCGTAAAGGTTACAAGAAGGCCAATCGAAGGTTGCGTCGGTCACTGGCCATAACAACAGCTGAAAGCGGATCTTTGGTCCGTTGTTGTCCTTGGCCATCAGGCAGGTGACGGCCGCCATATTACCGCCGACGCTGTTGCCGGCAACGGCCAGTCGTTTGCCATCGACATTGATTTCCCCGCCGTGTTCCGCGACCCATTTCGTCGCCGCGTAGATCTCGTGGATCGCCTGGGGATAGCGCGCTTCCGGAGAGGGCGTATAATTCGGGAATACCGCCTCGCAGCCAGAGAGCACAACGAGGTCGCGCACAAGGCGTTCATGTGTGGGGAAATCGCCCAGTACCCAGCCGCCGCCGTGGATGAAGATGAAGACCGGCAGTATCCCTTTCACGCCGGCTGGACGGACGATATTGAGCTTAACGGTGTAGCCATCCTGGGTGATCGTTTTCTCGGAGACCTCGATCCCACTCAAGTCAACCTGCACCGATTTCTGTGCGTTAACGAGGACACTACGGCCATCCTTGATGGGCAGCGTTTCCAGACCCGGTCCGGGTTTGTTCAAGGCGTTCAGGAACTGCTTTACAGATTCCGAAAGGTGCGGATCCGTGGCGTAATCAACGGCCTGAGCGGATGCCTGCGAGCCGGTGGTGAGGCTCAGGAGCGCGAGGAGGAAGACGCAGAGGGTTAGTTTGATTGCTTTCATTTTGATGTAATTTTTTAGTGGAATAAATTGTGGGCAGCAGAATCCAGGGCATTTCCATCTACGGACCCGGTATTCCCCGCGCCCTGAGCGAAAGCGGGGAGGGATATCTATTTCGACTCTTTTATTAAAATCGCCGCCAATTTATCAGGCATTGAAATAAAAGGGGTATGGCTGCTGCTCAACGTATATTCTTTGATTATCAGCCCATTATTTTTTACCATTGTTTGCTGGAACGGAAAGCTAACGGCATGGTCATTTGCAGTATGAATATATACTTTCTTTACACTGCCAAATTTCTCATCTGTCAACGTAACCGGTGTTGCCAGGGGCGCTAAAGGGTCTGCTTTAAAATTATTGATGATAGATGCATCTGCTTGTGCAGGGGCATCGGCGGCAAACACATCAATGATACCATCCTTTGCAATATTTGCAGAACCTGTGTTTTGATCTATCTGTAGATATTTGCCGACATGACTATCTGCATCTTGTTTGGCAAGTGATAATAAACTTTCCCCGGTTTTGGGTAAATAGGCAGCCAGGTAAATCAGCTCTTTGATTTGGCCGGGGATTTCTTCGGCCACCTGGCTGATGACAATCCCTCCCATGCTATGTCCCACTAAAATGACATTTTTCCGATCGCCAATCGCATTTTTCACCGCGTTGACATAGGATTGTAAAGTGACATTTGCAAACGACGTCGTATCCGTTCCATGGCCGGGCAGGTTTACTGCTATGACTTCACGTCCCTTTGCTTTTAATAATGGAGTTACGCTCTCCCAACAACTTGCATCAAACCAGGCGCCGTGAACAAGAACAATAGTCTCCGATTTGTTTTGGCCGAATGCTGTAAAACCTAGTATACACATTGCCATCATTACCAGTACTCTTTTCATTTTGTTTTTTTTAATGTTTACTGTTTAATTAAGTAGAATAGGGCGAAAGTATAGCTAATCATTTGGGATAATTTTAACCTAGGTTAATTTCAGCTTAGCCCCGAAAAAATCATCTGGAATTACATTGGGGTAGCCCAAATTTTATATTTTTCCTTATTCTGCTGAGCGATTGAGGCTCAATTCCGATGTAAGAAGCCAGATCTTTGTCATTGAACATTTGTAATAAGTATGGCTCATTAACTGCGTTATATATTAAGCAGCGGCCTGCAGCAGCTAAATTTCAAAGCCTTCAAATTCTTGGCTTGAAGGCTTTTTTAGTTCGAAAAAGAGATTTGTACCTACGCGTAAGTTACATTTAACGTGACCGGTACGCTCAATGCTTTCGAGATGATACAATATGCCTTTGCACCTTCGGCGATAGCCTTGAATGTAGTTGCATCAACCCCATCGATCACAGTGGCTTTTAATTCGAGGTGGATCCCATTGATGCTCAGGGCCTGGATGTCCAAATCTACTGTGGCGGCGGTAAATATTTCCCCGGCCGTAAAACCCTCATGTGCCAAAACCGCGCTGAGCGACATAGAATAGCAGCCGGCCAGCGCCGCACCTATGAGTTCTTCCGGATTGGTGCCGATGCCATCGGCAAAACGGGTTTTAAACGAATATTGAGTATTGTTAAGCACGGTGCTTTGGGTGCTGAGCTCACCAGTGCCTTCCATTAGGGTACCTTTCCAATGCGCATTTGCTGTACGTTTCATGATTTATATTTTTTAGCGATCTCTATTTTTGTGTGATTTTTAATGAGCAATATTTGTCAACAGGAGGGCTACTGAATCAGGCTTGACCAGAAAAGGACTGTGGCTGGTACTCAGCTGATATATGGCTGAAAACCCTGGTGTAGCGGCCAGCATCCGGTTCTGCAGTGTCGGGGTGATTGCGTGGTCCATCAGAGTTTTGATGTAAACCTTGGACACCGAGCCGTAATTGGCGGCAGTAAGGGTTACTGGATTCGTCAACGGGATGGCCGGCTCTACTCTGTAATTGGCCAGCACAAGGCTTTGCTCTGCTTCAGTGCCATCCTGAATAAAGCTGTTAATGATCTCATCGGATACTACGCCAAAGGTCAGGCCGTCGGCAGAAGGGACCAGACTGGCTCCGAGGACGGAAGCGGTATCCGTGATGGCTAAGGCCAGTACTGACTGACCAGTTGTGGGAACAAACCCCGCGACATATACCAGCTGTTCTATTTTTGAAGGAACTTCTTCCGCCACCTCTGAAATGATAGCACCGCCAAGGCTATGGCCGACCAGTACCACCTGTCCGCCAACGCTGTCGATTATGCTGACGACCTTGTCACGGTAAACCTCCAGGGTCAGGTTCTGGGGGGCGGTACTGTCGGAACCATGACCAGGCAGTTGAACGACGACCACCTTATTACCGGCCTTCTCAAGGTCTGTCTTTACGCTGTCCCAGGCATAGGGCCCGGACCATGCCCCCGGTACAATGACAAAAATTTTAGGAGCGGACGCCACGGGATGACTCTTAGTGCAGGACAGCACTGCAGCGGATATTACCGCCATCAGTAATGGGAACGTTAATTTTTTCATGTTTGGTATCGCCTAATTGTTTTGCTTAGACAATACAAAACTATCCCTTGCGAAAGCGGAAAAGATTAACCTAGGTTAAAATGCGAATGTATTTTTTAAAATAATTTATTGCTCTTTTAAGGCCATCCGCCTTCTGATGCGGCTTAGAGGACTGATTGAACGTCTTCCTCAGGATGGATGCGGAATTAGCCGTCTTTCGTGGCGCTCCGCACGACCCGTTTGAAGGCAAGGAAATAGTCAGCGGCATTTTACCCGTGAATGGAATCTGATAGCCTGAATTAAGCAGAATTCCTTTTAATGGAAGGAAGGAAGACTCGATTGCGAAAACAAGCATCTCTGAGCGGGCGGAGCCGCCGACACGGAAGCGATACATTTCACGTACCTCAAATTCCTCTGCCCTCAGGTAACATTGTTCCTGAGCACAAAACAATTTGTTGCCAATCAGACTGAAATCAAGAAAAAAGCCTCTTGCCTGCAGGTCCGAGATGGCATCGATGATGGCGTAATTTCGATGTGTGAGGACAATTTACGCGCCTAGGTCGACCGGCAGTTTATAGATCCGCTTGCCGGTGGCCGCATAAATAGCATTACATAAAGCCGGCGTATACGCCGGCACCGGTGGTTCGCCCACCCCAGTGGGCTTATCCTGGCTCTCGACGATGGATACGTGGATCTGCTTAGGCGACTCCGGCATCCGGATGATCTTGTAGGCATCGAAATTGTTCTGCTCCACCTGGCCATTCTTGACGGTGATCTCACTTTTCAAGGCGATACTTGTCGCAAACTGCGCGCCTCCTTCGAACTGGGACTTTATCCTGTCCAGATTGACAGGCGTACCGCAATCCAGGGCGTAGTACACATTGGGGATAGTGATCTGGCTGCCTTCTACCTTTACTTCCACAATGCAGGCCGTATAGGTCAAAAAACTTCTATGTGCGGCGAAACCCATTGCCGAGTCTTTGGGGAACTTTTTTCCCCAGCCTGCATCCCGGGCCACCCTTTCTATCACTTTTTTCATCCGGCCGGTCTCCCATGGATACTTGGCTATATCCTCGTTATAATTGGGATAAGAACCCTTCGGGATCTCGGAATTGAAGGTGATCGACCGGTCCACCCCAAGCAGGTCAATCGAATTCGCGATCGGGTCCATTTTCCTGGCCTCGGCGATCTCATCCAGCATGGTTCCGACTGCAAACGCCTGGGGAATATTACGCACCGATCGGAGCCAGCCCACCCGGATATGCGAGACAGTGTCATGCGTCTCCACCTTTATCGCCGGAACATCATAGGGAAAATCCGTGGCCCCCTGACCTAACTCTCCGTCGGTGGGCTGCACGACGGATGAGTCAAAGGTGGCGCCGATAGACGGGTAGGCAATATGGTGGTTCCAGCCGCTGAGCTTGTTGTTGGCATCAATGGTGGCTACTATCCGCTGAACGCTTAAAGCATGGTAGAAATCGTGATGGATATCATCTTCTCTCGTCCATTGCACCTTTACCGGGAATCCGCATTCCTTTGCCAGCAGCGCCGCCTCTACAATAAAATCAGGTTTCGACTTTCTTCCAAAAGCTCCCCCAAGCAAGGTGACATTTACTTTCACCTTGTCCGCGCTCAAGCCGAGCTCCTGCGCGACGGAGTCGCGCGCCCCCTGGGGATTTTGGGTACAGGCCCAGACCTCGCAGCGGCCGTCCTTTACTACCGCCAGCGCGGTGGGGGTCTCGATCATTCCGTGGGCCATATAAGGCGCAACAAATGTATGCTCAATAATTTTCTTCGCATTTTTCTTCGCCTGGTCGAAGTCTCCCCGGACCCTTCTTACCGTCCCTTCCTTAACGATCTCTTTTTTCAATTCTTCTATATGTGCAGCCGAGTCATACCCGGCATTGGGACCGAGGTCCCATTCTACCTCCAGCAGATCGCGCCCTTTGATAGCCGCCCAGGTATTGTCCGCCACCACGGCCACGCCGCTCAATGGCTTGAATATCGTCATAGGGATATCGCCTCCATTGATCGGTATTACTTTGAGGACTCCTGCAACTGCCACGGCCTTCTCCGCATTATAGGATTTTATCTTTCCCCCCACGACGGGGCAACGCTTGATAACGGCGTATTTCATGTTGTCTACCGCCGCATCGATACCGAATACCGCCTTCCCTGTGATTATATCATGCAGGTCGATGATGGGCGTTTCATGCCCGATCATCTTAAACTGTCCGGGATCCTTGAGCTTTAACAGGTCCGGAGAAGGCACCACCACGGCGCTGGCCGCCTCCACAAGGTCACCGAATGGGGCCGTCTTCCCAGAAGCCTTATGGACTACCTGCCCGTTATCCGTGTCGCATTCTTCCGGCTTAACATTCCATTTTTGCACAGCGGCCTGTATCAGCATATATTTGGCCGTTGCACCCGCCTGGCGCATCGGCAGATAGAACTGGCGGATGGAAAACGAGCCGTCGGTATTCTGGTTGCCGTATTTCTTTTCATCCCCTTCAGCCTGCACAACACGGACCCTGCTCCAGTCCGCCCCCAACTCGTCGGCAACGACCATCGGAAGGGATGTCCGGATGCCCGTTCCCATTTCCGAACGGTGGGCGACAATAATGACTTCCCCGTCCGGATTGATGCTCAAATATACACTCGGCGCTAACGAGGCGATCTTTTTGCCTTTCTCGGTGCAACTATAGAAGTTGACTCCCAGCATAAATCCCCCCGCGACCAGGCCTCCTATTCTCAGGAAGTCCCTTCTGCTTGCCATGAATATCTCCGACCGGACATTGTCAGGCTTTTTCTCAAATGGTAGTATTATTTTCATGTCCTGATACTTTTAATGCTGATGAACTACTGATCTTGAAGAACAGGTTTTCCCTATCCGACGGCGGTCCGCCCGCTTGCGCTTTGGATGGCCTCCTTGATCCTGTTATAGGTGCCGCATCTGCAAAGATTGCCCTGCATGGCCTGTTCGATGTCCTCCTCGGAAGGTTTGGGATTTCTTTTCAACAAAGCGGCGGCATTCATGATCTGCCCTGTCTGGCAATACCCGCATTGCGGAACAATGTATTTTTCCCATGCCTGCTGGAGGGGATGATCACCCTTTTCCGAAAGACCTTCGATCGTGGTGATCTTGCTTCGTCCGATAGCGGAAACCGGGATGCTGCAGGAGCGTACCGCCGTGTCGTCCAAATGGACGGTACAGGCCCCGCAAAGAGCCCTGCCGCATCCGAACTTCGTTCCTTTCATTCCCAGAATATCCCTCAAAACCCATAACAGCGGCATATCTTCAAGCACAACTACATCGTGTGCTTTTCCATTCACCTGGATTGAATACTTTGGCATAACCTTGATTTTATTTTTTGCTGGCCGGAATGAGAAGGTTCATAAAGTCCGGAATGAGAAAGTTCATAAAGTTAAAAAAGTTCCCGCCTTATCCAATTAAAAAACACAAAAAAATTCAGTTCTCTTCCTGTGAAGCGCATACATATTTATTTATAAAAACTCATATTAATCTGTTCTTTTTTGTAAATTTCCTCATAGAGTATTGCAAACCAATATTTTATGAGGCCTTTGATTAACAATTAATTCTAAAAACCACTTATGCAAAGAAGAACTTTTATTAAAGCAACTTCCGTTATCGCCAGTGGCTCCCTGTTAACAGGGCCGTCTTCGATTGCACAAATAATGCCCGGTAGCGAAGCTCCCTGGTTTGACCGCTCCATGCGATGGATACAGTTCGCTATGGTGGAAAATGACCCCGGCCGCTTTGATCCTGACTTCTGGCTTGCCTACTTTAAAAAGATACATGCGGATGGCGTTCTGCTGAATGCAGGGGGTGGAGTTGCATTCTATCCGACCCATATCCCCCTGCACCACAGGAGCTCCTGGTTAGGCAATTCCGATCCGTTCGGGTATATGGTGAACGGTTGCCGGAAAATGAACATGACCATCATTGCGCGGACGGATTCGCATGCTGCCCGCCAGGCAGTATATGATGCGCATCCCGACTGGATCCAGGTACAGTTAAATGGTGAAAAGAGAAGACACTGGGCAAATCCAGAACTATGGGTCACCTGTCCTTTGGGCCCCTATAATTTTGAGTTCATGGATCAAGTGCACCAGGAGATCATGCAGGGGTACGACCCTTCCGGAATCTTCTGTAACAGGTGGACAGGCAATGGTATCTGCTACTGCGTGCATTGCGTGAAAAACTTCCGTGATTATGCAAATTCCGCCCTGCCCGCAACCAGCGATCGCATTGATCCGGTTTTCCGAAAGTATAGCGAGTGGAGGGTCAGCCGACTGAAGGAACTATGGTTTCTGTGGGACGCCGGGATTAGAAAAATAGATCCTTCCGCAAGATTTATTCCTAACGGATTTCCGGACAAACTGCTGACAGGTGAAAAATCAGATTTCTTTTTTGCAGATGAACAGAGCCGGAGCGGAATGATACCGCCATGGCTGAACGCAAGGGGGGCCAAAGAACTGCGGGCGAGTCTGGGCATGAAGCCACTGGTGGGCATTTACAGTGTCGGTGTGATCGATGAGCACCGGTGGACCGATTCCATGCAAAACGGTGCAGAGATACGGATATGGGCCGCGGAAGGACTTGCGCACGGAAAACGCCCCTGCTTCGTCAAATTCTCAGGTGTCATGTATGATAACCGCCGGTGGGTCGATACTATTCCCGGCATCTATGAAGAATGTTACAAGCATGAAAAATACCTGCGCAACACAGCGCCTATAGTGCGAGTGGGAATGCTATACTCTGAACAGACAGACCGTAACTATGGCGGTGCAGCATGGCAGCAGAATAGCCATAATCATTCAAACGGCATGTACCAGGCGCTGGTTGAATCCCGTATTCCCTTCGATATGGTCAATGATCACCTGCTGGATGAAGAACATCTTAAAAGGTTTAAGTTACTGGTGCTGCCAAATATTGCCGCACTTTCATATGTACAGTGCGCATTGCTGAAACAATTTGTGGAGAACGGAGGAAGCATAGTGGCCACTTTTGAAACTTCCCTGTACGATGAAGAGGGTAAGGCCCGTGAAAATTTCGGCCTGGCAGATGTATTCGGCGTGTCATATGATAAAGGAGTGGAAGGACCGATGCAGAACAGTTACCTGAAGTTCAAAAGCGATCCGGTTACAAAAGCATTTCATCCGGTGCTCGACGGTCTGGAGAATGTGTTTAGGGTCATTAATTTTATTTACCGGGTGAAAGTACAACCAGCCGTGGACTTTCCAAGCCCGGTAACGCTGATACCCACTTATCCTGATCTTCCCATGGAAGATGTGTATCCACGGATTCCGGATACCAACACAAGGGAATTATACCTTAGGGAATATGGAAAGGGAAGAGTAGCCTATTTTCCGGGAGATGCCGACAGGTCATTCTGGGAAATACTGAATACTGATCACCTGCAGCTGATAGGCAATACATTGAAATGGGCATTGAATGAAAAGCCCGTGATCGATGTAAAGGGCTTGGGAATGATTGATATTGCGGTATGGAAACAAAAAGAATCTATGACGGTACATTTGGTGAACCTGACCAACCCAATGATGATGAAAGGGCCCTACAGAGAACTGATTCCTTCGCCAGCACAGGAAGTAAGGTTCGACGTTCCTTCGGGGTCGAAGGTGAATGACGTGCGGTTATTGATCAGCGGTGGTATTGTCAACCAAAAAGTGGAGGGCGAAACAATATCTTTAACCATTCCGCAGATTCTCGATCATGAGATCATAGCGGTTGATCTGGCATAGGCAGAGATTTGGCAGAACTTCAGCGCCATATAAAGAATATGGCTGTCAGGACAAAGTTGAAAATAGTAATGCCCAGGCACAGGTAACGGGGTGGGAGCAGCCTGGTAAGCCGGGCACCGTAGTAACCGCCCAGGATCGTGCCGGCAAGCATCCAGCATGTTTGGAGCCAGGCGACCTTCCCTGCGGCGATGAACAGCACGACGGCAATCGTGTTCGCCAGGGCTACGAGCATGGTTCTGTTTGCATTCATGCGCCGGATATCCGTCAGCCCGAATACGCTCCAGACAGCGAGCATCATGATGCCCACGGCTCCCCCGAAATATCCTCCGTATATCCCCAGCAGAAACTGCCCGGATAAGACAAAAACAGGCCCGATCCTGAACTTGCTCCGTAGCCAATCCCCCATCTGCCTGCCAAATGCAAAAGCCAGCGAGCCCGTCAGGAGCAGCCAGGGAACAAGCGTCTCAAAGTCCGCAGCCGGTGTATACAGCAGCAGGATGGCCCCGACCCCTCCGCCGATAAAGGTCAGCAGGATCATCACTCTCATCGAAACGTGTTCAAAGGGCCGGATGTCGGGTCTGTAAGCCCATGCACTGGCCACGCTGCCGGGAAGGAGAGCCACCGTGCTGGAAGTGTTGGCGATAAGGGGTGAAACCCCCGCGGAGATTAGGGCGGGGAAGCTGACGAAGGAGCCACCGCCGGCGGCGGCATTTAAGGAGCTGGCCAGAAAGCCGGCGCAGAATAGCAGCAGAAGCGTTTCATTCATTGGGTCCAAATTAAGCCATAAAGTCGTTCATTGAGTACCCGCGAAATCGGTATTGAAGGGGTGCTGAGTGCCATGGGGAACAACTATGCTTTTGTGGATTATCACCACGCGCCTGAGTCCTTACAGCAACCGCAGCACGCAACCTTACGTGATTACATAGATGCGCAGGGAGTGTGGCCCGATACTTTTGACGGACTTTTCTTCATTAAGAAGGTCTTTCCGGTACAGCGGACGGGGAAATAGGGTCTTATCCCTGAAGGTCCATTTGCACGGCCGGAATGGATTTCTTTTTACCGGAAAACCATACGATCAAACCCGCAATACATCCCCATAGTAACATTTGCCAGGTCGAAAGCGCCCACCCGCCCCATCTCCAGGCCAGAACGCCGAAAAAAGTTCCTACGGCCCCGCCGATAAAATAAGTGGTCATATAAATAGTATTCAGCCTGCTATGCGCATGTTCATCAAGACCGTAAATGCGCGTAAAATTGGTGATCTGGGTTGCCTGCACCCCAATATCCAAAATAAAGATACCCACGCATAATGCAACAACGGAAAAAGGAAACGCTTTCATCAGCAGTATACTTGCGATAATGAAAGAGACGGTAAAAAGCAGAGACTTAAAATGATCTCCTTTATCCGCCAGCTTCCCGAACCACGGAGCCACAAGCGCCCCGCCGATGGCAATGATTCCGAAAAGGCCGATGGTAGCCGGCGGATACCCAATGGGGGGAGCGCTCAGGTGAAAGGTCAGCGTAGTCCAGAAGGAGGAAAATGTGCCAAAAGTAAATGCGCCGAGTAAAGCCGCCTGCCGCAGAACCTTGTATTCTGTGATCAGGGAAATCGTCGATCTTAACAATTGTACATATCCGCCTTTGAATTTAGGAGGTATCCTGGGAAGATATATACGTAAAAGAATTGTACTGGCCAGAACAAGAACGGCAGATATCCTGTAGACATATCTCCATCCAAGCCAGCCGGCGATACCCCCTGCAACCACCCGCGCTCCAAGGATTCCTACGAGTATCCCGGCGAATACCCTGCCAACTGTCTTACCCCTGTTGGCCTTGCCTAAGGTAGCAGCCATTGGCAGAATGATCTGGGCGGGGGAAGAGCAGACACCTACAATAAAGCTCAGCACATATACCTGTTGGATGGTCCTGGAATAGCTCAGCATGATCAGAGAGAGGAAAAGAAGAACAGATAGGAAAACGATCAGTTTCTTCCTGTCCAGCTTGTCGCCCAGCGGCAAAAGAAAAAACATTCCTATCCCGTACCCCAGCTGAGACAACATGGAAATTTTTCCCGCGTTACTTTCCGAGGTAGAAACCGCCAGTCCAATCTCTTTCAGGATAGGCTGGTTATAATAAATATTCGCTACAATGACTCCGGCGGAAACCGCCATCAACGGAATGACAAAATTGCTTACCTTTACAGGACCTTCCGGAAGGTCTGATACTACTTCTTTCATAAGGCAAAGTTATTGGTATCCGTTATCCTGAAAATGGTACATTTTGATCATTTATTGGTAAAAACCAAATTCCCCGGGGTGATACGATTTATCCAGCACGACGCTCTTTTTATAAGGCATTTTACTGCAAAAACATGGCCCTTCGAGCTTCATAGTCACAATCATTTCGAGCTGGTCTTCATCCATTCCGGAGAAGGGTACCATTTTTTGAACGATGAAAAATACGATTACAAGGGTCCTTGTGTTTTTTTGCTGACCCCGGCTGATCATCATATATTCGATATTATCGCGGAAACGCAGTTCAGCATATTGAAGTTTACTAACGTATTTCTTTCCGGGGGACGCCCCTCTGCATCCGAGCCTGACTGGGATTCTATTCTCAACAATTTGCGGAATGCTTGCCGGGATCACGATGGGCTTTCGAAGTATGCCGGCGCCCTGGACAATGTCAGCCAATTGATCCTTCTGATCGTCAAAGAATGGGGCGTAAGGCCCCTCTCCGGCAGTGAAGTTATTCTTCACCTGATGCGCGGAGTCATTTCCATTCTCAGGCAGGCCCTGGAAGACAAGCTTCAGGATCAGTTCAATGCGACCAACGAAGATTCGACCCGGTTGTTGCATTATATCCATCAGCACATCCACGACCCGGCTAAGCTGCAATCCGCCGCCATAGCCGCCAGCCTGAACTTCACCAAAGGCCGCTTACAATTTTTGTTTCGCCAGCAGATCGGAACCACGGTAAAGGATTATATCAACGATTATAAATGTCGGTTGATCGAAAACAGGCTGCTGTTCAGCTCCGTTACCATCAAGGAAATAGCCAATGAATTCGGCTTCACGGACTTGAGCCACCTCAACAAATTCTTCAGGAAGCTAAAAGGCGTCAGCCCAAGGAATTTTCGCAACAGGCGTCTGTCCGGCCCGGAACAAAGGCAGGATCCTAAAAGGCCGGCAGACGCAGGGACAACTTAGCCCGCCGGCGCCGACAGCCTTAACCCGCTTCCTTTAAAGCTGCTAGGAAGGCCGCTGCCACATTCTCAGGGCTGTCCCTGTTAAGAGATGGATTGACTTTCAAATAAAACCCGTTTTCAGCGGGATTGGGCAGCTGAATATTATTTTTCGCGATCGCTTCCTTAAAACGAGCGGGATTCGGATGATCTATGTCGAGCCGGACAATGTGCGAGCCATATTCCAGCTTTACAACCCGGAATCTCTCCTCTTGTTGAATCGCAGCAAACAGCTTTTCCGCCTTTGACCAGGCATTCCTGTACTCCTTTAAAAAAACATCGGCAAACTCCAGTGCGACGGCTGCTATGGCCCAGGCTGCAGGGAGACTGCTGCCGAACATTCTTCTCTCCTGGAAAAGATCCTTTGTAAATGCCTTCGAACCAGCCAGTATGGCGCCCGAGGAGGCATTGAAGCATTTCCAAAGCGAGGTATACACCGTATCGGCTAATTCGCCATAGGCGGCCGGATCCCGGTCAGTATGAACGGCCTGTACAAAAAGCGTGGCCCCGTCCAGGTGCAACTTTATCGAATGCTCTTTCGAATAGTCACTTAGGGTCTTAACGCTCTCAAACGCGACCATGCGATCGTGTTGCCTCCTAACCGGCGTCTCTATTACAATGACGCCAATCCTGGTCTCGACCCGCCTGTTTTTTGCTTTGATCCTGTTCTTTTCCACCTCCAGCAAACTGAATTCCACTCTTCCAGCTCTTCTATGACACCACCATTGGAATAATAATCAGGCTTGATTTTGCCCTCGTCGGCCAGCCTCATCAACAAATCAGCATATTCATGGGGAGATAGAGGCATCCCGTCATTTAGAAAATCGATCGGCTTATTTATACTGCCTGTTTCAGGGGAGGATCTTTGCCCTGCCCGGCTGCCCCAGGAAGGAACACCAGTTGCCAGAATAGTCCCCACTTTTAAAAAATCCTTTCCCCTCATAACTTTCCAAATTAAACAAATGAACCCTGCCTGCAATACTCAGTTTTAAATGAGTGATTATTGGCCATAGTCCTTAACCACAGGCAAAATCAATTTGGACTGGTTATGATAAACCTGAATAGTTTCCTTTACAAAATCGTCATCCTTCGCATGGTAAATATCAATAAATTGCTGCGGGTTGCGGTCCACCAGAGGGAACCAGCTACTTTGTACCTGTACCATAATCCGGTGTCCCTTTTTAAAGGTGTGGGCAACATCAGGCAGGGTATATTTCACCTGAGTCGGCTTGCCAGGTGTAAATGCTTCGGGATTTGAAAAACTGTTGCGGTACCTGCCGCGCATAATTTCGGCGCGTACCAACATTTGGTAATCGCCCATGGGGTATTTTGTAACAGGATCGTTCTCTGGATCATCTTCGTAAATATCGATGTCATTGTAACCAGCGTTATCCGGGAAAACATCGATCAGTTTAACGACAAAATCGGCATCGGTATTGGAAAGGCTCACCAGCAAATCGGCAACCACCGGCCCGGCGAGCGTAACATCTTTTGTCAACGTATCCGTCTGAAAAACCAGCACATCGGTACGTCTGGCGGCAAAACGCTGATCGTCGGTCATGTAATTACGACTGCGGTTAAAATGAACATCCGAAGTGTAAGGAACAGGTTTGGCAGGATCACTAACGTACGTATCAAATGTAGTTTTATCGGTTTTCGGCACATCAAATGACAATCTCCCCTTTTGTTCCAGGTAAATGGCGGTAGGCTGCATGTCCGCAGGCGGCCATTGTTTTAACTGGCGCCATTGATCTTCGCCTGTATAAAAGATGGTGACCTTGCTTATACTATCGACAGAGCCTACCCCGCGCAGGTAATAATCAAAAAATGGTATTTCAATATGGTTGGCGTACCACTCACTCGTATTACTGCCCCAGTGAACATTACCCAGGTAAGTACCGTAATTATTGCGCCACTGCCCGTGAAACCAGGGGCCCATTACTAACCTGTTGTTGGTTGCCGGACTTTGCATGTCGATCGCTTTGTACACGTTCCATGCTCCAAAGCAATCCTCAGCATCAAACAAACCGCCTACCAACAGCATGGCAGGCTTGACATTCTTAATACCTATCCTTGCATTGCGGGCCATCCACCAGGAATCCCGGTTGGGATGTACCATCATTTCATTCCAAAATTTCAGGCTGTCACCCGCTAATTGGGTCAAGTGAGATAAGGAGCCTTCGCTTAAATAAAATTGGTAGTTATCATGGATACGCGGGTCATAAGTCGGCTCAGGGACACTGGTTGGGTGCGGGTGTGGCTGCCCAAAGCCACCCTGTTTGTAAAACGCAAATGCATCCATCTGGAAAAAGGCGCCATTATGATGAAAGTCATCCCCTACAAACCAATCGGTTACCGGTGCTTCGGGACTAACCGCCTTCAATGCCGGATGGCCGCTTAACGAGGCCATAGTTGAGTAAAACCCAGGATACGAAATGCCGAACACCCCGACCTTGCCATTGTTATTTTCCAGGTTTTTCACCAGCCAGTCAATCGTATCGTAAGTATCGCTGGACTCGTCGATGTCCTTGTTTGTCTTTTTGTTGAAATTAAAAGGGCGCACATCAGCGAAATCCCCTTCGCTCATCCATCGCCCCCTGACATCTTCTATCACCATAATATATCCTCTTTTGCAATACTGGATCAGGTGGTCGGCCCAGAAAGCCCGGTAATCTTTACCATAGGGTGAGCAGGAATAAGGCGTACGTTCCATTAAAATGGGATGCTTTTCCGATTGGTCTTTTGGAAGATAAACAGAGGCGAAAAGTTTAACGCCGTCGCGCATCGGGATAGTTACTTCTTTTTTGATATAATTATTTACAAACCAGGTGGAGTCGCCGCTTTGGGCAAACGCCGCAAAAGGAAATAGAAGGCAGAAAAAAAGGGTCAGTTTTTTCATTTGAGCATTATTATAATTGGTAATTTAAATCAATTCTTTTACAAACACCAGGGAAAGACGTCTGGCTGGACGACGACAGTCGGGCCGATGGGACCGCTGGCGAAAAAGGAGCTGCCCGAGGTAACTCAGCAGGAGCGGCTAACCTCTAATTACTTTTATTCCCTCTATAAATAGGGTGGAGGCAGGATTACTAAGATTTTACTTCAGACGGCCTTCGTGGTTCATAAAATCGTTACGTACCGAACATGCCCGATAGGAGGCAGAGCTTATGGAAATCGAATCCCGCAGCTTTTATGAAGCAGCTGTTCAAGATGGTTTCGCTATTTTTGGAACTGAAAAATTTTTATAACAGTGATAAATGGTACAACTACAGTGGAAACTCAAAGTAATATCCGATGGTTTACGCTATTTTTATCGGCTACGGCGGGTTACTGTGATACGGCAACGTTTATAGCCGGTAACGGCACTTTTTCCGCCCATGTAACCGGCAACTTTATCATATTCGCTGCGCAGGCGGTCCTGAATGCTGACCCCAACGCCTGGATCAAGCTGATTACTTTACCAATGTTTATCATCGCGGTGATCATCGGGGGGTGGCTCGCCGAGAAAACAGGGAAACGTTATGTTCTATTGCTAACGGAGGGTATTTTATTATTGCTTGCCGGGACAACTGCTTTTTGGTTGGCCGTCGGCCAATCCGGCAGGTACGTGGTGGTTATGATAACAGTGCTGGCCATGGGGCTTCAAAATACATTCGGAAAATTATTTCCGAAGGAAACCCACGGCCCCACGACGATGATGACCGGCAACGTTACACAGGCCTCATTAGACCTTGGTAACCTGCTTTGGAAGGGATTTAAAGCCGACCATTTATCACTGGAAAGCATCAAAAAGCAACTGTTTCTGCTTGGTGGATTCTTAGCCGGGTGTTTTATAGGCGGCATCCTCGCGAAATGTATTGGGCTGCAGGCGTTATTACTCCCTGGATTAGGAATGACGATATTCTACTTCATCCGGAAGGACCGGAATAAGTGACGCGGGTTAACCAGACTATTATTTTTACTTAATTGGAATCAAAAATGGATGCTTCCCTCCTACAGGTTCTGTAATTTCGGTTTTAATCTTAATTAAAGATGGTAAAGTGAGGAGGATGGAAGTAAGTATGATCATTAGAGATCCGTTCACCAACATTACCGTGTGAATTCCGAATTTGTCGGCGGAAACTCCTACCACCCATGACGCAAATGGTTGTAAGCCGAAAATAATCATCATAAACGTACTTAATATACGTGCACGTAAATGTACCGGGGTAAGTTCCTGGGCTAGTCCCAAAGAAAGAGTAAGCACGTTTGAAGCTCCGAGGCTGGCCATGAACTGGCATGACATTGCAAGTGGCAGGGATGAACAAAAAGAGAATAGGATGTACCAGCACCCGGACCAAATGACGGCGCCTCCAATTGCTAAACAGGATCGTCTGATTTTTTGAACAAAAGGGAGTACTATAACAATTCCAACCAGGGCACCTGCACCTGCAGCACCATATAACTGGCCGAGTGTTCGGGCATTACCTTTCAAAATTACTGATGAAAAAGCCGGCAGTAGTTGAACGATTGACATTCCGAAGAAGGCCTGGATGGCTCCAAATAATATGATTAACCTTAGTAATTTCTGTTGCATCAAATATTTGATTCCTTCTACAAATTGCTTATAGCCGCCGCTGTTGCCATTATTTATTTCCGGGGATGTATGAATCAAAAATATGCACAAAATAGATATGAAAATACTTAAGCCATTCAGCCAAAATGCGGCCGCAAGTCCCACGAAAGCTATCAGCCACCCGGCTATTGCAGGGCCGACTAAGCGAGTTAGCTGGTTAACGGTGTTATTCAGCGCGACTGCCTTTTTGATATTTCCCGACCCCGCGATATCGCCAATAAAAGCCTGTTCAGCCGTTACGTTGAACGCCGTAGCAGTTCCCAGAGCGAAAGCGAGGAGGTAAACTCTCGATAAAGTGACCCTGTCTGTCTGAATCAGTAGTGCCAGCATGACGGCAAGTGCCATCGAAATCCACTGGGTTATCAAAAGAATTTTTCTCCGATCAAATTTATCTGAGAAAACGCCCACCCAGGGCCCAAATAGGAAATATGGAATTTGGGACAGAAATGCAACTATTCCTAAAGCAGTCGCCTTGTGCGAAAGCTCCCATACCAGCCAGGCCTGCGCCGTTTGTTGCATCCAGTCGCCCATTAAATTAAAAACCTGACCTGTCATGTAGATTCTGATTCCCCTGATCTTCAAAACAGAGAAGTTATCTCCTATTGATTTGAGATCGGTCAAAACGAATTTCCTGATTGACGGCTTCGTCACTTTTTGGGAGATTTACACCTCCATAACCTAATTAGAGTCTGTCCATAGAGTCTGTAACGAGCAAGACGCATTAGGTTATATTTTCATGCGTTTGTTTTTCACTGCTTCCCTTGAGCACATTTGGGGCTGCATTGATTTGTCCGTCGGCA